>Ga0224527_1001396_pt1 | contig 12165 bp, 8 predicted proteins | sample CBST0metaG_FD_179882 | JGI IMG/M metagenome (GOLD analysis project Ga0224527, IMG submission 179882) | Peat soil microbial communities from Stordalen Mire, Sweden - C.B.S.T0 | ecosystem: Environmental > Terrestrial > Soil > Wetlands > Peat | place: Sweden: Norrbotten County, Stordalen Mire... | reverse complement strand
GAGCCTGTATATATGCTGATCGCGCATCCGCAGCAGCCTTTTCTGATGTCAGTGCATCTACCAATGGATAAAGCCCATTTTCGTACCCGAGGCGTGTCTTGTCATAGGTTGTTTGAGCAATATCGCGCGCTGCTGCGGCCGCGGCCACCTCGGAGAGGCTGTTTTGTACCTCCAAATAGGCGGCGCTCACTGCAAGTGTCACCGACTTACGGCTTGCATCGGCCTGCCGCTGCGCCTGGATTACCGCGCTCGCAGCAGTCTGCAGAGCTGCCTTTCCCAAACCTCCATCGCCTAACGGCACTGTAACCGCCGCTTGGACGGTATCTTCCCGCGAGAACGAAGTCTTATCTCCGCTGCGCAGATCTATTGCCTGCAGAGAAAGAGTTGGATCGTTATAGCGCTTCGCCAAGTCTCGAGCAGTTTCGGCTGCCTTTACCGCCGCATCGGCTGCTGCGACATCGGGCGAAATTGTGAGCGCCATTGAACGGGCTTGAACTATCGTGAACTTGGGAGCAGATGGAGGGGACGAACTATCGTCGAGTGTAAGCGGCTGGTCGAGGGGACGGCCCAGTAAATCATTCACTGTTTCCAGCGACTCATCGGCAGCAGACTGTGATGAAAGCAAAGCTGCCTGGTCTGCGGCGACGGGAACTTGCGCCTGAAGCACATCAAGCTGCGGTATATCGCCTGCTTTGTTGCGCGCCTGAGCATCGGTTAGCTCTCTTTGCGAAGTTGTGAGATCGAGCTGGGCGGCATCTACGAGAGCACGCTTTTTCAGTAGATCAAAATAAGCTGCAGCTACTTTCTCTGCGAGAGCAAGCCGGCTGGAGTGGTAGGTGTCTGCAGCAGCACTCAACTGATATCTGGCTTGAGAAACAGCAAGACTAGCCTTCGGGCCAAGAGGGATAGGGACGGTCAAGGAATTCTGCAGGGCGCCAAAGTTTTCGCTGCTTGGGGGCGGCTGAATAACTGTGGCATTTGAAACTCCGGCCTGGCTGTTAAAAGTCAGCTGGAAATGCTGCTGTGCCTGTGCCTCACGCACCATTGCCTGCGCCTGTTTATATTGCTCTTCAGCAGCAAGAGCACTTGGATTGGTTTGCAAACTTTCACCTATGGCCTCGCTTAATGTAAGCGGCCTACTGCTTGCAGGATCAGTCAATTGAGCAAAAGCAGAAGAACTAAAGGCCGCCAGCATTACGATACCGATAGCCGGCAGGGAGGCTTGAAGATGTACAGGTCTCATACAGGAAACACTATACTCGGAACCCGCAGCATATTTCATTAAAGGGTTTTAACGTTCCAACGAGCGTACTGATTAGTTTGTGTCCCTTCACGGCGTCAGAAGCTCGAAATTATACGGTCTTTTAGAAGCTCCCGGGCAGTGTCAGACTGCGGTGCCGGTAAGAGGGGACCGGAAGTAGTGGTGACCTTGCACTGTCGTTCAGTAAGCTTGCTCTCAATTTGATGGGTAATGACGTTTCGGTTCGAGACATGCTCAGTTGCTGCACGCGCATACCGGATACGTTCAGCGATAGTATTTATACCGTCCAGGGCAATATTGCAGCAAACCGCTGCAATATTGGTTCTCCAGGCAATACCCCAGCAAGCGAGCGTATGTGGCGGATATTCGGGACCGGCAAATTCTGCCTGCCCGGAAACTGTCGCCGCTTATCGGCAGCTAGTCAGTTCATGATCTCAGGCCCTTCGCCGTGCCGCTACATACGTTGAGACACGTCATAGGCTATGCCCCAACGCAAATGCAACAGCATGCTTCGCATTTGCTGTGTCGTCAAAAGGGTGGGCCTCGGATTGTGCATGGTGAAACAGTCCTTTCGGTTAGTGGCAACAGGATTTAATTTATGCGAGATTGATAACGCGGTCGTTCGCATCCAACAACCATCCGGGCAAGTCCATCTCAGAGTGCACAACAAGCTTAAACTTCTTGTTTGCTCGCTCGAACCTCCCGCGAAAATCTATCAGGCTGGTATGTGCTAATGCTTGAACAGTGAACGCATACGGGGATAATCCAATCGGGATCTGGCCGATTCTACTCTGTTCGTCATTGAGAACTATGCTTAATTGATCGATTGGAAGGCCGCTGGAACGAAGCAGGTCGTTAATGGTTTCGGCAAGGCGCTTTATGTTGGCTGGCAGGCGGTCTTGCGGCCAAAATGCAAGTACTTGCTCTATAATTTGCAGTATATTGCTCGTTCGCTGATCTTTTTTGGCAATGCTTTGCGCAGCTGATAGCCGGTCGGCCTCGGCGATGGCAATCTCAGCGTGTTCCAGCATAGCCTTAACCTGATAGGCGACACGCTCGCGCGGCCAACTCACCGTGTTAGTTTTATAGATAAGATCGTGAGTGGCCAAGGTCCAAGCGTGTTGGAGAATGGTCTTGATTTGGACTTCAAAGATGAGCCCCGTTAGGTCTTCCGCTTTGCCACTCACAACAGATTGTCTGCGCACATAAAGACGAAGGTCGTCGAAGTCGAAACTAGAAGACTGCTTATGCGTGGTTGCGTCATCAGACGGTCGCCGACTGTGCTGGGCATATAGCGATAAGATTAATTCTTCTGCCTGCTGAATTTGGTTTGCTGTCGGCACAACTATCGTGCAGGCGAAAAAGTCCTCCATTTGCCGTGGGTCGGCCACGCGTCCTGTCTCAACCTTTTGAGCGAAGCTCTCCAATTCCTTTACGCGGGAAAGAAAAAACCAGCCATTTTTTTCAGCCTGTGGCTTAAGAGTGTCTTCGACTTCACGGGCCAGACGCTTGTATTTTTCCTCTGCTTGCTGGAAGATGTCTCGAAGTTGCTTGACGATCTTCATTCGCTATAGTTCCGATCTAGAAATCGCCTTTAGCAGCGCTGAATGTCTCTTTTGCCTTGGCGTAAGATCGGTGCTCGCGCCTCGTGTGTTCGTTGCATACTCGATAACTGCTTCTTGCTGGCCACCCTCCGCCGTTTCTAAGACTGCACTCACTTGTTGCAAGAAAGCCGTATATCTCGATGCGAACTCATCGACTGGCAGAATATGGTCTGATTCGAGGTGTATGTAGCCCCATAGTGAGTAAAAATGAGCTTGTACTTTGAGGAAATCCTGTACCACGGGCTTGTGCCGCAGTACGCTGGAAATATAGGACTTGATACGCTCGATTTCTTCAAGAAATTCATCCTCAATAAAGATGGGATTTTCCGATAAATCTTCATACTCGGCATATAGATCATCAATGGCATCTTGATCAAATCCGTCTATTTTCTTGCGGATAACGACGCCGAGCAATTCAGATACAAATTGCACATCCGCCATTCGCTTCAAGCGTGCGGCGGTCGCTAATCCAAAATCCTTCCACTCTGGTCTCTCCGCCTCAGCCTCTGCCGTTGTAATGAACCATCCATCATACTTCGCATGGCGCATCTCCTGCGGCGTAAGTTTTCTGGAGTTCCGATTTATGCGGTCAAAGATATTTCGTACAAATGAATCGCTGACATCAGGGAGCATCTCTACGGAAAGAGAGTAATTCCAAAATAGTTCGCGTTTGTCGCGAGGCAGGTCATTCCAATTCTTCTTCTGCAGTGCCACGTCTGAGAAATTATCTGGAATGCGTACCTTGCCCTTTGTGAAGTCAATGATCGTTTGTAAGCGCTGTTTCCCATCCACAACATGGTAGGTCGGCGTGCCTTGTTCGTTCAACGTTTTGTAAAGAAATATTGGCGGCGTCGGGTAGTCATTTAGCACCGTGTCGATAAAGAACCGCTTATCTCGCGATGACCATACGCTTCGACGCTGGTACGGTGGTTCGAGGTCAAGCTGCCCCCTCCCGTGGATATCGAGAAACCAGCTAATATCCTGATTGGTTAGGCTTCGTGCCATAGTTTTTCACTTTCTTAATGTAAAGTTCTAGGCATCATAGGGGCCTAGAAACCGCTCTCCGTTGAAGTGTATCATGTGAGCTGGAGCTTCTGCTACCCAGACCTCGGTCTCCCATGAGATCTCAGGCAAATATTCGACCATTGACTTGCGGCTCAGGAACGTGGTCACAAGCACTAGCCCGGCTGTTGATCCACTGAACAGTTTCTGAAGTTCTAAGCGTCTCTCTGGGTTAATTGGTCCGTGCGACGTGACCGCTTCGACCAGTACAAGCCAATTCTTCTCGGTGTAGTGGACGATGACGTCCGGCATCTTGCCGTAGTCGTCTATCTCCACGCCTAATGAGGTGAGACTTACAGCGTCAAGGAAGGCGAAGCTGCCGCTGTTGTCGCCAACATAGACGAACTTTCCATTTGGGGTAAATCGCGGTGCAAACTCGCTGAGAATCTGTTCGACGAGCATGTTTTGACCGCCCGGCGACAGGGTGATGGTGAGGCCCGATGCTATTTCGACAGATATGCCTTTCACTTCGCGTTCGTGCGCATAGCGTTCTTTCAACGCCTCTACGGATGTGGAATACGTACTGAGGCTGTTTAACCATTCCGACGTTCCGAAAGCGCGAAGCAAGTCGAGGGCACTGTTTTCGACTTGGTAGACCCTCTCGGGGCTATTGGCCGGGCGTTCCGGTTTGTCCGGATTCTCGATTACCAGGCCTGCATCAATGAATTGGCAAATAGTTTGTCGGCGAACTGTCTCGTGAGTATTGGGTGCATACCGTTTGCCGTAAACGGTATCCATAAAATCCATGATTGGAATAATGCCTCGGAGTGGACGGGCGGACTTCGCCCAAGGCTCCGATGGTTTTAAATCCAGTAATGCAAGTAACGTAAGGGCAGAACGCTCATTGAGCTCCTGACGTGGCAGGTCTAGCTGCTCAAGTACGTCCATTGCCTCCTCTATTCGTCGTTTTGTTGCTATAGGATCGTCGGTAGGTTTTTCTGCCATACTGAAAAACTCCCTTTCAATGATCTTATCGATTTCTTCCTGCTCAGGGTATTCGGCAGTCACTCTCAAGCCCAATCTGCCTAATTCATCGAGGGTCGGATACTTTAAACTTCGTAGATCGCCCGCACTGACCTGTGTGTGACCGTTGAATTGGCGAAAGAACGCATCGACGAGGGATGAGTTGAGATAAAGAGAAAGGCCCTTGGCTACGGTAAGATCCACGCCACTCCCAGCATGATGAAAGTAATTGAGATGATTTTCGAATCCAACGCTGCAGCCGGGAAGGATGCCCCCTTCGAAAAATGCAGAAATCACACGCCGTTCTTGCTCCTTAGATGTGAATCGCTTTACAACCACATAATGCTCATTCGGTACAAGCTGTGACTCCGTTTCGCCGGAGACGGTGATATGCTGCATTTTCTTTGACGCCCTAGGCCACGCTATCCGCCCCTTGTCGAAGTTTATTGGATATATGAGTGGCACTGTGCTATTCGACGCCGTCGGAAAGATATACTCTTTCGCACGGAAATCCACGACGCGTCCAGTAGAGACCGTAAGAGCAAGATCGGCAAGGCTGGCAGTGAAGCGATCCATTCGACCAACAATCTGTCGGCTTATGCCGTCTGGGACGACACGAATGAATCGCTCTGGATCGTCGGGATGAACGATCTCGGCAAAGGGCAGTTGGCGCGCGAGGCAATTCCCATCGTCCGCTCTAGCGCTGGAACTGACGGTTACCCTACCGCGAGGTGCGGGTTCTTTGAAGGCGTGAATGATGATCGTCTCCTGCAGCACTGAATCATCTCGGAACGCATCCTGGCGCGAGTCAAAAAGGTGAATGCGACCCAGCGCCATCTGCTGCAGGAACGAATCGCGGAAGGCACGGAAATATGTGCCGTTGCAAAAACTGCGCGGGGTGATCGCAACGAGTTCGCCGCCCTGTGCAAGCAATCCTATCGCTGTGGCAAGAAAGCCGGTATATAGATTGGTTGTTTCGATTCCAATAGTGCGGAGGTGTTGCCTCGTCTCAGAATTCGCGTTGATTTTCCGGTAAGGTGGATTGAGAATTGCAGCGCTAAAAGCAGGTAATGGTTCAATCATTGGATCGCCGCTGATAATACCGGCGACATCCTTTAGGAAGTCGCCCGAACGAATATCGCCGATAAAAGCCACCCCGCTGCGCTCACATGTTATACGGCACAGTTCCATGGTGTCACGCAAGTAAGTGAGGAGCAAAGGGTCGATTTCGTATGCGGTAACGCAGATGGATTCAGGTCTGGACGTTCGTCCGCACAGCTCCGCGACGGCAGCGGCGAACAACGATCCGACACCAGCGCCAGCATCGAGAATAGACACAACAGGTATGTCGAGAGCAAACATCGCCGCCATGAGCCTGGCAACTGGGGCAGGTGTAAGGAACTGACCAAGTTCGCCCCGCTGCTCCTGCCTAAGCTGACGCGAAGCATCTAAGCGCAAAAAATCAGTCCGCTCTAAGAGATCGACGGTACTCTTGGTGTCTTTATCCGTCCATCGATGGGGATTGTAAGCCTGTAGGGCTAGCATGGAATTCGTTGATACAGCCATATTATAAAGATGTCGCCTATGGTCGCTAGCGTATTTGAAGGACGCCTTTAGGCCGGTTCCGCAAGATGCTTTAAAGGGCACGGTCTCGTCATTCGCGAGACTGCTGACGACTTAAGTCCTATTTCTCCTTTAGCTTGCGTCATCATTCGCCGCTTGTTTCTACCGTCTTGTCTGCGTCGAGTCCTGTGGTCATTGCTTTGAGGATAGCCGCAACGCGCATGAACTGAGTATCGACCAGCCTCAGTCAAGACTAACCGAATGATTGTCAATATGTGTCGGCCACGCCCCCAGAAAATTCAGAAGACAAGGGCCCCTCTTGAGCGCAAGAAGTGTAGAACGTCTTTGATCCTTGACCGGGGCACCTCCGGCTTGCTAATTTCGCAATCCGAGACAGGTTGTAGCCGAAGTCCATCAATGGATAGTTTCGCAGCCCTATGTTTTGATCCTGCACCCATATCTTGCCCAGATGCCCGGTCTCCGCCTGAGACTATTATAGCACGTCTCTGGATAGACACCTCTCTTGGGATATATACAGAGTCCTATGGATGAAATTAAACATTACCATGCAAGAAAAGAAACTGTAATCACCATTTGGGCGACAGACAGAAATTTGGTCTGGTACAACACAATTCGCTACGCCATGGATTCGTCCCGTATAAAATCGTGTTTCAATGCTTGTCTTTCATGTGCATATTGTTACAGCCGTGGTTACGACTGAATGCCCTTTCAATAGGAAGGGTTCGTCTGCTGTATTAAGAGATTACGGTGCAAGGACTGCTTTATGGATGCGACAAAGAAGAGAATCCTGGAGTCAATTGGGTGTTTTGTGGTAACAGCCCAGGACTTTTTCAGCTTTACTGAAGCGGAGACGGCATTTTTGAAGCGTATTGCTAATATTTCCGAAAGCAGGGATGATCCTGTTTTTCCTGTCGAGCTAAACGCCAACGAAAGCCTCGAAATTCAGAACGCAGAAGTACGCCAGACTTGTTAGTTTTCAAAGGGAAAGAATCCAGTTTCTTTCCCTCACTTTTTCAGAAACCATTCATACCAGTTCGGCGATTTTGTCTCGGAAGAGGGTCAACGCAATTCGGCCGCGGTTCGGCGTACCTTTTACTAATGCTTCGGCAAAATGCATCACTTGCTTTGGCGTTATCTTTCCAGGCATCGGCGGCTCGTTGGGATCTACATAGACATCTATAACGGTAGGTCTGCCATTCGAGAATGCTTGTTCATAGGCTGACCGAATGTCGCCAGGATCTCGAACTGAAATGCCGACTCCTCCGCAGGCTTCCGCAAATTTGGCGAAGTCGATATCCTGCAGATCGCAGACATATTCCGGATTGCCGAGGAAGACGATTTGCTCCCATTTAATCTGTCCCAGCACATTGTTGTGTACGATAATAACCTTAATATCCAGGCCATATTTCACTGCTGTAGCAAATTCCCCCATCAGCATTGTAAAGCCGCCATCGCCGACGAAGGCTACCGACTGTCGTTCGGGGAATGCCACCTTTGATGCTATTGCGTAGGGTAATCCTGGGGCCATTGTCGCAAGTGTGCCGGAACAGCTGAATTTCTGGCCTTTTTTGATTTTGAACTGCTGCGCGATCCAAGACGTATTTGTGCCGGAGTCACCGGAAATAATTGCATCTTCCTTAATAAATTCATTGAGCTCCCAGGCGACACGTTCCGGCTTAATCGGATTATCGTCCTTCTCCGATCGCTCCTTCATCAGCTTCCACCACTTTTCCATTTCGGCTTGTGCCTTTTTAAGAAGCGTACTGTCGGGATTTTGCTGAAGGTAAGGCAGAAGTGCTGCCAATGTGTCTTTTGCGTTGCCGACCAGCCCGACTTCGATGGGAAATCGCAGGCCGATGCGGTCGGCCATGTCATCGATCTGCACTCCTTTGCAGTTTTTTGGCTTGGGAAGGAATTCTTGGTAGGGAAACGATGTGCCGACCATAAGGAGACAATCACATTCTTCCATAACTGTTTCGGAGGGGGCGGTGCCAAGTAAGCCCAGTCCTCCTGTCGTGTTCGGATGATCATCCGGAACCGCCGCCTTGCCAAGCAGACTTTTAACAATGGGTGCATTAAGCTTTTCTGATACCGCAATAATCTCATCTGTCGCACCAAGTGCGCCCTGTCCGACCAGCATCGCCGGCTTCTTAGCGCCGCTGAGTATTTGCGCCGCCATTTTTAGCTGATCTTCGTGCGGAACGATGGTTGCCGGTTGGTACGTGGATGTAGTATATTCACCTGCCTTGTGTTCCGAATACTTGTGGCTCGGCACCATTGTCTGGTAATCGATTGGGAGAACGATTGTGGCTACCCCACGGTGCGTAAGTGCATGGCGGCAGGCTTCATTCGCAAGCATTTCAACCTGATTCGGGCTGATGACTTCCTGAACATACACGGAAACATCCTCGAAAAGCCGCGCAACATTTACATCCTGCTGATAATGGCTGCCTTTGAGGTCGGAATAGGTCTGGCCGGCGATGGCAAGCACAGGAGCTTGATCGCACTTCGCATCATACAGGCCGTTCAGCAAATGGATGGCTCCGGGACCGGACGTTGCGAGACAGCAGCCGAGCTTTCCTGTGTATTTCGCATACGCACAGGCCATAAATGCAGCGGATTCCTCATGACGAACCTGTATAAAGCGAATCTTGTCTTTGCGTATGCGGAGCGCCTCAATGACCCCGTTTATTCCATCGCCGGGCAGTCCAAAGACCGTGTCGACGCCCCAGGACATTATTGTTTCGACGAATACATCGGAAGTAGTTTCAGCCATTAGAAGGATTCCTTTTCATAAAAATGATGGACGGTTAAAGGTATACCAATCTTGAGATATTTCAAACATGGCACCAAAGCACGCGCAGATTAACTGGTGGATACTTGTTTCCGTTGGTCTTGGAACTTTTATGTCGGCCCTGGATGGCAGCGTGGTGAATACTATTTTGCCGGTTCTCACCGCGACACTGCATACCAAAGTTTCCGCGGTTGAGTGGGTAATAACGGTTTACCTGCTGATTACAAGCGGCCTATTATTAACTGCCGGACGCTGGGCGGATTTGCGTGGCCATAAGAACGTATATTTACTCGGATATATCATCTTTGTAATCGGCTCTTTTCTCTGTGGAGTTTCCCATTCGGTATTCGAACTGATTGCTTGCCGGGCTGTGCAGTCGATTGGTGCGACGCTTCTCTTTGCAACCTCGCCGGCGATTGTAACTTTGAATTTCCCCAGGGAACGGCGTGGACAGGCGTTGGGCCTGCAGGCGACAATGACCTATCTTGGCATAGCAGTCGGGCCATTGTTAGGCGGCTATTTAACCACAGTATTCGGCTGGCGGTCGGTATTCTTTATCAATGTCCCAGTGGGAGTTGCTGCGTTTACCCTGAGCTATTTCCAAATTCCGAAAATGTTACCGATTGCAAAGGCAGCAAAATTTGATTTTGTTGGCGCAGTACTGTTTTTCCTGGGACTGACTGCATTATTGCTGCCGCTTGATGAAGCGCATGAATGGGGTTGGCTAAGCGTTCGAACTATTGGCATGCTGGCGCTGTCTATTGCGCTGCTTGCTGGGTTCGTAAGGGCGGAACTGCGTACACGCGAGCCGATGATCGACCTGCGCCTTTTTCGAAACCGAACATTCAGTGCATCGACAGTCAGCTCAGTGCTGAATTTTATGAGTATGTCTGCGATGCTTTTCCTAATGCCGTATTATCTAATTGCCGGACGCGGTTTTTCGCCGGAGCGTGCAGGGATGATGCTGGCCTTTCTCCCAATACCAATGGCATTCGTCGCACCTTGCAGCGGGCTTTTGTCCGATAAAATAGGTACAAGAACGCCGGCAGTCGTCGGCATGACTATCATGTTTGTTGGGTGTCTGCTGCTGGCACATTTACATGCAGGGTCCAGCCTTATGTATATCGCTATTGGACTCGCGATAGCAGGGGTGGGAACGGGCATATTTATATCGCCAAACAACAGCGCATTAATGGGAGCAGCTAAACGTGAGGAGCAGGGGGTAGCATCAGGTGTGCGGTCGACGGCAAGAAACGTCGGCAATGTGCTTGGCGTAGGCATGGCAGGCGCGCTTTACAACAATATAACGGCTCACAGCCCCGGCCAAACAATATCGTTCATGGTCAGCCACGCTGTCAACATCGGCATGACTGCCACGGTAATAACCACTGGTTTAGCCGTAGCTTCCTCAGCGCTGCAGTCAAGGGAGTAGCCGGCAATCTTGCGCTTCCCTTCGCGGACTATGCATATTGGTTATGATACAATTGAGTAAGCTTATAGGATATATATGCGAGCAAAGTCAGTTACTATAAAGGATGTAGCGCGAGAATGTAATGTCTCGCCCATGACAGTGTCATGGGTGTTAAACAAACCTGAACGTGTCCATTACACTACTCGCGAACGTGTGCTTGACGCGATAAAACGGCTTAACTATGCGCCGAGCGCGATCGCCAGAGGGCTCTCACGGCAGCGAATGAATACTTTAGGTGTAGTTCGAGTCGAATGGGGAAGCGTTAAGGTAATGTCCGATACTTACTTCGGGCATATGCTCGAAGGCATCCTGACCAGAAGCCGGGATAGACAGCAAAAAACCCTTCTATACATCGAACAAGACTGGGCCCAGGCCAGCGCAGCGATCACGAAGTTCTCTGATCGACAGGCGGATGGATTGCTGCTGATTATCCCTCTCGGCGCCGACGATCTGCTTACTGTACTTGAACAAAGAGGGGTCCCATTTGTGATAATTGGGGACAGTCGGCCCGAGCCCGGACTGGCGACGGTCGATGTCGATAATGTGGAAGCTGGACGGATGGCAACGCAATGTTTAATCGACGCAGGGCATCGCAGAATTGCACATATTAGCGGACCGCCGCAGAATGTCAGTTCCGGAGAGCGGCTCCAAGGCTACAAGCAGGCATTAAATACGGCAGGCATTACGGTTGACCCCTTGATGATTATCGAAGGGAACTATCGCATTGAATCCGGCTATGATGGAACGAACATCCTTCTTAAACTGCCTGATAGCGTAGTGCCATCTGCAATATTCTGTGCCGACGATCCCACGGCATTTGGTGCTCTTAACTGCCTTGCCGAAAGGGGCATTAAGGTTCCCGAAGAAATGTCGGTAATCGGGGTCAATGGCGGTCAGGATGCAATGGATAAAGGCCTAACCACACTGCGCCAGCCGTTCGAGGACATTGGCAGCTCCGCCACGGATGTTCTTTTAGAGATGATTGACACGGGAACGTCTACCGGTAAAAAGATAATACTGCCGCCCACTATTGTTTCCGGACATACCGTCGGGCCTCCACAACACAACTAATATCCGAAATCAGGGTGCCACGCTTTAGCTGTCAGAGGTGTCAGCTCGGATGAGCCGACACCTCTCGAACACTCGTTAGTTACGACAATCACTCCGCTCCCGCCCATTGTGGTCCGGAATAAGGGAAATATTGTGGCCCTTTCGCAGCTCCTAAATATTCTTGAACGTTGCTTTCCGTCGAGCTCGTCCCCGCGGTTCCGTTGCCGTAATTAGTCACCCAGACGTTTCCTGATTTGTCTATGGCGATGCCATAAGGCTGATTTCCAGTGGCATAAGTGTGAATGGTGCCGCCTGAGGAATTCAGCTCCGTAACGCTGCTGTTCGACAGCCCCGTTGCTATTCCCCTGTTGTAGCC
>Ga0224527_1001393_pt1 | contig 12180 bp, 12 predicted proteins | sample CBST0metaG_FD_179882 | JGI IMG/M metagenome (GOLD analysis project Ga0224527, IMG submission 179882) | Peat soil microbial communities from Stordalen Mire, Sweden - C.B.S.T0 | ecosystem: Environmental > Terrestrial > Soil > Wetlands > Peat | place: Sweden: Norrbotten County, Stordalen Mire... | reverse complement strand
ATAATATTAAAGAGCAGGACCGAGTTTGATATACAACATGAAGACCCAACAATGGAGAGGCTGTCCTTGACAGAATGACAGGGTTCTTGTGTTCTTTGCATCAACATTGAAGAATATACACTTGCTAGCATAAGGGCAACTCACTAACTATTTTCTCAACACTGCGGCTACATTTGATTTCGATGAGTCTGTCCAGTAAAACCGCACAAATATTTAGGTTCTAGTTAAAGTGAGCCTTTGTATATAGATAAAAATTCGTTCTGGTTAGCATCTATAAAGGTGGTATTCTCAATTAGGTTAATAAAAATTAATAGAATATTGAATATTATCGCTCTTATCTTGCTGCCCACATGCCAGTCATGACTTGTATCCGCATCGGCCTATAGCACCGTGTGGAAGTGACGAATTTTTTCTTGCCGATACGGCGAATTGATGAATCAGACCGTAGGTGGGCCAGATGTGCCGCTATTGCAAACATTGGGGACAGAAGTCCACAGATGATGTCGGTTTTGGTCCTTTTCTTGTCTAGCTAGATTAACTCATAAATGTGATTTCGTCTGTGATCTCAGAATTTGTAAAGTCATCAAAGAATGACATTTACGCATTCTTACCTCTTCTTTTTAAATTTGCTGGTTATTTCTGCCAGAATAGACTATTTTCGTACGAAAAAATGATATATGCTTCTTATTTAAAAAATATAAATAGATGAATGTTCTTATATGTTAATTGTAATAAAAATTAATTGCATTCTGTGCAAAAAAATACTAAAAACTATTGTTAATAAAAATTGGCCTACTGGAAAGTAATGATTAATATTCTAAGAATATTGGGATTTGTCTTCAATCTTAACGATCACGATCGCAAGATTTCCTTTGAAATATTGGGAAAAGGCACCATCGTCGTTGACAAACAAGGTAAAAAATTATCCAGTACCAATCAGAGACAGGTTGAACATCAGGCCAAAATTAAAGCATTACTCTTCAACCTGTATAAAGATAACAGTGAGCCTGTTGGAATGCTCGGCAACATTGAAGCTACAAAAAGAAGATTATGCTGTGATCCTTGTACTTCTGACCATAAATATTCAGATAAAAAAGGTGATGTGAAGAGGTGGGTTTGCCAAAACGGAGCTCACAAAACTATAAAAAAACTATTGATAATAGTAAGACTTCATATGCTTTCACTCTCGAAGTATATCATTATTTCACTTTTCACTGATATAGGATTTTCATTGTTATGGAAAAACAAAACAATGACAATAATGCTGCCATCAGATTTGCAGTAGATAACTATTTTGATGGTAATGTGGCTCAAGCTGCAATTAAAACAGGTTATACTCAAAGCCAGATAAAAAAATGGATTGACAATAAGACAATCCCACACATTGCTACATCTCGTTATTTTATGGCAGTTGCTCTCATTCCAGAGTTCAAAATTGTATGTGAACACAATTCCTTTGACAATGAATCAAACATTTCAAGTCAATTAAAGGAAATGCTCAACGGACATCATGACTCACCCGGGATTTATATATTTTACGATAGCATGTGTGAACCAATATATATTGGTAAAGCAAATTCATCATTGCAAAAAGAAATTTTAAGTGCTTTAGGGAGAAAAATATCGATATCATATCCAAAGTCTATTTCTTCTCCACCGAATAAAGTTAAAGAATTAGTCAAGTACATTTCTGCTTATGATGTCGCCGGAACAGAACATAGCGACTACCCAAGGCATGTTGAATCGTTGATATTGAGGATTAAAAAACCTAAATTGAACAAACAAATTGGTTCCTTAACAAGAGTAATCCCAATAAAGCCAGAAGGATGATAACCCTACAAGCCTGGAGATGAATTAACTAGAGCAGGTCGGTCCTGTCACAATTCTACAGAGCTTCTGTTGTAGTGGTCAATTGAGATGGCCATTATACAAAACGGGATGGATTGAAAAAACATGGCTAATATTAATCAGTTCTTACGTGAACACCTCAACGAAGTCTCCGGCAAAAACATACACATTGCTCCGGGTATTGACGACAAAAAAATTAATAATGCAGTAAAATCGTTCAACTTTTCCGGCTCGCCGGGAAATATCATCGCACTTTTCGATAATACACTTTTTGGCAGCGGTAAAGATGGTCTTCTTTTCACCGGAGAGCAGTTGATCTCTCGTCCCTCTTTCTCCGATCCGGTGATGGTAAGCTATGCCGAGATCGCGACGGTGGAATATGTAGAAGCGACGCCGTCCGGTAAAAAAGATAAAGTGATTCACTCCATTGAAATAATGACAAAAGATGGCAAGAAAATTGTCATAAAAGACTTGCTTGAATGCGATTATACGAGGTTGGCACAGATTCTAAATCAAGTCATCACTGATTTTGACGAATATAAAGAAGAACAGCAACTTATTTCCATTGACGAGATGGATGAGGTTGTAAAGCTAGCGTATATCAAAGTTATTATAAATATGACTTGGGACAATGATAACATAATTGATGATAAAGAATTTGCTGAAATACTCCTCCTAATGACTCGTTTAGATTTAAATAGCGAATCAAGGTTTGTTTTGCGTGCCTATATGTCATCAATGGAACAGAAAGAGCCACTTTCTCAACTGATGGATGTAATCAATAAAGGTTGTCCGGAAGGTCAAGGCAAATCACTTCATATTTCTGTGACAAAAGATCTCATTAATTTATGGTTTATTACAGGCGGCCAGGATCCTGCTTCCTTTACATTCTTACAGCAGAATCGAGACATTATTGTTGTCAGTGACGAAGAAATCAATTTGGCAGTTATGGCGATTCGTAACGACCAAAATATGTTGAAGGATGATGTCACTGATGATCAGATCAAAAATGCACTGAAAGAGCTTTCCGCCAAAGCCGCTGCGGTGGGGACACCGTTGGCTGCGGTTTATCTTTCAGGCTCCGTCGTCGGGATGTCTGCTGCTGGCATGACTTCTGGACTTGCATCATTGGGCTTGGGTGGGTTATTGGGACTTTCCAGCATGGCGACCGGAATTGGCGTTGCTGTGCTGATTGGCGTGGGAACTTATGCAGGTATACGCAGGTTAACTGGCGCCAACGAGCTTACTCGCTCCAAACGCCGCGAACTTATGCTTAATGAAGTTATAAAGCAAACACAGACAACTATTTCTCTATTAATTCAAGATATTAATTACATCACTCAGAAGTTAAACGCAATACTTCTAGTGCAAGGTACCCAGGATGCACAAATAAAAAAAATGATGATGCTGATGGGGCAAATGACAGGTGCTGGGTCGGTGTTAACTGGTAAATCAAATAAAGCTCAGGGTAGCGTAAGCAAATTACGCTGTGCTCAGTTCTTGGATGAAAACAAGCTCAGAGCCCTGACCCGCGAAGCGACAAAAGCCGATTTGTTTACGTTCATTCGTGAATATTACGAAGAGCGTAGTTTCAGGCAGATTAAAGACGATGACGACAAGGGTGCACAAGTTATTAAACTAGTAATCAGAAAAGAACTTTCAAATAAAGAACTTGAAAATCTCGCTAAAGCTTTTGAGGCAATCGGCTATTTCAGCGTAAGCGATGTTTTGAAGGGAACTGCAGTGGACGTTGCGAGTAAAGCGAAAGACAAGCTCACCGGATTTTTCTCATGACGAACAAAAAACCCTTTGACGATCAGGCGCGGGTTCTGGTCGTCCAGGATCATCAACTTAAGCAAGGACGTTGTAAATTAGACGAGGTGAGCTGCACCATCGATGGGGCGATCATCAACAGTCAGGATAACCAGCGCATACTTGATGATATGCTCGCACAGGCGCAGGCGAATATTGAAGAGTCTCAAATCGTCTTCGAATGTGAAGATAATGAGAAGGTACTAGTTGAGAATAGTTTGTTTGTCGATAATGCTGATAATGAAACGTATGGGTCACTTGCATTGCTGGGTACGATTGATACGGAAGATGACTGGCAGAGTTATTTGCATAATACCGAGCAGTGGGCTACCCGGCATAATATTTCCTTTGAACAAGATCCGTTTCAGCAGTTGATGACGGCCAGTCAGCGTATTGAGTTTGAAAAACTGGTAAAGGAAGAGTTTACTCTTAAAAATGCACAATGTGATAAATACGACTATATGATTGCCGCCACGTGTGGACTGATTGGCGGATTAATTGATGTTTTATTTGTCGGATTACCAGGCCAGGGGAAATTAACCCATCTTACCGACGATAGTACCAATCGTGCAGTTGAAAAATTTGCTTCTTTAAATGGATGGAAAGGACCAAGGGAAGGTAGTGACTCGACATCGAGTGCGATCGGTTTTTTGGAGCGAAATTATAAAGTTAATTACGACCATCGCCATGGTGGTGATGTAAATGGTTTGTTCAGCATGAGCACCAAAAACCATCATATTAAAAACCTGGCTCATTCCCCAGACTTGATGGGACTCTTCTTTTCCTTGCTGGATCAGTTCACCAGCACCGCACATTTTATGAATAACGGCAGCATAATTAGTGTGGAGACGGAAACGTTTGAGCTTCGCGGCACGAACCTAGTGTCGAAGTTATTCTCCGGGTTTGTGAACTGGTTGGGGCATTTATTTTCAGATGTCTCCGGTTCCTCAGGCGCGCAGGGCCGAGGTTCCGGTATCCCGATCCCATTTTATTCGTTGCTACAATTTATTAATGTGGGTGAATTCGGCCAGCATAAGCAAACCTTTGCGAAGATTTCAGTCCAAGTCTTTGAGCAGGGCTATGATTTCCGGCATGGGCTGGCGATGGCCATTCCCGTGTTAGTGACGGAACTTTTAACGCGTGTGGGTTGGGTGGTGAAGCAACACATTTATGCCCAAAAACCGTGGTCACAATGTTTGCCTACGGCCGTGGACCCGGAGTTACGGCGCATGTTGCTGGTCGCCCATGGTTCACTGTGCTTGGTGGATACCACTGATGCCGCATTGCGCTCCGGTGGGGATATCATTCAGTTTATGCTTCGTAGCAACCTGATAGCGTGGGCGCGCTTTGGCACTTTGGCCATCAAAGAGCTTCATTCCTGGTATCGATCCGGCAATCTGGACATCGAATCTGTGGATAAATATCTGGAGGCCGAATATCGTCGTATGCTGAGCGCATAGTGTTTGTGGTTATTGCTTATGAGGGTTAGATGAATTTTGCCCTATGGTTGCTTACGCTACGGGGGTGGCTAAGTGCTCCATGGCCGTAGGTTGTTTATAGGGCATTAAAAGATACAAATGGAGTATATATGACTATCATCGGCCGGCCTCCATCTGGTGCCGGGGTATTCTGAGACTCAGTGTGGACACTAGCTGTTGTATCGTTTTAGCTAGTGTTCAGAGTTTTAAGATTCTCATTTAGTATGTTTAATAAATGAAATTCTGTATTTCTGTCCGATACAATCGACCAGTCTACCGGTATATACTGAGCGCCATACTCAGATGATATAACCTGTATGTCGAACCTCCATGAAAATGAATAATTTTTTTATATATCTGACCTCTCAATGTTTTTTGTTGCCTATGACCACTTCTCTTTTTACGCGGTTAATATCTTATATTGGATATTCAGTGATGGCAAAACTGGAAAGGCTATCCGAGAAATACAAAAATATAATGGAAGGTAAAAATATATCTTTCAATTTAAAATTCACTTATGCATGTATATTGGATTTTCCAAGAAAGAAGGTAATTTTCCCGTTAATGTGATCTCTTGGAAATGTAATTTTATTTTTTTGAACCAGCAAATTGAATCGTATAATTGTCTGTTTTCGATATTGTTATATGAATAACGGGGACTAATAAATTATGACGAGAAGAAACTTAAAGTACTTGCTAGAGAACTAGCCAAAGGCAGCAAGATTGAAGCTGATCTTAACTAGTTTTCACTTATGTGGGCTAAATTTATTGTCGAAACCTCGTTAGATACTGAACTCACCTACCCTCTCGGGTATGAAAAAAATACGCCCAAAACCGGTACCAATACCTATAACGGTTACTCATCAAAAACGTTGCTTACTGATGATGGAGATATCGGACTAAACACGCCACGTGAGGTTGATGGTGCCTTTGAGTCGAAACTGATTAAAAAACCAGACACGCATCACGAAAATGGGCAGACCGATTCTATTTTTTTACGATAAAGGCATGACAATAGGCGTGAAATTGTTGCCACTTTTTAAAGAAATGTATGCCGCCGACGAGTCGACCACCTTGATATCCAAAGTGACGGATGCCGTTAAGGAACAGGTAACCGAATGGCAAAATCGTCCGCTGAGACCACCGTATCCTATTGTTTAACTTGACTGTATTGTGGTGACAGTCCGACACTGTTGTCCTGTTATAAACAAGGCCGTTTTTATTGCGTTTGGTATCAATACCGAGGGCAAAAAGAACAGCTCGGAATAAGGTTGGCAGAAAATGAGGGCGCGAGGTTCTCGCTTAACGTGGCGCCTATCGCTTTTAATATTTTTTTATTACGGATGTTATGGAGAATGATTATGGTGTGTATTAAAGATGACCATTTGAGAACTATTGCTAATTTTGATGGTAAGACTTTAAAAGATGACCATTCGAGAACGATTGCTACTTTTGATGGTAAGATGCTCAAAGACGACCATCTGAGAACGATTGCTACTTTTGATGGTAAGATGCTCAAAGACGACCACTTGAGAACGATTGCTACAGTTGATGGAAGTGTAAGCATTGTGGTTATTTCATTTGTAATGAAGCTTTTCCACTAATCTTTCGTTAGAAAGCAAGTGAAAAAGGGTTTTTTCATGTCCGCCGTTTTAGCTGATATGTAGTAAATGGGCGGACATCTCGCCTTGTTGATTCATTTTTGGGTGCCACATGTTTTCTTCACTCCTTTTTTATTTAGAATAAACTTTGGTGGAAAGGTATACTCGTGCCGAACAGTTGCAGTATATTAAACTGAACGGCATAGTGGTTTAACCAAACCTACGGATAAAAATGAACAAAACTTCTTTTAAATTCATTGGAAGTTTATCATTTATCGCGATCTATATCAGCACAGCAATGAGTGTGGCAGTCATATCGCTAATAATTTTAACTAATTTTGTCCATCATAGCCCTTTGCGACATCAATCCGATGCGATTGTTATGATGGTGCTTTGCCTGGTCCTGGTAGAGAGTAATTAGCCCGGTTGAGACGAATGCTGAATACGTTGGATGGCAAAAACATGTCGTATAATAGTCGATAGCTATCAACTCAGGGTCAAACTCGTGTAGGTGAAAAATAATTTACAACTGCGAAGAATATAACGTTTAGGTGGAGATATGAATAATTATAAAAATAACTTTAGGATAATTATAATTGGCCTACAAGTTTATTTACTTTCTGGTAATATTATTTCTGGATAACGACCATATGGGCGAGGTTGTTTAGCCGCCTCTCTAATTTTTTGCTGATCTTCTTTGGTTACTAAGGGTAATTTTGCAAAAGAAAAATCAAAGACACGTCCTGCAGTAGCTGTATCGGCAGAGTGTGTCTGGGTCTGCTTGTTTTTAGTTTGAGATTTTTGCATAAATACCTCAGGTTTGATTTTTGTCTGGTTTGTTTAATTTTCGCTCAACATAGGATAGCAGTTTCTCCCATGATCTGCTAGTGGCAGTAAGGTCGAACTCCATCAAACGCTGAAAACCTTTGGCCTCCCACCAAGCGGCATCAGTATGTAAAACATCCTGAACGCTATTACACGTAATTAGATGTGCATAATCTCGAGTTTCAGCTTCATCAATCGGCGCATTGAATCCTAGCTTTGGCCAAACTTTGTAGCCGATACAGTTTTGGGTATAGCGCTTATTTCCTGTATCCGCATCCTTACCAGCGCCAGCAGCTATCAACGTTATTTTTCCTATGCCTGTTCTGTGTGCATTTATCGCACATAGAGTAAATGCGAATGTTCCGAGTAGGGAAGGTGCCATGTGTTCATTCAAGAAAAAATGATCTACATGCATATCATTAATATATAATTCTGGTTTCTCATCCTGACGTTCATAGACACCTAACTTATTTTTATGCTTATTTTGAATGATTTTATTATTAATAATAGTAAAATAGAACCCTGGAGGAGCACCATCAGGCCCATATTTTTTCTCCATTTGTGCATGGACTCTACTTCCATTGAAAACAGCGAAAAGGTGAGAAAACTCCAGAATAGATAAGCTAACAAAGGGTAGCTTAATAGTGTCAGATGAATTCAACTTTTTACCATTTATACTAATCTCTGCTGCTGTGAGCCACTGATTGACGACTTCTGAATTTAATAATCTATTGTGAAGAACTTCAATTCTTTCAAAAAAACAAGCAGTCCTTGCTAAAGACATGATTGACCTCAAAAAATGCGAAATGTACAGATAAATATTATGATTGTGCAGCGGTCAAATTTCAATAAAAATAACTTAGTCTATTACTGCTTCACTTATACCAGCCAATTATTTTTATATCTTTTTATAAATGAATGAATATATTCAGTAATTTTTACATATGTTTATCTCAAATATTAATTATTGTTTTTTAATTTGACGATAAACATGACTGCTTCACTTATTTATGTGCTGTATAATATACGAATGAGAGTTAATAGGAGATAAATATCAACTAACAGAAGCATTGTTGGGGGCAAAAGAAGACATCTATAGAGATCTAACAGGACAATTATATATTTTCCAATGTATAGATTATTATGTTCTAGTCCTATTGTCACCCAATTATTCACCGGCATGACTCGTTTGCGAGATATAAACCAGATACTCTATTAATTAAATAATGGCAGAGTATAGGTTGTACCTGGCGAATATATATTCTAAAACTTATCAGAGACAGATTAATTAAAACATTATTGTTTTAAGTTGAAATGTTTTAGGGCTGAGAAACACCACTGCCACTATATTCATCCGCCGCTTTTTTCAACCATCCACAAAAAAGCGCGGCTTTGCGGTTTTGTTTCCGGCGCTTAAGGACGACGTAACTAAGCCCACTTTCAATAAATCCGAAAGGCGCAATGAGTCGGCCTGAGAGAATATCTTCCGCTACCAGCGGCCACGGGGATACGGAAACACCCAAGCCTGCAATCGCCGCTTCCAGCATAAAATAAAAATGCTCGAACTCAGCCGACCCTTCTCCGATAGACTCAATGCCTGAACGTGTGCTCCAGTCAGACCAGGCGCTTCGTCGAGAAACGGTATGCAAAAGCGGTACATTCCAGGGCTTGCTTGGTATCAGATGTAATGCTGGCGCATGAACCGGACCGAATTTTTCGTTAAACAAAGGGATAACGTCAACGCCCTGCGGCCAGGGAGCGCAACCTACTCTGATAGCCACATCGAAATTATCTTTAATGGGATCTGAGGATGTGCCTGATGAGTTTAAACGCACATCGATACTGGGATACTGCGCATTAAAATGATGAAGACGAGGTATCAGCCACCGCATGGTGAAGGTGCCAGGGCATGAGACGTCTAGCATTCCCTCTTCGGTGTCCGCAATTTGGCTAATCGCTAGGTCCAGTTGGTCAAAAGCAGCGGTTAATGCCGGTAACAGGGCGTTTCCCGCCTCCGTCAACTTTGGGGCATTTTTGGGGCCTTCAAACAAGATGACGCCCAGCCATTCTTCCAGGTGCTGAATCTGCTTGCTGACAGCACCGTGTGTCACGCACAGTTCCTCTGCCGCCAGTTTCATGCGTCCCATTCGACCGGCCGCTTCAAAAGCCCTGAGCGCATTCAGAGAAGGGATTCGACGCCTCATTGTGATTTTTTCTCACTTTGATTGTTAGGATAAGTCGATTAACAGATATCTAACCAGGAAGTAAAGTGGTAGGCAAAGGAAAAGTTATCCAAAATTTCACTTAGCAACTTGATAAAATAGTATCAAACATTCATTGCAAACGGCATTCTTCCATTAACGTGCAGGGGGTCCACATGCAAAACGAAGCAAGCTATCAAATAACGGAAATAGCGGAACTGGAGCGTATTTATGGCGCGGTAGCACCGCCATCCATCGCCAAAGTGACGGACCATATTCACGCGGTTTACCGGCCTTTTATCGAAGTTGCGCCTTTCGCGGCACTTGCTACGTCAGGTAGCGCGGGTTTGGATGTTTCTCCGCGCGGCGATCCAGCGGGCTTTGTTCACATTGAAGATAACCGAACGCTTTTGCTCCCTGATAGAAGAGGCAACAATCGCATAGACAGTCTGCGGAATATAGTCAATGACCCGCGCGTCGCCTTGCTCTTTCTTATCCCCGGCATAGGTGAAACGCTGCGGGTAAATGGTTTGGCCGACATCAGCATTGACCCGGAGTTGCTCACGCGCTTCGCTATAGCGGGCAATCGCCCAAGATCGGTTATCCGTATCAAGGTCAGTAGCGTATTCTTTCAATGCAGCCGAGCCATCATACGTTCACGGCTATGGGATCCCTCGATGCAAATTGAGCGTCATTCGCTGCCAAGCACCGGAACGATTCTTAAGGAAATTACTCACTCACAGATAGATGGCGATGCTTATGATGAGGCATTACCGGATCGATTGAAAAACACGCTGTACTGAATATGCCGGTAGTGATAGTAGGAAGATGTTCTTTAAGGAAACCATCATTGTCTTCCATACAAGCTACTACACATTTTTCACGCTTTAATAGACATCCAAAGGAAAATTAACTCAGGTGCTTTATTAACAGAGACATGAATTTCGCTCTTATTATTTTTGTTAGCAATAATGAAAAAATGACCCAACACAGAGTGGGGATAATTAAATTCTCGTTGACGCTCTTTACCCCTGCTGATTATCATAACTTAAAGCCAGTTTAACAACAATGCTTAAATTCAATGTTCACTTATTTCCTATAATTATAATTATCGAAGGAGTGAGATAAACAAAATAATAACTTTATTAATAAAGTTAATTATGAAATATAATACATTTAATGCAATAAAAATTATTAATCCAGGGAAGGTAACTCTATGAATTTTGGCTTCAATAATAATACACCGTCTTACAAACACAGTTACTGGAGCAACAATGCCGGAGTCAGTGGGCCAAGATTTGATTTTTCTTCCTCCTTTGGAGTAAGAAACACCCAAACCCATTTTAATGCTCCGCCTGTAGTGCAATTTTCATCGCAAGGGGTGCAGGTAGGCAGAATGGTATGTGGATTTAAACTTCCTGATACGTCTTGCTCGAATCCACCAAGAACAAGTGACGGCAGGCAGGTCATTACAATATGCGCAGGCTTGCGACTTGAATGCCAATTCATTCCCTATAAAGACGGACCTCCATTAAACACTGTCCGCCATGACATCAGCGCTCGCTTACTCAAAGTAGGTCAAGCGCCTAATATTGGTCAAATTAGCTTTGCCAATCACGAGCGTCCTGAATTTATGCGGATGACAAAGCAGCCAACCCGTGAAATTCACTTAGCGCATCCCGCAACGGCTGATACTCAAGAATGTATTAATATCGGCCATAAGGAACAAGAAGCGTATTTCAACACGCCGATGCCATTTACGCTCCCTGAAGCGGAGCAAGCCTTGGACTGGAGAAACCAGGAATTAAATAGCTTGATAAGACTGAGAGACGAAGTACAAGCTAAAGTCAAAGAAAATGAAGAGTGGGTTACCGGCATCCTGCAAGGCAAGCGTGGTCCAAGAAGTAAGCGATTTTTAAGATCATTACGCGGCCAAAACCATAATTTGTGGCAAACAGGTCAAGCCCTGGAATGGCGTTGCCAAAACGCCACTACTCGCAGAGATGAAACCGCTGAAAACCTGGAAAAAATCAAGCAAGACATCGAGCATAAAAATGAAGATTATCTAAATAGCATAAAGTCTGTTGGGAGGGGGCAATTTCCAAGAGATCATGAAATTTTTAACGAAGAAAGAGGGCGAACTGAAGCGGCGAAACACGAGGAGCGGAGATTTGCCGCTTTAGCCAAACAAGAGCAGGATAATTATTCCAGTGCTTCGGCGCCCGCAACGCTGGATGAAGCCCGCGCCGCTGCCAATACGGGGTTAATGCATCTAGAGAACTGCGTTAAGGAGAAAAACGCGAGTGAAGCCCTTTGTGCGGTGGTTTAATTTTGTCGGACACCTCAATGGGTGGATAATCCATCAACTGAGGAAAAGTACATGTCAAAGCACCGCAAGATATTCGACACGAATCT
>Ga0224527_1001392_pt1 | contig 12183 bp, 10 predicted proteins | sample CBST0metaG_FD_179882 | JGI IMG/M metagenome (GOLD analysis project Ga0224527, IMG submission 179882) | Peat soil microbial communities from Stordalen Mire, Sweden - C.B.S.T0 | ecosystem: Environmental > Terrestrial > Soil > Wetlands > Peat | place: Sweden: Norrbotten County, Stordalen Mire... | reverse complement strand
GCCTGCGCGGCCTGCTTCGCCAGGGCCTGTCGGGCAATGACCACCGCCGCATGATTCGCCAGTGTGCGAACCAGCCGCTCATTGGTTCCGGTATACGGCTGTCCATCCAATCGCGATGCTAGGTGCAGCACCCCAACCAAAGCATCTTCCGCATGTAGGGGAATATAAATTCCAATGCTTTTCTTACCGGAGGCATCACCGGCATGTAAGCCAGCCTCCTGCAGTGCCTTTCGCCACATGACATCGTTTCCAATCCCACTCACCTGACCGTATTCAAGAGTCACTTGCGCTATAGCGATAATAGACTTTTGGTCGCTCTCATCCGCCTCCGTCCCACGGTCTGTCAGAACTGTTAACGCGCCGGACGCAGACCGGGAAAGGATCATACATCGTGCACTGTGACACAATTCGAGAAGCCGATCAGCCAGTTCCGGGAGCAATTTTTCTGCCTGGACAGTTTGGCTGATAGATTCGCTAGCCTCAAAGAGCATCGCAATTTCATCTCGCCGGAGCCTCACCTGCTCGGCATCCTGTCGGGCCCGCGATGCAAGCTGCGCAGTCATTACTGCCGCCGTCATAAAGACAAAGAGAGAAATCCAGTCGGTAGAAGAGCGAACAATAAATGTGTAGTACGGGGGCAGAAAGAAAAAATCCCAGCAAAGAAAGCTTAACGCTGCGCCGAAAACAGCTGGACCAAATCCAAAACGGATAGCACAGGCAATCACCAGCGGAAGATAAAGAAGAGATGCCTGTCCCTTATCAAGAAAGTGCCGACAAAAAGAAAAGAGTAGAGTGGAGAGTCCGACGCCAACAGCGGAAAAGAGCCACCCCGATATTTTTCGGGATTCTGAAAACTTCACAGCTTTGCTGCCGAGTGCTGCGCTCCCGGCATTGTTCTCGCCTTTTGCACTGATTCGTAAGTGCTGGATGCCACCTTGCCGTCGGTCATATTGCCGGACGAACCCCCTTGCTCTTCTTTTCCGAGCTCGGCGTTATCCGCTTCCAGCGCTACAAGACGTTTACTCAAAATGTCAGAGAACTTTTGCTCATCAGCCGCATCGTACGTAACCCCGGCCGGCCTAACATCGGTACCCGCTGACAAAAGTTCACTTTCAAAAGCTTGTGCATGATGCCGCAGTAAAGTGGCGCGCGCGGCATTACCATCGTTGGCTAAAACATACGCCTCATTATTCACCTTTGATAGTGTAATTTCGCCGGCCGTCAGATCGTCCTCATACTTCTGCGCAAAAACCGACTCGGCTTGCAGCAATTTTGCTGTCTCCCGATTTTGTTGCGCTTGTGTCCGAGAATCAGTCGAAGCAGTATTTGCCGGCCGATTAGCTGCGTCTAAAGTGTCAGATTGAAAAGGACCGCTGGAGATGATAAGAAAAGTGAGAACGCTGACGCAGGAAACAACAGCCGCTATAAGCGTCCCCAGAATTGCCTTGCGGTTATGCACACGCTTCTGTTCCCCGATTGTTCCATAGCGAATATTTACAGCTCGGCGGACAGGTCGCGGGATGTATTCTTCTTCCGGCTGCGATTCATAGTCCAGGGTGCTGACACGGTAGGGCACCTCGCGACGGCGGCGATCATAGGCGCTGCGGCGCAGGTCATCGCGAAGTTCATTGAACGCCACATTAACTAAAGTAAGACGTTCCTGCAGGGCCGGGTCTCCTCCATGAGTATCTGGATGAAGCTCACGTACCAGCACCTTGTGCCGTTGGCGTAACTCCTCAACAGAGATAGCAGGATCGACACCTAGTATAGCGTAATAGTCTGGTTCTTTTTGCATTTCGATCCGGATTGTGCAACAGTGCAGTATATTGTAACAGAGGTTAACGAGATAATCTATAGTTTCCTACACTCATTTACAATCCGAATGACCTAATTTTGCAAAAGCCTCGCTGTATGGTATTCCCAACTACAGTGACGGCTTACACAAGCAGTTGGCGCTTAACTTTTGACCATCGCGGGAAAAGACTATTATCATTTAAAGTAACGAGAAGTTTTAAGTGATCGAAGAGTTCACAGAAGGTTTGCATGCAGGCGAAGGAGAACTAGTTGGTGCAGCCGGCTAATTCTTTTGTCCAAAAGAACAAATCTTCTTGCCCCAGAAAGCCGCCGACCAAACGGCGGCTTTTTAATTGCGCTAATTGGAATCACAGGTAGAATTACTTTGAGAATAACCGAGAAAACTGATACCGAAATGACCGATCTTGTTGGCCACCCTCACAGATTCAGACTACATACCGAACAAATAGAAGATCGAATACTCTCGCCGCGTGCAGTCCGCAGCTCGCAGTCACGCGGTCGGGCGCTGTTTGAAGACCAGGACGCTGTCCGCACCGTCTTCCAGCGTGATCGCGACCGCATTTTGCATTCAAAGGCGTTTCGCCGGCTGAAGCATAAAACGCAGGTTTTTATCGATCCCGAAGCCGATCATTATCGTACCCGTCTTACACACACTCTTGAAGTCGCACAAATAGCCCGCACGATCGCGCGTGCCCTGCGGCTTAACGAGGATCTAACCGAGGCGATATCCTTGGCGCACGACCTGGGGCATACACCGTTTGGCCACGGGGGTGAAGAAGCGATTGACGAGGCGCTGCGCTCCTATCTGCCAAATGCGAATTTCAGGCATTACGACCAAAGCCTGCGCATTGTAGATGCGCTCGAGAGAAACGGACAGGGTTTGAACCTGACATGGGAAGTAAGGGACGGTATCCGAGGCCATTCAAAGGGCGGAAAAGATCTTGGCATAGTTCAAGGCACCGATATTCCGGAAACTTGTGAAGGCATGGTCGTGCGAATCGCCGACCGTATCGCCTATCTCAACCACGATATCGATGATGCAGTGCGCGCCAATATCCTCGACGAGTCCGATCTGCCGGAAGAGGCATTGGAAGTGCTGGGACATTCACACAGCCAGCGGATAGCATCAATGACGCTTAACGTCATTGTCGGCAGCGAGAACTCAGACGAAGTAAAGATGACGGGGCATGTTTTGAAGGCAACCAATATCCTTAAAGACTATATGTACAAACACGTCTATCTTGTGGATCGGCGCGGAAATCAGGAGATGGCAAAGGCAAAAAAACTGCTGCAGCAATTGTTCAAGCTGTATCTTGACGAACCGCGCCTAGCGCCGCAGTCGATGCTCGGAGGCTACAGCGTGAATAACTTTAACGATCTTCCATTAGAGGATCGCGCCGAGCATGTTACCGACTTTATCGCCGGTATGACAGACCGCTACGCTGCCCAAAAATTTCGAGAACTTTTTTTCCCATGTGCATGGACTGCGTAGCGACTGCCTCAGCGAGCCATTAGTTTCGCTTTTCTTCTTTATCGTCCGACTTGCGAACTTCAATGCGCAGCGGTGTACCTTCAAAAGAATAAGTCTTTCGGATCTGATTCTCAAGATACCGCTTGTAGGTAAAGTGCATCAGCTCAACATCGTTCACATACACAATTATGGTAGGCGGCTTTACCGTCGGCATAGTTGCATAGTAAATTTTGAGTGTCTTTCCCTTTTCGGAGTAAGGACGAGCTTCGGTGGCATCACGCAGCAGTCGATTCAGCTCCCCGGTTGGGATACGCATCGAGTGCATATTGGCCGCATCAATAGCAGCTTCGACAGCAGCGGTCACACCCTTGCCGGTCAGCGCTGAGGTAAATGCCAACGGCGCGTAAGCCATGAAGTGCATGGCATCCCGCAGTTCCTCGGTAAAGACCGCCATTGGGTTTGTGCCCGGCATGTCTTCAAGCACTTCCCCGCGTCCAACATCCCATTTGTTGACAACAATGACACCAGCGCGGCCAAGTTCATGTGCATAGCCGCCGACACGCTTATCACCGTCGGTGATACCGTCAACGCTGTCGATCACCAGCATAACAACATCCGCCCGCTCGATTGCACGCATCGCACGGAGCACAGTGTAATATTCAACACTTCCCTGGATTTTGCCGGCCCGTCGCACACCAGCGGTATCAATGAGTACGAGCTCGTGATCGCCAAACATAAATGTCGTATCAATCGCATCTCTGGTGGTTCCGGCAATGGGGCTGACAATCGCGCGATCCTGACCCAAAATGGCATTCAGCAGCGACGATTTACCCACATTTGGGCGGCCGATTATGGCGATCTTGATGCGGCTGTCATCAACTTCGTCCATCGGGAGTTCCGGCGGGAAATATGAGACAATCGCATCAAGCGCATCGGCGACACTTCGTCCCCCCAGCGCGGACACTGCAAAAATATCATTGAAACCTAAGGAATAAAAGTCCGGCACATTGGTATTCTCAAGGTGTTGGTTATCAGTCTTGTTAACCAGGACGACAATTGGCTTTTTTGAGCGGCGCAGCTCGTTAGCCAATTCTATGTCTCCACCGGTAATGCCTTCTTTGCCATCGACAAGAAAGACAATGACATCTGCTTCAAGCATGGCAATTTCGGCCTGCGCACGAATGAGCGCACCATATTGGTCGAGTTCACCCATCTGGATACCGCCGGTATCAATGAGGGTATATCCACGCCCGTTCCATTCGCCGTCGGCATAAAGCCGATCACGTGTAATGCCGGGAGTGTCCTCTACAATCGCAATTCGGCGTCCTGCAAGCCGATTAAAAAGTGTGGACTTGCCGACATTCGGCCGCCCAACTATAGCGACCAGCGGCTTCTGCCCAGCCGGCAACGCATTTGGTGACAGAGTATTCGGATACTCGATTTGTTCATCTTTGCTCATTATTAACAATCTTTCGCACAAGAGTATAGCATATGCGTTGTTACAGAGCCAACGAACAATTACTAGGAATGCTTTATCAGAGCACTTTGGCCTGTTTCATTTTACAAGACAAAAGTATAAAACACAGGGTGCCACGTTAGGAGGCCGACCGACAGACGTGTCTTAATCCCGGATCTAGGACCGCAAAATCCCGTGTCTTTATCGATAAGACAAATGCCGATTCTATCCTTTTATTTTACGCCATCCGATAACGAACAAAAGACCTGAAAGGCTAAGGGCGAAGAGAACCACCGATGGGAGTTCGGGCGCGGATACGAATCCCACGTCGGTAACGCCATTAAAGTAAGTACCAACAATAACGCCCGTACTATTGATAGCCACACACTGGCTGCTGACCGAGGTTGGTGGATCAAAGGTAGCGTAACTTCCGCCATCTTCGACAAAACCGAACTCTGAGCTGCCGGTGTCATAGTAGCCCACTACTTGCCCGGAATCGTTGAGACCGGTGACTACAGTATTGGTTGAGCCAGGTACATCGATATCCTGGTAGGCGCCATTATTGTCGAAAAAACCCATGCCGGATTTTGGGTCATTCAGGTCATAATTACCTGCCATTTCCCCGGCGCTGTTGATGCCGGCAACCAGGCCCCGGACACTTGTATAATTACCGCCGTCTTCGATAAAGCTGCCATAAGTACGGGAGCCGTCCAAATATGTTCCGGCGACAACACCGGCATTATTAATCGCTGCTGAATCGCCGAGAACATATGTGTCGGGTGGAAGAATATTTGTTGTGTAATTACCGGCAGCATAGCTAAAGTCAATGGAAGTAAAAACCGGGCTATTAGGCCCCCAATCGTAACCATAAGAGCCCACCAGTTCACCGGAGCTGTTTATACCATTGATAAAAGTGCTGGTCGAATCTGGGACATTGACTGTTGTATAATTGCCGCCCTGATCAATAAACCCCAGCCAGGTAGTGCCATTGAAATAAGAGCCCACGACCTCACCAGAATTGTTTACCCCAGTGACATCGATATTGGTTGAACCCGGCACATCGACAGTAGTGTATATATTGTTGTCATCGATAAAGCCGAACTGCGAGCCGCCGATATCGTAGTTTCCTACGATATCACCAGTGTCATTTATTCCAACGACAGACGTGGACGCGGAGTTCGGTGGATATACATCGGCGTAATCAGTATGTGCATTCGCCGGTAAGGCGAAGCTTAAGAGAAGTAGTATTCCCGTTGCCAAAAGGCAAGAATTGTATGTAGCACCTTTCAATGACGTGAGTCCCTTCGCAGTAAAAGAAGTAGAAGTAAAGCCAACTTCTTGTTGTCTTGCTAACATTACGAATCAACATACTGCATCATACAGCACAATTTGCGATTCGATCGAAGGGTTCGTAAATTGAATCAAAGATTTTTTTGTGAAAAATGGGAATTACTGCTGCCGCATGCCGAAGCACGTTATCGGCCAAGTGAAGAGTGTTCGAAAATTACTATATAAGGTACGCAGACAATAAAAGCAAAAATAAGCGCTATAACTACGGATTTATAGCGTAGATTCATCGTAGTTCCGCCTCCCTCATTATTGGGTCTCACCACCGAGCAGCGGGGGTCTTTTGGATTGCAATAAGCAACACCCAAAAACCCATGACGCTGTATTTCATCCCAGGCTGGAACGTCTTCGCCAGGTCGCGGTTCGCGCCCCATCAGAATAACTATCGCAGCTGCAAGTGTGGCAGCGATGAGTATAACCACTGCGAGATAAAAGAGTACTGTAAACATAATAAAGTGCCAGATCCAGGGCCATCGCATCTAAATCTACTCGTGTTCTCTCAGTCTATAGGCTAGAGTGTCAGCGTCAGACTCACCCTTAAATCCCTCTCGTTGCTTCCGTGGCTATGCTCAACGAGTTCGATTGCGACAGCGCCCACGGCCACTACAGCTGCCGAAAGGGAGAGGTGCGTTAGACAATATGTGAATCGCTCGCCCAATGTCTCAGACCTCCCGGCAGCGGAAACGCCGATTACGAACTGTTGCGAGAACAAGTCGTCACTAAGTTTCTGCAACGGGGTGCTTGGGGACAGAGGTTTTTCTGTGCGGTTTACGGCGGCATAATTTAGAAGCGGCAGCCCTGTGTCTCATTGTTTCACTGCGGATGCCTAGCGATGTAGGCGAGGGTGACGCCGCAGATTATTACTACTTGGAGGCCGATAACCAGGACGAACAGCAAGGCAATTGCGAGGGGTTTGTAGCGTAAGTTGATTGTGGTTCCATCAGCAAGATTTGGGCCTTTGGGAACCATCCTTCGAGGATCTTTTGGATTGCAATAAATAAATCCCCACACCACATGACGGCTCATTTCGTCAAAATTTGGAAGTTCGTCGTCAGGCCGCGGAGCGCGGCCGAGCAAGACTATTGTCAGGGCCACACAGAGGACAGCGCTGCAAATTATTACTGCGATTGTGAATACTAACGAAAGCATATAGGCTGGAAACTCTCCGCTTTTCGGCGTTTAGGATACGTTCTTTGTCGAATGGTGACAGATTCCCCTGCGTATCGCGTTTTTCCTCTTTTCGTCGAACGAACCCAGTATAATCACTTAAGAGCCCTTCAAAAAGGATCATATTTGTGCCACAGGAGTGACGATGCTTTACACTAATCTTGGCCGCAGCGGCCTAAAGGTCAGCCGATTCTGTTTGGGAACGATGAATTTCGGGCCAATCACCACTGAAGAAGACAGTTACAAAATCATGGATCATGCCTTGGAAGTTGGAATCAACTTCTGGGATTCAGCAAATGTTTATGGATGGAAAGCTGGAGAAGGCTACACGGAGCAGATCATTGGACGGTACTTCGCACAGGGCGGAGGGCGACGAGAAAAGGTTGTATTAGCAACCAAAGTTTACGGAGGAATGGGACGCGATTCCGATGGCACTAACGGATGGCCAAACTATAACGGCCTTTCTGCCAAGCACATTCGCGAGGCTTGTGACGACAGTCTTAAGCGTCTCCAGACAGATTATATCGACCTCTATCAGATGCACCACATCGACCGAAGCACACCTTGGGAAGAAATTTATCAAGCTTTTGAAACACTCGTTCAGCAGGGAAAGGTGCTTTATTTCGGCAGCAGTAACTTTGCCGGCTGGAACATTGCCGCCGCCAGAGAAATAGCAAAACAGCGTAATTTCCTTGGGTTGGTCTCAGAGCAAACACATTACAATCTCAACTGCCGCAAACCTGAACTAGAAGTAATTCCTGCCTGCGAAAAATACGGTATCGGCCTTATCCCGTGGTCTCCATTGGGAGGCGGCATTCTTGGGGGCATCCTGGAAAAGACAACAGCAGGACGGCGAGCGTCGGAACGAGGTCAGGAACAGATAGCAAAACTCCGCCCACAGCTCGAGAAATGGGAATCGTACTGCAAGGAAATCGGGGAAAATCCCGCCGATTTCGCACTTGCATGGCTGCTTTCGAACCCGGTAGTAACCGCACCAATTATTGGCCCGCGGACATTCGACCAGCTTGACGGCGTCCTAAAAGCACTGGAAATCACTGTTACCAAAGAAAATCATGCAGTCTTGGACGAAATCTTCCCTGGCTACAAAACAGCTCCTGAAGATTATGCTTGGTGAATAATATTGGCATGAAAGCTGAGATGAGGACACAGCTGTCGGACTTCCTCCTGCTGTGGCCCCCGGGTTAAGTAAACAGAGCCGCCGGTAGGGCGGCTTTGTTTCATTTGATATAGACTGGTTCCTGCACGCCATTCACCCCGGTAAATACATCGACATGCTCCAGCAATTTTTCGGTAATTACCTGCCCGGTAGATATCAGCACCATTCCGGACTTGGCTAGCACGTCTGATGTGAGTACTTGACCACAGCGGAGCTCTTTTACCGAAATAGGGCGACCGGTTTGTACTGGTTTGGCATATTTATATCGGGGATCAAAACAGCTTTGAGCCACCTCTAGTATGCGGGGATCATAAGCGCCTTCATTCCTTTTCAACATTATGAAAGCAGAAGTTATTGCTACGTGATTAGATTCCAAAGAGGCTAGATCTAGTAGAATCCTCAGCATTCTCGATCCAATTGGGATTTTCTCACCTATAACAGGATCTACCAATTTCTCTGTTCCGGTGTAGTTCTTGCCGACATATTTGATAGCTTCGGCAACCGGCTCAAGACGAGGAATTTTGACAATTAAGTTGGAGCTAATTTCGGGTATCCGCTCGGCATCTCTCTTCTCTTCTTCTGTGAGAGGAGCACAAGACTGGATTTTTCGCAGCACATTCTGCGGCATGGCGACCACCCCGATTTGAGAGAGAAGCGCCACCAACTCCAGTTGCCACATGTCTCTAAGCTTCAGTTTTTCCGCAAGGGTTCTCATTCTGGCTCTAAGGGACTGCGCACGTCCAAACAGCTCCGGATTGAATAGCGCCATAACCTCCATCAGCATGCGGACGCTTCCCTGAAGCGTCTTCTCTAATACATCCTTTTCTGCCATTGATATCTTATAGCGATCAAGCCCAGCCTGTACACTTTCTGCAAGCGCATCGGGCAGACAGGGTTTGAGCAGAAACTTATAGATGCATCCGGTATTGAGCGCTTCGACAGCGATATCGACTTGTGCATTACCGGTAAGCACCATCAGAATGCTTTCAGGAGAGATTTCCTTTGCACGGTTGAGAAACTCAATCCCGCTCATTCCCGGCATAGAGAGATCGCTGATAATGACTGGATAGGTATCATTTAGCGCCATCATATCGAGCGCGACCTCGCCGCCCAAAGCAACATTAATATCGAACTTTCTGCGCAGAGACCGTTGATATGCCTCTAATATATTTGCATCATCGTCTACGAAGAGTATGGGCTGCATTGTGGCTCCGTTCTTTTCACTGGTAAGCGAATAATAAATGTAGTACCGACTCCCAGGCTGCTTTCACACTCGAGAGTTCCTTTATGCTTTTCAACGACTATTCCATGTGCTATTGCTAGACCCTGCCCGGTTCCCTTTCCAAACTGTTTGGTTGTGAAAAATGGATCAAAAATACGCGGAAGCACTTCTGGACGGATACCGGTGCCGGAGTCGAAGATTCGAATTTCAGCGTAGTCTTTGTCGGCAATATGCACAGTCCGCGTCGTAATATTTATAGTGCCCATCGCCCCCTTTTTGTCGAGGACGGCATCCGAGACTGCATGCGCTGCATTCACTATGATGTTCAGAAACACTTGATTGAGCTCACCAGGGAATCCCTCGATCTGAGGAAGATCCCTATCGAGTTCAGTTGTCAGTTCGGCGGCATATTTCCAATCATGCTTGCTGACTATTACTGAGCTTTCGATAAGCCGGTTCAAATTGACCATTGATATATTGGCTGTGCCGGGATGAGCAAACTCTTTCATCGCGCCCACTATGGCGCTCACCCGTTCAGTGCCTTCACGGGACTGCAGGATAGCGGCAGGGATTTCACTGATAAGATAGGCCAGATCCTCAGTTTGCACCGAATCAACTTCAAAAAACATCTCCTCTGGAACAGAACCAACACGTGCGGCTTCTACGACTTTTTCGTACGCTGCCAGTAATTGAACTATTCCCTCAAATGCTTCTTCGAGGAAACGAGCATTGTGGGCAATGTACTGGATTGGTGTGTTTAATTCGTGTGCTATACCGGCAGCGAGCTGACCAATTGACTCAAGCTTTTGCGCCTGCAGAAGCTGTGACTCTATTTTGCGCCTCTCTGTAGTATCAATAGCCGCCATAACGACACCAGTGACATTGCCATCGACATCGAATTCAGGTGTATACGATATGTGAACCAACCGCGGACCAAGCAGCGGATTCATGAACGTCGCTTCAAAAGCATCGGGGTCCCCGGATAAAGCGCGATAGACATGGTCTCTTACAATCTCATAGGCATCAACGCCATGAACTTCCAGCAGCGTCTTCCCAAACAAATGCTCCGTACTCAATCCCAGCAAATCCTTGTAGGCTTGATTTGTAAAGACATAACGTTCATTGGTATCGATGCGGCTTAGCAGAGCTCCAACATTATCTGCAAGTGATCGTAATTGATGCTCCCGGTTCTGTCTTTCAAGTTCTGCCTGTTTTCGCTCAGTATCGTCAGTAAACGCCACTGCCAACCCGTTAACCACTCCATCAATAATAATTGGAGCACAGGAGCAAAGAACGGCAAAGGTTTCACCACTCTGTCGAACGAATGCATCCTCATACGACGTTAGCGGTACACCCGTATTCAGCACACCGTCCAGCGGGCAATTTTCCCATAGTAACGGAGTACCGTCCGGAATTTGGTAGTGGACAATGTCATGTATACGGCGTCCAAGAAGGTTCTTTTCTGGCCAGCCAAGCATTTTTTGGGCCGAATGATTTATATAGGTGAGCCGGCCAGCCGGGTCGATGGTATAGATGCCCTCAGCAATGCTTTCCATGAGAGCATCAAAAAAATTGATATGCGAGCTGATTGCATTCTCAGCATCGACACACTCGAGTCTCTTGCGCCTTAGCTCGGTTTCGGTAAGATCGAGGACGCTGCGGCTGCGCTTCAGTTCAAGCTGCGCCATAACTTGCTCGCTGAGAACCTTAAGGCCTTCAACTTGTGGAAGCGACAGAACACGCGGTACTGTGTCCATAACGCACAATGTCCCTATGGAATATCCTTCCGGGGTTACAAGCGGCGCTCCCGCATAAAAGCGAACATTAGGATCATTAACAACCAGCGGACTGGCCGAAAACCGCTCGTCCTCTAATGTATCCTCGACAATGAATACGTCCTGCTGATGAATGGCATACTGGCAAAAAGAGATATCACGCGGCGTCTCAGTCATTTCTGCACCAACACGCGATTTGAACCATTGACGGTCTTGATTTACCAACGAAATCATAACCATCGGCGTATTGCAGAGAGTCGCCGACAGGCGTGTAATCTCATCAAACACTTCCTCTGAAGGCGTGTCTATAATATTGTAGCTGTCCAACGCTTCGACGCGATTGGCTTCTTCTGATTTCGGCTCTTTGCTGCGTTTAGGCATAAAAATGTTCCCGGCGACATCACCGCGTATCGCGATGAATCAAATGTTATAATCGGCACATTATCTTACCTTCGATAGTAATACTTATTACAATAAAACTAACATTCTCCAGAAGCTTATTGTCTTAGGTCACTGCTAGGCTACCGGAATGAGACTCACCCTTTATCTTCTCTCCTCAATTCCGCGACGGCAGGATCTTCCGTCGCTTCGACGGCTGCCGTCTGCGGCCTATAGCCGCCAATTCATTGAGCGGAATCCTCGGCGAAGGCCCGGTGAATGAATTACCGGCTATGGGCCCGTTCGGGCAATTGTCGCGGCGACAAAAGAACAGTGAACGGCGACGGCAGGATCTTCCGTCGCTTCGACGGCTGC
>Ga0224527_1001391_pt1 | contig 12184 bp, 10 predicted proteins | sample CBST0metaG_FD_179882 | JGI IMG/M metagenome (GOLD analysis project Ga0224527, IMG submission 179882) | Peat soil microbial communities from Stordalen Mire, Sweden - C.B.S.T0 | ecosystem: Environmental > Terrestrial > Soil > Wetlands > Peat | place: Sweden: Norrbotten County, Stordalen Mire... | reverse complement strand
TCGATTTCCGCGTTTGCGTAGCGCTCAATGATGTCTTCAGCGATAGGCGAAACGTGGCTGAACTGCGGAACCTTGAGGATTCCGATGTGCTCGCCGGTGACGCGAACCGAAGCCGTACGCTCTTCAGTCGCCGCTTGCGCGGGATGACGGCGACGGAAGTAGTCGCGGCCTTTGCGGCCCACGCACTCCACATCCACGTTGATGTCAGACTTCGTGTCCATGAAGCGTTGTGCGGCCTTGAGCAGGTTTGAGTTGAAGCCTCCGGCCAGTCCGCGATCTCCAGTGACGACGACGAGAACAATGTTGCGCTCAGGCCGTGTCTCCAACAGCGGATGCGTGGCCTTGCCGGTCTCGGGATCAATGACGTCAGCACGCTCGACCAGTGACTTGAGCACGTTGGTCAGCATCTGCGCGTAAGGTCGGGCGGCCAGGGCGCGTTCCTGCGCGCGACGAAGCTTGGCGGCAGAGACCATCTTCATGGCCTTGGTGATCTGCCGCGTGCTCTTCACGCTGCGAATGCGACGCCGAATATCTAAGACGCTAGGCATATTCGTTCACTCTGGACGGTGCCCTTTACTTGGCAGCCGCAACGGCGGCTGGTTTGTTGGCATTGCGTTCGGCAAGGAAGCGTTCTTTCGCTTCCTTGAGGGTCTTGCCGATGTCGGCCTTGATGTCGTCGGTCAGCGCCTTCTTGTCCGCGATGTTCTTGAACAGTGCAGGATTGGCCGTATCGACGTAGGCGTACAGAGACTTCTCGAACGGGCGCACATCTTCAACCGCCAGATCATCGAGGAAGCCGTTGGTTCCGGCATAGATCGCAAGCACCTGATGGGTAAATGGCAGCGGCTCGAATTGTCCCTGCTTGAGCAGTTCAACCAGGCGCGCGCCGCGATTCAACTGCGCCTGCGTGGCCTTGTCGAGATCGGAGCCGAACTGCGCGAAAGCGGCGAGTTCGCGATACTGCGCCAGCTCCAGTTTGAGGCTGGAACCAACCTGCTTCATGGCCTTCACCGCCGCCGAGAAACCAACGCGCGAAACCGAGATGCCCACGTTCACCGCCGGACGTACGCCGGAGTTGAACAGATCGGCTTCGAGGAAGATCTGCCCGTCGGTGATCGAGATGACGTTGGTCGGAATGTAAGCCGAGACATCGCCCGCCTGCGTTTCAATAATAGGCAACGAGGTGATGGAGCCACCGCCGAGCTTGTCATTCAGCTTGCTCGAACGCTCCAGAAGACGAGAGTGAAGATAGAACACATCGCCAGGGTACGCTTCGCGCCCCGGTGGACGCCGCAGCAGCAGCGAGATTTCGCGATAAGCTGCGGCGTGCTTCGAGAGATCGTCATAGATCACCAGCGCGTGGCGCTTGGTGTCGCGGAAGTATTCGGCAATCGCCGTGCCCGAGTATGGCGCAATGTATTGCAGCGGCGCGGGGTCTGAGGCCGAAGCAACGACCACGACGGTGTACGCCATGGCGCCAGCTTCTTCGAGGGTCTTCACCACCTGGGCAACCGTGGAGCGCTTCTGGCCGATGGCCACGTAAACGCAGATCAGATCGCCGCCCTTCTGGTTGATGATGGTGTCAAGACAGATGGCGGTCTTGCCCGTCTGTCGGTCGCCAATGATGAGTTCGCGCTGGCCGCGACCAATGGGAATCATGGCGTCAATGGCCTTGATGCCTGTCGCCATCGGCTCACGCACAGGCTGGCGATCGATCACGCCGGGAGCAATGCGCTCCACCGGATTGAACTCGGTGGTGACGATGGGGCCCTTGTCGTCAATAGGCTGACCCAAGGCGTTGACCACGCGGCCGATCAGGGCGTCGCCTACAGGCACGCTCATGATTTTTCCGGTGCGCTTGACCTCGTCGCCTTCCTTGATTTCCGTGGCTTCACCGAGCAGCACGGAGCCGACCTGATCCTCTTCGAGGTTCATGGCCAAGCCTGCGATGCCGTGCGGGAAGGAAAGCAATTCGCCAGCCATGACCTTGTCCAGACCATGAATGCGGGCGATGCCGTCGCCGACGGAGATCACGGTGCCAACTTCATCCACGGTGATCTTGTTTTCGTAGTTTTCGATCTGCTCACGAATGAGCTGTGTAATCTCGTCTGCTTTAATCTGGGCCATTTTTAGCTCTCAGCAACCTCTGCGGACTTTTCGCCTGCGGGTCGTAGAATCAAAATTCAAACATTGCCGTGCCGCGCATACTGCCCGGCACCACGGAAAAATCTAGTTCTCTGTCAATTGCTGGCGAATGCGCTGAAGCTGTCCGCGCACGGAGCCGTCGTAAATTGTGCTGCCCACGCGAACGGTGACACCGCCAAGCAACTTCGCATCCGTGGCATAACGCGCCACTACGGTCTTTCCAGTCAGGCGTGAAACTTCAGCCAGCAGCGTGGCACGCTGTTCGGCACCAAGCTCGCGAGCGCTGACAATCTCGGCTTCCACGCGACCAATGCGCGCGTTGAGTTCCGCGTCCAACTCTTTTGCGATCTCGGAAAGCAGTGCGATGCGGTCCTGATCAATAAGCACAGCGATAAAGTTGCGGATAGGTCGGTCGGTGACGCCGGTCTTTGCGACCAGCGCATCCAAGAGCTTGCGCTTCTGCTCGACCGGAATCGCCGGAGACTCCCATACTTCGCGCAGTTCCTTGCTCGTCTGAAATGCAGCGACAAGCGAACCTAGCTGAGCGACGGCCTTGGCCACATCAAGCCTTTTATCGGCGATCACATCAGCCAGAGCGCGGGCGTAACGGCTGGATACGGCTGCCATTATTGACCATCCTTTCCGAGCTGGACGGCAAAGCCACGAACGAGTGCCTGATCGGTCGCTTCATCCACCTTGATCTTCTTCTCCGCCAGATCCACGGCCAACCCTGCGGCAAACGCCTTCAGGTCGCGTTGTGCGGTGCGGGCGGCGGCAGCAATTTCCTGCTCGGCGGCGGAGATCACACTCTTCGCGTCCTCTTCCGCGGCAGCCTTAATGCGCTGCTCCTCGACGCTGAAATCGGCTTCGGCGGCGGCCTTCACTTCTGTAATCTCAGCGTCCAACTTTGCCAGACGGCCTTCAATCTCACTCAACCGCGCAGAGGCCTCAGCGCTGGCCTTGCGGGCGTCTTCGATTCCCTTCTGAATTTCAGCCGTGCGCGGAGCGAAACCGTTCGGCATCGCCTTCTTCACAACCCAGCCCAGAGCGGAAGCGAGAATGGCAAAATTGATGATCAGGAAAATCCAGTAAATCGCCTCTTTCGAGAGCCCGGTGGCCTTGGCCACCTTCCTCACAATGGGCGAATACTTGAACTGGATGTTCTCCTCCTCCTCTTCCTCTGGGGCGTGATTGCTCTCGGCTCGTACGCCCGCTTTCTCAGCACCCCCTGCGACCGGTTTCACTTCGACAGGTTGTGCGGTGGAAATAGATGCGGAAGGAGGAGCTTGCGTACTGGTTTGTGAGAAGAGAAGTCCAGAGATCAAAAGAATTGCGGCGGCGAGTAGACATACCCGGATTGTTTTCGACATTATCGCCCGCCCGCGGAGGCCGGAGCGGAGCCGGCAGTTTGAAGTACGGTCTGAATGATCTGGTTGGCGATGCTATCGCTGGCAACACCGAGTGTTGCGCGGGCAGCAGCGGTCTCCTGCTCAAGCTGCGCCTTGGCCGCGGCAATCTGCTCATGAGCACGTTCGCGCGCCTGTCCTACGGCTTCCGCGCGGGCTTCTACGGCCTGCTTGCGACGACCATCCAAAGCCTTGAACACGGCCAGACGGGCTTCGCGAAGGCGGTTTTCGTATTCCGTGGCGCGGCTTGCGGCCAGCGCAATGTCAGCGCGCGCTTGTTCCACGGCGCCCTGCGTCCGCTTGCGCCGCTCGGCCAGTACGGCCTCCAATGGCTTGTGCAACAGCACGTGATACAGACCATAGAGGGCCAACAGAAGCACCACGGTGGGAATGGCGCCGAGCAGTAATTCACCTAATTGCCTGAGGGTTTGTTCCATTTCAATTTGTGAGTGCAACAACCTGAGGAAGTGTCATGTTTTAGGGGACTTCCGAAACTAACACTCCAAAAGCGGCACTGTCAATGACTCTCCAAATTTGACCCGTTTCGGTCTAAAGCACCAAAAATTCAGCTCGAACTCTCGATCTTTCTTGACTGCCATACCAATGGCGTTAGGATAGCAGTCATCGCCTCCGATCCAAACCGGATCGAATGGGCCTGTGGCTGAGGAAAGTGACACCGCTCCTCACCCACAGGCCCATTTAATTTTCTTACGCGATGAATTACAAGAAAAATCGTCTCTGAATGGGCAACTACGGTAAGGAATTTTGCTTTCGCGAGCGAATGAACTGGAAACGACGTCTTCAGGAGGCTGGTTTCGCGTGCGAGGAAGCTTTGAGCTTCCTCCGTGCGCGAGGTTTTCGGGCCGAAGTTTGGTCCTTCAATAGAAACTGGCTGAGCCTGCGGAGTAAAGACTCCGGTGCGTCCACTTCCAGTTCCACCATCTCATTCTCGGCGTACTCGCGCGACAGAATCACTGCCCGCGACTCCAGCAGCGCCAGCGCCTTGCCTTCCGACTGCGGCACCCGCAGCCGTGCCCGCTCGATTGGGTCCAGGTCCAGACGCGCATCAATGGCCGCCAGTAGCCGCTCCAGATGAAGTCCGCGCGCGGCTGAGATGTGAACGCTCTCCGGCGTGTCCTTGAGTGTGGCCTGCGTCGCCTTATCGAAAAGGTCAATCTTGTTGAGAACGTGAATCTGCGGCTTGTCGAAACTGTCCAGTTCGCGCAACACGCTTTCCACCTGCGCCATCTGCTCGGCAGCCGTGGGGCTTGTCGCATCGGTCACCTGCAACAGGATCGCCGCACGCTGCACTTCTTCCAGTGTTGCGCGGAAGGCGGAGACCAGCGTCGTGGGCAGGTTGCGGATGAAGCCGACTGTGTCTGACAGCAGCACGTCGCGCCGTGACGGTAGAGTGACAGTACGAAGCGTTGGGTCGAGCGTGGCGAACATGCGCGCACTCTCCAGCACGCCCGCGCTCGTCAGCGCATTGAAAAGCGTAGATTTCCCTGCGTTCGTGTAGCCCACCAGGGCAATTACGGGGACCGGAACGCTTTCCCGCCGCTGGCGCTGCTGCGAGCGGACGCGCCGCACTTCTTCAATCTGCTCTTTGACATGCTTGATGCGGCGATGAATCTTGCGGCGATCCGTCTCAAGCTGCGTTTCGCCGGGTCCGCGGGTGCCGATGCCTCCGCCCAACTGGGACATCGATGCGCCTTTTCCGGCGAGCCTGGGAAGCAGGTACTCAAGCTGCGCTAGCTCTACCTGGAGCTGACCCTCCCGGGTTCGCGCGTGGCGAGCGAAAATATCCAGTATGAGTTGCGTGCGATCCACCACGCGGCAGTGGAAGTCGCGCTCCAGGTTGCGAAGCTGCGATGACGACAGTTCGTGATCGAAGATGACCACGTCGGCATCCGCCATTTTAGCGGCGGCGGCGATCTCTTCCACCTTGCCGCTGCCGATCAGTGTAGCCGCATCAGGACGGTCGCGGCGTTGCAACAACTCGCCGACCACCACTCCGCCTGCGCTCGTCGTGAGTTCGCGCAGCTCCGCCAGCGACTCCTCAGAGTTAAATGGAACAGTGTGATTATCAGCTTCCAGGCGTACAGTTTTGGAGGCCGAGCGAGCCTGCTGGGCCTGTGATGTGATCCGCGCAGGTTTGCGCACGGAGTCCTCCACAGGCTCCGCGCTGCCTTCCCCGCGCGAATGCGGGCGGCTGCGAAATTCAACTCCAACCAGAAACGCACGCTCAGGACCGCCCGTCGGTCGGGGCGTCGCCGCTGCGGCGACCGCGATTTCCAGGGGACCGGGCGAACGACGCTCAGCGATGGCTCACCCCTGCTGCGCAATCGGCGCAACCGGAGTAATCGGCGCGGATGCAGGCGCCACTCCAGTGTGGGCGGGGCGCTCCAGATGGGGCGCGCGCGCCATCACCACGGTTGAGATGGCATGCTTGAAGATCAACTGCTCCTGGTTGTTGGTCTCCAGCACAACAGAATACTTATCGAACGAACGGATGCGGCCGGAAAGCTTGACGCCGCTGAGAAGGTAGATCGTGATTACGGACTTATCTTTCCTTGCAGTATTGAGGAACGAATCTTGTATGTTCTGTGCCGGCTTGCTTTCCATCGGTCACTGTCTCCTTCAAATAGAACAGCCAGAAAACCAGAAACACCGCACTCAGGTCGAAATTGGGCACGGGTACACTCTGTCTGGCGGGGGAGAAACGCGTCACCCAGACAGAACAATACGATACGGCCTGCGGCGCGCAATTTCAACACGGATGAAAATCTGGCAAGCAAATCCCCCGGCGAACTGCTCCGAAAGTGCCGTTCTGGCAATTCTGAAGCAAAAAAGAAGGGGAGCCCGAAGGCTCCCCAAGTTAAAGCATATACATCAGTTCAGATCGTTCTAAGTTCAACTTAGAACATGATCTTCAGGCCGAAGTCGACGTTGCGATGCTCGTCCGTCGGAGCTCCGGGGAAGCCGTACTGTCCGCCCTTTTCCGTCTGGATATAGGAGGGGAGGCCGGCTCCGCCAGGACCAAAGGCCGAGACGTCGAGGTTGCCGTAAGAGATGTACTGGTTGTGGTGATTGAAGATGTTGTATAGCTCAGCACGGAACTGCATCCCGAACTTCTCGGTGAACTTGAAGTTCTTGAGGAACTGCATGTCCGTGTTCCAGACGCTAGGCGAATGGAACTGGTTGCGCTCGGGATATGCCGTGCCGGGGGTTGACGTGTAGGTGCAACCGACGTGGTACAACCCAGTGCAGACAGGCGTACCGAGTGAATTACCTGCGTTGCTGGCAACCCCCCCACTCAGAGGAATGTTGATGTAGTTGAAGTAGCCGCCGCCAGCATTGACGGGCGAACCACTCGTGGCGATCTTGGTGGCACCAGGTGCGTAGAGCGGGCAACCAGTGTCATTGGCGTTGGTGCAATCATAGATGGTAAACGGATTGCCCGAGTTCGCTTTGAACGTGCCGCTCACAGCCCAACCGCCAACCGCGAAGCGTTCAACTTTGTTAGCAGCGTTCTTCGCCCACGGCAGTTCCCAGCTGACGCTGGAAACAAAGCGCTGACGAACGTCGTAATCAGAGTTGCCAGAATTCAGCTTCGGATTAAAGCCATCCAGGTAACCCAACTGGTAGTAGCCCGACTGGCCTCCACCCGCGGCGTCGCTAAACGTCGAGGAGAGGTTATCCAGAGAATGCGACCACTGGTAGTTAGCGAGTATGGTGACGCCGGACTTGGCAACGTTGTTGGCCTTGAAACCCACCAGCAGCGCATTGTAGCGGTTGAAACCGCCGTCGCTGCGGTAGTTCATGTTGGTGTAGCCAAGGTTCAGGCGGTTGTTGGCACACAGATTTGTCGTTTTGCCTCCGGCGGTGACAGGGCAGGCGGCATCGCCAAGGTACAAAGCCCCGCCGGTGGTCGGGTTGACATTCGCGATGTCATATTCGTGCACGCCGCGTGAGCCGGCATAGGACACGGTGAGGATCGCGTTATTGAAGACCGACTGCTCGATACCCAGGTTCCAGCTTTCGGCATAGGCAGTCTTCATGTTCTGGTTGATGGCGCGCTGGCTGACCTGCGGGAACGCCTTGCTGACACCAGAGCCGCCCAGCGGACCGTTGTTGTCTGTGTAGACCGGCATGGAAGCAATATCCGTGGGCGCAATCAGCGCGAGCACGGCGTAGTTCGGCGGGTTCTGAATTGCGTTGAAGGTTACGTTGCCAAAGTTACGCTCGTAGCCGATGCTGTAGCCGCCACGGACGCTGGTTTTGCCGGTTCCGAACGGATCGAAAGCAAAACCGACGCGGGGTCCAAAGTTACCGTAGGTGGGCTTCCAGAAGACGCCGCCGTTCTTGGCAAGTTCAACCTTGCCAGCACGAACCTGGTCGAAGATGGTGGCTCCGGGACCCATCACGAAGTTCGAGTCCAAGCTGGGGTCGGAGTTGTGTTGCACGCCGAAGTACTCCCAGCGCAGGCCACCATTCAGGGTCAGGCGAGAGGTAACCTTCCACGTATCCTGACCGTAGAAAGCCCCGTCGTTGTACTGGTAGTGGCGGCCAAAGGCAGGCTTGTTGACCGGCAGAGACAGTGTGCAGTCCGCCGTTTGAACGATGGTGCCGGTTGCGACGTTCTTCAAGCAAGGATATTCGCCCTGCGGGTTAATGGCGCTCTCAAACTCGTGCAGAGTTCCGTTGGTCAGGCCGTCGAGTGCAGTCGTCAGGTTCGTACCAAGAGCTTCAACAGCATTTTCATAAGCACCGAAAGTGCGGTTGTCGCGGATCTGAATGAACTGGCCACCAAATTTGAGCTGGTGTTTACCGTGGGTAACGGAGATGTCGTCATAGATCTGGTACAGGTTCTGTGGTCCGCCGAACGGAATCGAGTTGCCGGGGGTGGTGTTGGAGTAGCCCGGGAACTGGAGCGTCTGGCCGTTTACAGTTGGCAGGCCGCTGGCGCTGGCGTACAGCGTCGGGCCGACCGGATTGGAGCCCAGTGGCTGGATATTGACCAGGCGGTTGTAAACCAGTTTGGTGGTGTTTACCACATTCGGGTTCACAATGCGGGTGAGTGCAAAGGTGAAGTTCTGGTTGTGGAAAGTCTGACCCGAGTCATATCCAGCATAGGGGCTACTGGAAAGGGCACCGACCTGGTCAACCTCGTGGTAAGCAGCGTAGCGGCCCGTGAAGGTTGTCTTGCTGTTGATGTTCCAATCCACCTTGCCGACCTCATTCCAGGTGTTTTGCGGCGAGCCACCGCCTGCATCGGCGGGCACGCCGTAGGTGATCGTATCGCAGACGATGGCTGAGGTAGTGGAACAGGGCCCAGCGTTCAGCAGTTTGTTGCCTGCCGCCAACTTGCCGTACTGGGAGAAGAAGGCCTGGCTGGCTGGGGCAAGCAGTGAATACGAAGCAGGATCAATGATCGTGGCGCCGGTAGTAGCGCTGCTGCGAACGCGAATCCACTCAAGGTTGTCAAAGAAGAACAACTTGTTCTTGATGACCGGACCGCCGATTGAGAAGCCGAAGTTGTTGCGCACGAAAGTGCTCTTCGGGATGTCGTTAGCGTCGTTGTAGAAGGAATTTGAAGAGGCGGCAGAGACGCGGTTGAATTCATACGCGCTGCCGTGGAACTGGTTGGTGCCCGACTTGGTCACCAGGTTCACAACGCCGCCGCTGGCGCGGCCATATTCGGCGCCGAAGTTGTTGGTCAGAACGCTGAATTCCTGAACTGAATCCAGGGGAACGACCTGACCGACTCCCGCCGTGAACTCATCCACGTTCTCGGCACCATCCAGCAGGATGTTGGTGGAAGCCGAACGCTGGCCGTTGATGGAGAAGCCTGCGCCGCGGCCGCTGGAGTTATCCGTGGCAACGTTGTTCGACTGGCCGACGAGGGCGTACGGGTTGCGGTTCGCGTCAGTCGGTAGAGCCTGGAGTTCTTCTGAGGTGATGACCGTTGAGATGGTCTGGTTTTCGGTATTGACGGCAACATCGGCGGAGGTCGCCGAAACTTCCACAACAGTAGAGGAAGCGCCAATCGTCAGGCTGGGCGAGACATCCACGTTAGACGATACGTTAACCGTGACTTGGCGCTCAAACTTCTGGAAGCCAGTCGCTTCAACGATCACTTTGTAGGTGGTGGGCTTCAAACTGGGGAAGTTGTACAGGCCCGCAGCGCTGGTGACGGCGGTGCGCGTGGTGTTTGTTTCCACGGCAACGAGCGTGACCTTGGCGTTCGGAACCACCGCACCGGACTTGTCCTTTACGGTGCCGGTGATCTGGCCGGTTTCAGTCTGGGCTACAGCCGCAATTGCCAAGCTCAGCAGCAACAGCGATAGACCCAATACTTTCAATAGTTTTTGCATTCGCGCTCCCTTTTTACACGTAATCAAACGTTAACAAGTAGCTCAACCAACAACAGGCGAAGTCCTAAGGTCCTAAGTGCGGGTTGCCGGGCTTTGCTGTTGAATTCCTAACGGATGTTGCACGTCTTATTCCAAACGAAGCCGCAGCTAAGGGACTTAGATTCAGCGATGTAAGGATGATTTCGTAACTGGACTGGAGTCTGATATATGTATTTTGGTATTAATCCAACCTTCATCTACGTAATGAGGGATAAGTACTAAGTTGTGTATCAGCCGCTCTGATTACTTAATAGTAATAGCTGCTAAACGAAGAAAGGGAACTCCTGCAATAACACATAAGGGGAGCCCGAAGCCCCAAGGTAGGTCAAACACATCTGGTCAAAACGTTGCAGGTTCCGGGTTGAGCCCCCAAGGGAGCCGATAATCTCAACCTGTGCCGCCAGGTCACCTGGAAGGCGCATATAATAATCGGCATCATGGAAGAGCGCGAGTATTATGATGAACGGCATGAGACCAAGAAGCACCAGTTGACCTGCCCCCACTGCCACCAGGAGGGCGAGTACGAAGTTGGCTGGATTGTGCGGATGAAGAAGAAGTCCCTGCCACCCAGGGCAGACGAGCGCGACCGCGCGAAGTTTGCCAAGGCTCAGAGCTACATGGTGCGCAAGGACGATCTGCTGGCCTGCAAGAACATGCGATGCCGCAAGCGCTTTGAGATTGCTGGCATCCAGACAGTCGCATTCCTTTAAATCGATACACCCTTCTTCTGGCGGGACGCTTCGGCGTCTCGCCAGTGCATTTTAGGGCGCAGCCTCCAACGGCGCACCACCCCCCTGAGAATCGCCTCCAGCAGCAAACGCCAGCTCCTTTTGATTGCATCCGAATGAACGGCCATTCAGTTTTTGTGGCAGAGGATATATACTCTTCGGTCCTGTGCTCTAAGCTGGCGCGGGGCCTTCAAAGGGCAGTCGGGGTGGCTTCTCTTTAAGTCTGGCAGTCGCAGTGTTGCTGGTGCGACCAGCCGTGCTCTTGAGTCCAAAATCGAATTTCCTAAGAGGTGCCGGATGAAAATCCTGGTATGCATGAAGCAGGTTCCGCAGAAGGATGCTCCGCTCAAGTTGAATGAGGGCGCGACCTGGGTGCGTGAAGACGTGGGATACGAAGTCAACGAGCCCGATGCTTATGCGCTGGAGGCGGCGCTCCAACTGAAGGAAAAAGGTGGCGGCGAAGTTGTCGTCATCACCGCTGGACCGGCGCGCTCGCAGCAGGTGTTGCGTGAGGCTCTGGCCAAGGGTGCGGATCGCGCCATTCATCTTGAGGACGACCGCTTTGTTGCTCTCGACTCCTTCAATATTGCTCGCGCCTTTGCCGAGGCGATCAAGGATGAGTCCTTCGACCTGATCTTCACCGGCCTTCAGTCCGACGACTACGGCTACGCGCAGACCGGAGTGCTGCTGGCTGAGTTGCTCGGCTGGGCGCACGCCACCATCATCATGCATATTGAAGCCAAGGATGGCGGCATCCGCGTAAAGCGCGAGTTGGAGAGCGGCTTCTTCCAATATGTGGACATGCCCTTGCCTTCGGTGCTCACCATTCAGTCGGGCATCAACAAGCTGCGCTATGCCACGCTGATCGGAATCAAGCAAGCCAAGAACAAGCCGCTGCGCAAGGTCACTTACGACGAAGTGGCTGCCGCGATCAAGCCGAATCAGATGAAGATCGAGCGGCTCTACATCCCGGTCAAGACCAAGAAAACCGAGGTCATCCAGGGCTCTGCCGCCGAGGTGGCGAAGAAGCTGGTGGCCAAGCTGCGCGACGAACTACGCGTTCTATAAGGAGCTTGCACGGATGGCGAAGACCGACAAACCGATGGACTTCGAGCAGGCGCGCGAAGGCCTGAATGCCCTTCGTATCCTCGGCGGATTGCTGCTGATTGTGGCGCTGATGCTTTTCTTTTTCCACCTGGCGGAGTCGCCGATTGGGCGGCACACTCTCGGCATTCTGTCGGCGGTATTCGCGGCGTTGGGTGCGGCCCTGCTCTTGCTGGGTGGGCGCAAGCTCCGCTCGCTGCATTAGAAATCAGATGAGGACCGGTGCGGAAATCCGCACCCAGAGCGCGCAATGCAAAGCGCGCGAACAAGGAAAGACACGATGGCAGATACGATCCTAGTAATCGCAGAGCAGCGCGAAGGCAAACTCAACCGGGTCTCACTGGAGACCATTGCGGGCGCACAGGCGCTTGCCAAACAGACTGGC
>Ga0224527_1001390_pt1 | contig 12186 bp, 15 predicted proteins | sample CBST0metaG_FD_179882 | JGI IMG/M metagenome (GOLD analysis project Ga0224527, IMG submission 179882) | Peat soil microbial communities from Stordalen Mire, Sweden - C.B.S.T0 | ecosystem: Environmental > Terrestrial > Soil > Wetlands > Peat | place: Sweden: Norrbotten County, Stordalen Mire... | reverse complement strand
AATCCGCCCTCCGGCGTCAGCCGGATTGGCTACGGTGGATTGGAGCGATCCGCAAACTGAATAGGCTGCCCTGCCAAGGCGCGGTACCCAAGTGGTAAGGGAGAGGTCTGCAAAACCTTTATGCGTCGGTTCGATCCCGACCCGCGCCTCCAATTTCCTCTACAACTTAGAACAAGGCAGATAGCGTCTAGCTGCCGTTAAGCTGCCAATAAGCGAAAAACCCGTCATACTTCCACCGGATTTGTCGCAAATTCAGCAGGTATTTGATACCCGAGTTGATCGCTGACCAGGTCTGCCGCCTGGTCAGCCCTTTCATCGAGAGCGTGAGCGTAATGCCGCATCACGATGTCCGGGCGCGAGTGGCCAAGCCGCTGCTGCACGACCTTGGGGTCCACTTTGTTCCCGATCATCTGCGTCGATCCCCAGTGCCGGATCAGTCGCCAGGTGAGATGCGGCAGGCCGAGCCGGTCCGCGACCGGCTGGATCCTCCGCGCCAGGATCTCCTCGTAACGCATCGGGCCGGGCTTCATCTTCTTGCCGGCCTTCTTGATGCGATTGGGAAACATCCAATCGTCATCCTTTGCGTTCCTCATCCGCTTGAGCGAGAGCAGACGCTCGACGTCCGCTTCCGTCAGTCGGATGGGGCGGGTACCCCGATGGTACTTCGGGGTGTGGAGCTCGCCCTTGTTCATGGCGCGCACCACTTTGAGGTTCCTGGTCTCCGGATTGAGATCCAGCCACTTAAAGACAAGTTCTTCCGGACGGATCGAGCTCACAGCAAACAGGTACACCATCGTGGCGTACGGCTCCTCCAGATTCCCGATCAACAGGGACAACTGGTCCCCTGTTGGAAGATCGGGGTCTTCCTTGACCTGATCGGGAGGAAGATCTGCATTTGCCGCAGGGTTTGAGGTGAGGTACCCGTGTTTGATTGCAGACTCGAAGATTGAGCTGAGTCCCCACTTGAGATTTCTCAGAGTTTGGACGGCCTTGCCTTCGAGCCTCTTCTCGTTAATGAATACCTGCACGTCCTCGGGAGAGATGTCGGACAGTTGCCTGTCGCCGAACTCAGGAAGGTAGTGTGCGCGGATATTAGTCTCATATCCGTGCACGGTCGTGCCCTTCTGGTTCGCCAGCTTGAGAGTGCGGTACTTTGCGATGTAACCTCGAAAGCTCATGATCATCTTCGGACTGCATTTGGCCTTGTTGATAGGTTCAAGGATGACGGCCAACTTCTGTAGGGCGGCCTTCTTCGAGCGAAGCTCCTTCACTGTGCCAAGGTTGACGGCGCGGCGTCTCCGCACCTTCTTCCCTGCCTCAGTGATGATGTCCTCTCGGTAAAAGCCTTCCCACCAAGCTGGATCGCCGTCCTCACGCAACCGGACACTGCCGGTCTGGACTCGTTTTCTTTTCAATTTGAAATGCCCCTTTCCTTCGATTGGGGCACTTCCGCTGGGTAGTTCCAGCGTAGCACTGACAGGGTGCCGTTCATGCTGCCGGATATAGGCGGAAATCTTGTGGAAATCAAAACGGATCCCGCGGCTGCCGAAGCGAACAACAGGCAAAGGGTCAATGGCGTCTTTCTTGGTCCGGGTGTAGACCCACCCCGGCGTGACCCGGAACATCTCGCATAGTTCCCCAGCCGTAAGGAGCTTCGTCGGGACGGAGTGGCCGCCCTGATTCGACCGCGTATCGACCGAAGTTGGAATGATGCTCATCTCGCTCTACGTCCCGTAAATTTCCTTCCCAAACGCAGGCAGGATGGCCTCCTTCCAAAATTCGGTCAAATGAGCAACAAAACCGAGGTTTTTCGACAAACCTTGAACCCAACCGCAGCAGAATATGACCGAGCCTCGCGCGTCTCCCAGGCCGGCATCAGGGAATCCAGATATCCGTTAAATGACACAGCATCGAAGCGATGCTTGAAAGCTTGCGTTGGGCAAGGTCAATTAATTCAACAACAAGCGCAACACGGAGCTTTCTGGCATTTTTACTTCCGCTCGTAGTCCGTACCTTCGGTGGTAAAACAAACGCGAGGCATCCCTCTGCGGGGCGGCACACGTGAACAATGACAACCTGAGCAACGAACTCGATCGGATCACGGATTTAGGGAAAGCCCGCACAGACGAGTACACCGAAAGGCTCTTGGCATTCGTCGAGGAACTCGAGTCGTCAAGCCCGAGACCCTTCATTCCTCTGCTGGCCGAACTGGCGCTGACGCGAGTGCTGATCCTGCGACTAGTGAGACGATATGGTGCCAAGCGAGGCCTCGCCGAAGCCCAGGAAGCTTTTGATTCAACGTTTGACCAAATGAAGCCCATTCTGGAAGATATGGGGGAAGCGAAAGGACCATTTCCCCAATGACCTGGCTCTGGCGTTCAATTCTTCCCGTTTCCCTGCTGGTATGCTTGGCGCTGTTCTCTGCAGGATGCAAGAAGCCGTTTCCCGAAGTGACGGGCAGATGGATGGGCAACAGCGATCTGACAACACAAGTGTCGCGAGCGCCTGGCAGCCTGCAAACTCAAAGCTCGAAGCCCGAGCCGGTTCAAATCACCATGACCCTCAACCAGAGTGGGGGCGCGGTCACAGGTGACGCGGCTGTGACAATGAGCGGTAAGCCGGCGATTCACCTACCCATTACGGCCGGTGTCCTCGGGAACGATGGAAAAATTTCTATCGAAGCGGATCGTTCCGGATTCGGCAATATTCACCTCAGCTTCAATGGGAAGGTTGCGGCAGGTCAGATCTCAGGCGATGTATCGCTAAAGATGGATACGCTTCTGGGAGTGGCGGTCAACAATGGTCCTATCTCTCTGAAGCAAGGCACCTAGTTTGCTCGCACTTGTCCATTTGACCGAAAAATGAGTCCGTCCTAAGCTCTTCCCACCTTCGAGCGATCGAGGAGGACGGCAGACAATGTATGCATCCCCAGACGAAACCCTCGCCGCGCTTGAACGCGTAGGCTACTTCACGGATCAGAAGACCGCCACTACGGTTTACCTTGCCGGAAAGCTTCATCGCCCGATCATGCTCGAAGGGCCTGCCGGGGCTGGCAAGACGGAACTGGCTACGTCGGTCTCCCGCGCCTATCGCGTTCCGATCCTGCGATTGCAGTGCTATCAGGGAATCAACGAAGAGAAAGCCATCGGGCAATACGACAAGAGCCTTCAGGAGCTCTATGTGCTCCTGATGAGCAAGAGCGACCGCACCCCCGATTGGGCGGAAATCAAGCGCGAGATTACGAGCCGGGCATACTACATGGCCGGCCCTCTGTTAGAGGCAATCGAACAGCAGCAACGCTGCGTTCTGCTTATTGATGAAATTGACAAAGTGGACTACGCGTTTGAGGCAATGTTGTTAGAGCTGCTCTCCGCGTGGACCCTGTCGATCCCCAAGATGGGGACGGTACAAGCGACGTCAATACCGTATGTCTTTCTGACCTCGAATCAAGAGCGCCGGTTGGGCGATCCTCTCCGTCGGCGCAGCTTCTATCTGGTTGTTGAGCACCCTACCGCGGAACGGGAAGCAGCGATCGTGGCGAAGCGCACTCCAGACGCCAGCGAAAAGACACATCGCTTCATCGCGGGACTCGCAAAGAGCCTGCGCGCCTACACCATGGAAAAACCACCGTCGATCTCGGAGATGAACGACGTGGCCCTGGCAATGGAGCTCCTTGGAATAGACCAGATCAAAGCGGAACACAAGGACATCATGCTGCCTCTGATCGCAAAGACAGAAGGAGACCGAAAACGTCTCCTCATGAAACAGGCTTTTGAATCGATCGTCCGAATTGCTGGACGGTATGCGTCTGACATGTCTGCGGAGGCCGAGAGTGAGATCGACACACTCCTCGCGGAGAAGGTGGAGGCATGAGAACAATCATCGCGCTCTCCCTTGTGGCAACCGTGATGGCGATTCCGTCCAGCGCGCAAAATACGCACAGTGGAAATCCCGAGTTAACGTATTACGCCGATGCCTACGCCGACCACTACGGCGTTCCGCGAGCCCTTGTACATGCCATCATCGCCCAGGAATCAGGCTGGAATCCAAGCGCGCGGTCAAACAAAGGGGCAGCGGGACTCATGCAACTGATGCCGTCAACGGCAGAAACCTACATTGTCACAGATCGTTTTTCCGTGACTGAGAACCTGAGCGCTGGAATCCAGTACCTCGCAGACCTGCTTACGGAGTTTCGCGGTGAAATGCGGTTGGCGGTAGCCGCATACTACTGCGGACCGCGGTGGCCCTCCCAGAAGGGCCTCAATTACCGGAATGCGGATGTTGTGGCCTACGTCGAATCAGTTCGGCGTCGATATCAGAGCGAGTTGCGTGAGCAACCGAACCGAAGTATTCCAGTTCCCAGAGGACAGTGACATGGTCTTGATTCGAACGATTGGTCTCAGCTTTTTTATGATTGCGGCGGTTCTTGGCCACGCCCAACAGCCGGCAACAATCAAAATTGGTTCATCCGACGTGAAACCAACGGTCACCAACCTACCTATTTCTGGCGCTACAGTCACCGACCTTCATCTAAGGCCGTTCTTCATCACCACGATCCGCCTCCCTGAACCGGCAACGTCAGTGGCCGTCGGGGATAAGACTCTATTCGACGCTGAGCATTCAACGGATGAGCCTCGCCTTGTATTTGTCAAACCCAAAACCAAAGAGGCCGCGGAGAGCAACCTTGCGATTGCTCTCCAGTCCGGCCAGGAGATCAGTATCCGATTGATCTCTGACGGCAGCGCTGCAAATACGCCTATCGATTTTGTAGTCAACTATCAGCCACACGCAAGCTTCCTGATCGGGTCGACAGACGGGGCGGAACACAGCGGGGATTCGCACCGGGACGATAGTACAAAGGCAATCCCTGTTATTGACCAAGCGCTTAGGAAACAGGCGGATATTTCAACCCCAGACTGGGTTGGCGGGCTTCCCAAGAACGCTAAAAACCCTGATGGGAAGGCAGTTGGAAAACCGATAGTGGGTGCGCTCGGCGAGGTCCGCGGAAAGGGAGACGAAATGCTGATCGCGTATTCAGTGATGAACACAACCGATCACTGGATCGAAGTACTACCGCCTCAAATCGAACTGAATAGCCCCAACACTGAGAGCGGAAAAAAGAAGGACAAGAAGAAACGGCCGATTCTCGCGGAACAGGTCCCCATCACCGACTATCGATTGAACGCACGGCGGCTTGCTCCCGGTGAGCGAGCAGACGGAGCTGTACAGTTCGGCCGCCCCGGCTTCAAACAGAGTGAGGACAAGCTGCTGTTGCAACTCGCAACAGCGAGCGCTGTCGATACTCCACTCTTGATACCAGTTCCCTTTGTGGCGCCAGGTCGATAGGCGTTCCACGCAGCCCTCTTTCCATGTACCAAAAACTCCACTCCGATGAGGTGAAATATGGCAACGCCAGATACTGCACAGATTGAGGAACCATCTGAGAAAGTAGTCCCGATAGCGGACGCGGAGGTCGAAGCACTCGGTCCGCAAGGGGGAGTGATCAAACGCCCCTTTGTACTAGGCAAGACACGCGGCGCGGGCGGCGGGAATATGCCTCTCATGCTCATCGTCCTCGGTGCGGTCATCGTCTTTGGCATCGGGATGCTAGTCCTTCTATCAACGAAAGGAACCACCAAGAAGAAAACGGCAGCCGAAACCGCTACTCCGAGCTTGGGACGGGTTGCTGGCCCAACCGCCCCAGGAGATCTGATCCCGAGCGACAAGGTCAAACCATCGCCTGACGAAGCCAAGAAGGGAGGCACAGTCGAGGCAGCCGACATTGAGAAGACAAAGGCTCCTAAGGTCGCTCAAGCGCAGGCCGCGACCGCACAGAGCGCCCAAACCGGCGGCAAGCGCCTCAGTCAGGTGGCCAAGTTCGAGGAACCGGACACAACACCAAACGGATCTCCGAAGTGGTCACCTCCTCCCTATAACGGCGGTCAAAATGAACAACAGAGTCTCAAGAAAGAAGAGGAAGCATTGACCCAGCCCTCACTTGTTTTCAACACCCATGCCCAAAGCAATGGTGGACTGCGGTCCGAATCGCGAACGTCACCACAAAGCGCCAACAATCTAGGCCTGGCTCCTGGATATCACGTCGCAGCCCGGCTGGAGTCTATGGCCTCAACCGCCGTACACGCTCCGGTGACCGCAGTGATCGAGTACAACTACGAGCGAGACGGAGCAGTATTGATACCTGCAGGAAGCCGTGTCGTAGGCAAAATCACGCAAGCAGACCCGTCGGGCTTCGTGAACATTACATTCTCCTCCATCGAATTCCCGGAAGGAGAGCCTGCGCAGATTGATGCCGTGGCGGCAGATATGAGTCTCCAGGCAATCAAAGGAAAGGTCACCGGCAAGCAGTCTGGCAAGAGCATGCTTATGCGCTCACTTTCAGGTCTTGGAGAAACCGCGGCGATGATTGTCGGAGCTCCCAGCGCAAACTCGGCATTCAGTGAAGATGATCTTCTACGAATGCGGGTAGCCGACAATATCGGAAACGCAGGCGATCAACAGATCATGCAGATGATGACCATGCAGCACATCGTCGTAAGCGTCTCGGCTGGCACAGAGATTTACGTGATCTTCGAGAAAGCTCAGCAAGCTGATCCGGCAAGCTCGGAAAAGACGATCCACATAACCAGTCCCGGCAATGCCGCGATCGATTCCAGCGCGCCCACACAGCCATAGAGAGATACATAGCGTTATTACTGGATGGATGCGGCTCCGACGGGGCCGCATTTCTTCGGTCGCCAGACAGCCCCGTTCGCGATTCGTGCCGCACTGTCTGCTTTCCTTCGCTCCTTTTTCCAGACTTCGACGTAGCGGTTAGAGGAGAACAATCGTATACCTGGCTTTTGTGACGCAAGACGGCCAACTACAGGGCGCATCGAAGTCCCCGGACTCCCACTAGAACGCGAGATGAGACCGCATGCAGAAACCGAGCCGGGAGCGGTCAACAGAGAAAATGTGTGTACTTCTCTTTTGTGACGAGACAGTGTCGTCTAGACGAAACCAGTCCTTCGTCACGAAGCGCTGTGAGCGTGACGGGGACACAGAACAACCACGCGTCCTACCTATCTGACTTAAGCTGCGATCGGAAAGACGGATCATCAGAGTATTCCGTGTGAAAAAAGAAAAGGCGTGTACTTTGCTTTTGTGACGAGAAGCGAACTTTGAATGAGCGAGCGGATCCTGAAGCGCGCACTACTTTATGCAGTAAGACTGTAGCTCCGGATCGAGAGGACACGGTCCGCGTTCGGTGAAGAGAGAAAATGCGTGTACTTCACTTTTGTAATAGAACACCTGCATCGCCAGACACGCCGCGCTTGGAAGTGACGCGAGAAGAGAAGGGGCACGGGGCGGGCAGGGTTAATGAACGCTTAGCAGCGATCCGCCAGTAGTTACCGGTCACCTCAGCCGCTAGCACTGACCATTACGTGAACCGATCGTAGACGACCAGAGCGTTTCTGCAATTGATCGGAATACAGAACAATGCGACTTTCCACCTCGACGGAACCCCGTCAAGGAGGCAAGTTCATGATCAGGTCATTTATGCGAGCGGTGCGAGCCATGCAGAAACAGTTGCAGGCGCTCATCCTCATTTCCTTCATCGGAGATGCGCTGGTAGCACCAATTGCCAGCGTTGCTCAAAACCTCGGAACCGCCCCGGCAACCGGCCAGGCAGTCCAAGGTCAGACCGCTTCGCAGCCAGAAGGGGCATTCTTGAATGCCGTGAACTGGGTTTGCAATGTGATCTGCCCAGTGGGTGCAGGTATCGCCGTTGTCGCAACCGTATTGCAGTGGCGGAGCGGACGTAGTTGGCTGCCGTCCGCAATGACTGCTGGAGGCCTGATCTGCGTATCCGGCATCCTCCGGTTGATTGAGTACTTCATCTCGCAAGGTCAGGCGGTGGGGTGAGGTACATATGCAGACACCACTGGTTTTCAACGCGATTCTCGGTCTCCTGATGGATCTGGCCCTCCCGGCTGCACTTGGTGCTTTCGTGCTGGCCGGCATGCGGTTGCGCTCAGAAGGCGGCATGAACTTTGAGGCCAGTGGTGGCTTTCTTAAGTGGCTCTTCTGGGGCTGCCTTTTGCTAAGCCTCCCTGGAGTCAGTGCATGGCTCGGCAATGAAGGTGTTCCGGGTGCATCACAGCTCACGACCGCAGGTGCAAGCGGAGCCCAATACACGCAGGGCATCGAAAAAGTGACAAATGATTTCGTTAATAACTTTCTGGTGGGCCAAGTTGTTCCCGTCGTGGCCGCATCACTGATCTTCAAAGCAGTTCTCGATCTCAGTCAGGGCTCCAGCCCGCTTGCGTCGATCATCTCCGCTCTTTTCCTTCTCGGAATTCAGGGTATCTACAACCTCGCTACGGGAAGTTGGATGCAGAGCGGCGACCAATACGGCGTCACGGACATGCTGATGCAAATCTTCGGCTATGCCGCCAACAAAATTAGCCCCATCGTCGGGGGACTTGCTTTATCGGGCGCGATCCTCAACTACGTCCGTCAGCGGCCGTGGGGAGCCCTTGTAGCAAGTGGCCTTGGATTCTTGAGCGTAACCGGCATATGGGCATTGGTGAAGAACTTCGCAGGGGTCAGTCTATGAAACAAGCTGCTACATCTCTCTTCGTCGTCGTAGGGATCTGCTGCGCGGGATATTTGATGTCCGCTACGCTCCCACCCCTTGTGGCCTCGTGTTTCGAGGTTGATGCCAACCCAGCCGACCTTTTCCCTGATTTTATTCCGGACTGGCACTTCAAAGCCCCTCGGTTCCGCAAGCCCTGCTTTGGTCTATGCCCGGAGTGGGAGAGCCAGCCATGAAACGGTGGGAAGTGATCATCCAAACCGCAATCTTTTCGGCCGGGGTGTTCACGTTGCTCCTGCTGCTATCCATGGCCGTTCACTTCCCCTTGGGCCGTGTAGCGTTCGCGATCCTGATTTCAGGAGTATCTCTGATCGCGGAACTCTTTGTGCTTTTCAAATCCATGCAGTTGATGTGGAGAGTCAGTGACAGATTGGCAAAGTCGATTTTGCGCGTTGCCCATCCCACTACTCCTTCTCCAGCTCTTTTGACAGAGACCAAAAACTGACGCATATATAAGCGCACGAGGACGGCATGAACAGTGGCTCTTTCGACGGAGGTCTTCTCAACCTTACCAACTGGGTCGGGAATGCGGTCATGCCTGTCCTCGCCGCACTGATTCTGGCTATGGGAATCTACAAGTATTCGCGCGGCTACCACATCGATCCCTACATCGGCGGCACAATGGCCGCGCTATCGGTATCGGGCCTTCTACGTCTCGCCGAGGTCTTTGCAAGTCAGGGATCCGGAACATCCCAATATTGGTCGGCACTACTCAGTCTGGCGAACTGGATCGGCAATGTGATTCTCCCGGTCTACGGAGGGATCGAGATTGCAAGGGCGGTATTGGGTGTGGGAGACCGCGCAAAACATGGTCCTGCAGTTTGCCCCCCGCCCGGCAACTGAGATGCTGGTGGCCTGCGTGTGGGACCGTTGGAGCGACCGCACAGGCAGCGAGTTGTATTCCTTCGCGGCAGTTACAGACGAGCCACCCGTAGAAGTCGCCGCCACTGGGCATCAACGTTGTGTCGTCGCCTTGCGGGAACAAAATCTCCACGAATGGCTGGTGCCCGCAGGCATCAGCAGAGATCGGCTGTAGTTCCTTCGACATGTGGATAATGCGCCCACACGTCCAGCCCATTCACCATTTTGGTCAGAGAGTATCAATCTCTTTCTCTCAGTGTGCATTCACGGAGCCTAATAACAGCGGTTCACTTTCGTTGACCCTTCAATGCTTTCCCTTGCGGCTTCCCCGAATGAGATTATCGGCTGGCCTACTTTCGTGCCCTGCATTCCACCAGTTTCATTACTTACTCCCGGCGTGGGCAGAGTCAGAGACTCCTTTACGTGGGAACAGGGGGAAGGAATCCCCTGGGTTATTGTTGAACCACTCGATCGGTACGACTTCACGTCGCACGCAATAGACGCAGGCCGACTTGGGCCACACTACTCCGAAGAGGCTCTGCAGATAGTCAAGACAGTCCTGGCGAGTCCAGTTCCATTCCACTAAGGGATAGAAACCGATCTGATGCGGGGTGTCATACATCTGTGAGCGGGCTAGCTACCTGATACAAGTGGCTAGGGAAAAGGGAGTCTCCGCCTACATCGGAGAGGGAGTCAACCGCTGGCCGGCGGTTCACGTGCTTGATGTGGCGCGGCTCTACCGGCTTGCGCTGGAAAAGCATGAGGCGGGTTGCCGCTACAACGCGGTCGCGGAAGAAGGGATACCGATGCGACAGATCGCCGAAGTGATTGGCAAAGGATTGCGTGTTCCCGTCATCAGCTTCTCTCCTGAACAAGCTCAGGCTCATTTCGGCCCATTCACGATGTTTGCCGGCATGGACATGCCTGCTTCAAGTGCGCAGACCCAACATCGCCTGGGATGGCACCCCACTGGCCCGGAACTCATTCGAGACCTTGAGCAGACGCAGTACTCATAGACACCGCGTTCCGCTTCTGCTGGGCGTTTGGTTGGTCTCACAAAAAGAGCATGCAAATGAATCTGAATGGACGAGGAACTATTGAGATGGATATTACCAGCACAGTTGTCCTCGTGACCGGAGCATCGTCAGGCATCGGAGCAGCCACCGCGCGGGCCGCTTCGCGCGCCGGTGCTAAGGTCGTGCTGCTCGCCCGCCGCGAGGATCGTATCCGTCAGCTAGCGGAGGAACTGGGCGAGGCTCTTCCGGTCCGCTGCGACGTCACCGATAGCGCACAAATTGCAACTGCGGTGCGGGCCGCCAAGGACCGGTTCGGGCGGATCGACGTACTGGTGAACAATGCCGGCCAAGGCGCTGGAAGCACAATCGACAAGATCAACCCAGACGATTTCCGCGCCATCCTGAATCTCAACCTCGTGGCGCCGCTGCTCATGATGCAGGCCGTACTTCCCTTCATGCGCGAACAGGGGGCGGGCAGCATCGTCAACGTCAGCTCCGGCATCGCTTTCTCCGCACTGCCCGGGTCGGGTGCCTACGGCTCCTCCAAGGCTGCGCTCGCGAAGCTTTCCGGCGTGGCTCGGACCGAGCTCGCGAGTGCCGGCATCGTCGTCTCGACCATGTATCCGTTCATCACCGCGACCGAGTTCCTGAAATCGCTGCAAACAGGTCATGAAATGGCGTCGAAGCTGGAAGCGAGCCACGGGCCGCAGCCTCACAAGCCTGAACGTGTGGCCGAGGCGATCCTCAACCTTATCAGGACGGGCGCCGAACAGGCCGATCTGGTCCCCGAGAGGTTCGGGGGCACCCTCAAGGACTGAAAGCTCTGTACGAACGTCCGAACTTTGGAAAGGCCGCTCTCCAGGGCCGCTAGTTAACGAAGCAGCATCACCGGCAACGATCTGAGTGAGAGATCTCACGGGGCGGGCTCACCGCGCAACCATACGTCCGTGGGCATCAACAACGCAAAGATCATCCACTCTCACGGAGGCGACTGATTATGGCACACGACAAGCTCTTTGTTCCGCACAAAATGGGTGACTTTATCGTTCCGAATCGCGTATTTTTCGCACCCGTCACGCGGAATCGTGCGCACGACGATGGAGTCCCAGGGGATGGGGCGGCAATCTACTACGCGCAGCGAGCATCGGCGGGGCTGCTCGTCTCTGAGGCGGTCGATATATCCCCGCTCGCAAAGGGCTACATCAAGACTCCCGGCATATGGACCGACGCCCAAGTGGAGGGATGGATGCCGATCACGGACGCCATCCATGCTGCAGGCGGGCGAATTTACTGTCAATTAGGACATTCCGGCCGAATCCGCAACTCCTCGATCGAACCGGCCGGTGGGCAGCCCGTAGCCCCGAGCGCGATTCGTGCTCATGCTAGGACGTTCACGCACGACGGATACCAAGAGACATCCGAGCCCCGCGAGCTGAGCATCGACGAGATCGATCAGATCGTCGAGAATTACGCCCATGCTGCTCGAAACGCGATGCGCGCGGGGTTTGACGGCGTGGAAATCCACGCAGCGAACGGCTATTTATTGAACGAGTTTCTTCAGCGAAACGCCAATCAGCGCTGCGATGACTACGGTGGATCTATCGAGAATCGTTCCCGCCTGGTGCTGCGCGTCGTCGATACGCTTATAGAAGA
>Ga0224527_1001383_pt1 | contig 12226 bp, 12 predicted proteins | sample CBST0metaG_FD_179882 | JGI IMG/M metagenome (GOLD analysis project Ga0224527, IMG submission 179882) | Peat soil microbial communities from Stordalen Mire, Sweden - C.B.S.T0 | ecosystem: Environmental > Terrestrial > Soil > Wetlands > Peat | place: Sweden: Norrbotten County, Stordalen Mire... | reverse complement strand
AGCTACAACAGAGGTACTGGATGCGAAGCACTCTTGCACCGCCTTACAGACAGCGGGGGAATCGCCGGCAGCACATTCTTCCTTCTTCTTGCAACTGGTGAATACAACGGTTGTGGCGAGCAGAGCGACGAGAGGGAAGGAACTGTATCTCATTTGAAACCTCCTCAGAACGTCTGTGGTATTGTGTGGTTCGTATACGCAGGCAAAAGCATGTCCTGGGTGAAATAGATCTTCACGCGGTGTCCCTCGCGGATCGTAATCGTCGGCGGAATCTGCATGAATCGATCCAGAAGAGTGTTCGCCGATTGAGAGATGCTGCCGGCGGTTCCAGTGGTAAAAGCCTGGGAGCCACTGGTACTGATCGTGCCGCCGCCCTGGGTGATTTCGCCAGCGCCCGCAATCACACCTAGCGCGATAGACGCTCCGAAGATTTCAAAGTAATGGTTGTTGACCTTGTCTTTCAAGCCCTCTTCGCCGATTTGATCGAGACCATGGAACTGGTCGAGATCGACCGAGTAGCCGTCAGGCATAATGAGGCGGTGAAAGATCACGGCCAGCCGCCGTTGCTGGCCAAAACCCGCCGAACCGATCTTTTTCGCTTCCCCAAGAGCCACAGTTCCCTCGGGAATGATGACGTGCTGATGGTCGTGCGAATACAAAGGGTTAGAAACGAGAACCTTGACCGGGCCGGCGGCGTCACCGTCCAGGCGGTTCATCAAAACCGTGTCGAGGACTGAACCCTCGTAGAGAAGATATGGCTGCCCTCTGGCCGAATCGATGTCTGCCTCGACCGGACGTTTGTAGCCTGTCGATTCCTGCGGTTCACCCGCAGACCGTGGCGGAACAAGACTTGTATCCGCCTGGGGCGCGGTAGGCCGGGCATACTGAGTCGCCGCCGCAGTCTGACCGGGCGCTGGTTGTGGCTGCTCCTGGCTGCGAGAGAAGACGAGATTCGAAGCAAAGCGAGAATCGTCTGCTCGCTCGCGCTCCTTTGCCGCAATGAGCTGTGCTTGCTGCTGCTCCGGCGAAAGCTGGGGCTGAGCGTTGCCGGGTTGGCCGTAGCTTGCCTGCCCATAGGCAAGTTGCGGGCACGGTTGGCCGGGCACACAGGGCGCTGCCATGCCGGTCGGCCCATAGGCCGCGGCGGTGGCGCGTTGCGCAGGTGTCGCGGAAGAGAGTGCCGGATCGCTTCCCGGAGCGCCGGACAGCGCGGATTGTTGCTCTCTATCACGGTCCGCCTTAAGCTGATTCTTCAGTTCCTGCACGTTGTTTTCGGTGTTGTCTTGAAGGTTGGGCTGCGGAGGTTGCCATTTTGCCGCCGCTTGTTGCGCAGGTGTCTTCTTGTTGGTCGTCGAGCTGAACAGCGCAGCGGCGATTACCAGCACGGCGACGCCAAGATACACGAATATCTTCAGGTTCCTGTGCAGGACTCCCTTCGGATCGATTGTCGATCTGCGCAACTCTGGCTCTGGAAGAGTTTCCGCAGGTGGAACAAAGTTGTTCTCTGCCATGGCGGTCACCCCTTCCGCGTGAAGTCCATCCGCTTCTTTCCCAGCTCGACGTATCCCGAGTCCATCACCTTTGGGATGATGTAGGTTCCATCTCGAAGGTCGTAGGTAATGAGATTGGGCTTGCCATCCTTCATCTCGTACACGCTGAACTTTTCCGGCGCATTCGTTTTGATGTATGTGAACTTGTCGTCGTGATAGATCGATTGAATGTCAAAGGGCGCCTCATTCGACTTGTAGACGTAATCGAATTTCAACTGCACTGGGTAAGCGCTCTTGTACTCGTCCACCGCCTGTTCGACGTGAGACTGGAGTGCGGCAAGTTGCTGTCGGGTCTGCTCCAGTTGAACTGCAGGGACAAACTGTGGAGGGCCGCTGGCAGCGACAATGGAGGAGCGGTCGGCGGGCTCGATCAGAACTTTCAGGTCAGGCGCATCGGATGTGCCTGACACATCCTGGAGCGTGAACGAGTAGATGTTCCCCTTGTCGGTAATGAGGTTGAGATTGGAGCTGATGCCGGCCTTAGCCGGATGGACAAAGCAGAAGTTGCCCACCACGTCCACAATCCAGAAATCCTTGTCACCGGTTGCGGCCTCCATGATCTTCTCAGTGGGCGGAACTTGGATCAGGGTCGTGTATTTCAACTTCGCGTGAATGGGGACAATGTCCTGCGAGTGGTATTGAATTGTGCGGGCCGACGCATCTTGCGCGACGGCCAATGAGCGCGACAGCGCAACTGCAAGCCAGGCGATGAAGATGAGTTTGCGATTCATACAGCGGCTCCTTTGGCGTGGGGAATGACAGCGCCGGCCAGGGCGCGAGGCCGGAAGGGGAAGTCTTCAGCAAGTTTTCGCAAGCCTCCGGCAATCCCGAATCGCTCGAAGTAATCGCGCTTCTTCAGGTTGTCGCGGGCATTGTTTGTCGCCATCCAATGCGAAATGGAATCGACATTCAGCTGAACCTTCTTGGACGACTGCGCTTTGCGAATGAGCATCTGGCCGGGTGGAACCAGTCCGGCAATCAAATCAAGTTCCGTATCGTTCAGGTGGAACGCTTCCCGGTACACATCCCGGTTCATTTCCGGGTTGGCAAGGAAGATCTTTGTCGGGCAACTCTCGGAAACGATCTGCAACATTCCCGATTCTTCCAACTCCTTGATTGACTGCGTCGCAAGAATCATGGCGGCGTTGTGTTTGCGCCAGGTCTTCTGCGCTTGGACAACATAGGTTCGGATGGTTGCGTTCTTGATGAATAGCCATGCCTCGTCGAGCAGAAATGTCTTGAATGTTGCGAGCTTGGCCGGGTCGGTAATCTCGTTAGAGGCCCGATGGAGTACATAGAAGAGAAGAGGCTCCAGAACATCCTGCGAGTCGCCCCAACCTGTGAAATTGAAGGTCTGGAAGCGACTGAAGGAGAGCGTGTCTTCGACGTTGTCGAAAAGGAACCCATGTTGACCACCGCGCGTCCAGCGTTGCAGACGGTCCTTTAGTTCACCGATAATGTTGGCGAAATTCGAAACCGTGCGCTGCCCCGGCTCCAAAACGTAAACGCGCTCGATCGCATCCCACAGCTTGCGCTCTTCCTTGAAGTCCATCCGGTAGCGCTGGTCATTCCCTTCAATGAGCACACGGAATAGGCTGAAGAGAAATTGTAGATTCTCTTTGCTCGGCGCAAGGGAGAACGGGTTGATGGTGAAATCCCGCGATTCCTGGCCCACGGTGAGGTACGATCCGCCGAAGATGGACGTGAGCGACTGGAAGCTACCGCCGATGTCGAAAATGAACGTCAGGGGCGCGTACTTCTGAGCATTCTGCAGAATGAAGTTGCAAAAGTATGACTTGCCGGAACCGGTCATCCCGAGGATGAGCGTGTGTGCGACTTCGCCGTTGTGCAGGTTGAGAAAGTACGGCGTGCTGTTGTCGGTTTCAAGCGCGGCAAGGTACTCAGAGCCGAGATGTGCATTCGTCTTCTCTCCAGACAGGATCGTGAAGAGAAACGACAGGTCGGCGTAGTTCGTGTTCAGCAGGTACAGCCTGCGTAGATTCAGAGCATAATTTCCGGGAACCGTGGCGAAGTAAGCATTGAGCTGATTGTAAGTTTCGACGAACAGATTGCCGTCGGCGTTTGTGAAGACGCCGGTGAACTCGCCAACGAGCTGCTCAAGCTCCGAATTGGAGTGGCCATACATAACAATGGTCAGCGAGAAATCGCCAAGTTGCTGGCCGTCTCCCAGCGCACGCAGGCAATCGCCGAGATTTTCAATGTCCGCCTGCTTTGATTCATCGACCAGAACGTCGCGTGGATTTGTTTTGGTCGCATCGTTGCCCATCTGCGAGATGAAGCCGGTCTTTGAGACATTGAAGTGGCGTCGACGCTTGTTGACTTCCTTGCGGGCCTTCTCGGCAGTGATTGGCACCCACTCAGTGACAACATAGAAGTTTCCTGCAATCTTGAGCAGCGAGTCGAGCACCAACGGCCGCGTCTCCGTGATGGCCTCTTTCATCGTGAGAATGCGGACAAAATGATCGCCCACGCGCAGATGGTCGCGTTGTGCCTCGACGGTTGAGTTCACAACCTGATAGTCGAGAAACTGAGTGGATTGCGGCTTGCCGGCAATTCGCCAGTCGTCATAGTTAAGCAGCCGTCGAAGGAAATGGAACTGGCCTTCTTGATTTGGGACCTCAATGCCGACGAAATCGCCAAGCTGCCGCGCGAAGGCTTGCACGCGCTGCTCAAGCCTCGCGACATCGGACTCAATTTGCGCTCGCAACAGGGTCTTCATTGTGTTGCCCGCAAACTGCGCTTTCAACTCATTCATTCCCCCGGCCGGATCGTGTAGGAGGCGGGCAAGTGCCGTACCGACGCCGGTCTTCGACCTGGTGCCTTCGAGGACGATGCAATAGAAGATCTCAACTTGATAAAGTTGATCGCGCTTTGCCTCAAAGAACTGTCTGCGCTGGTCGGCAGCGGCTTCGACGACAGGATCGTCGTAGTGGGCGAACGGAATCTCAGGCCGATTTTGCTTGAATAGATATTGATAGACATGGAATCCGGGGACGAAAGTCTTCAGAGCCGCTTCCAGGCGTTTAACGGCATACTCCTGCTCTGCACGGTCGAGACTTTCGTAGTCCACGCCGGAGATGCGCAGCACCTGCCCGACGTCGCCGCTCTTTGTCAGAAATGTGGTCTCATTCCAGAATCCATAGAGATTGATGTGGTCATTTAGCGCCGCCGCATCCTTCCACGGCTTGATGACCTTGTCGAGTCGCAGCATCAGACCACCTCCACACGGGGGACACTCTGCTTGGCGGCGTCGTACCGGACGTTATAGCGTTCGGATTTTGCAATGATCCGGAGGAAGGCGGCGTCGGTATTCGTGACCCAATGGCCAAATGCGAAACCACCGATGAAGACGGCGATTCCGGCGAGCAGGCTGTTGAAGAGATTGAACGCGCCCACTGCCCCAACGCAGACGAAGTAGAACAACGTCCGCTCGACCCCGAGGTATGTGAGGGGCTTGTGCAGGCTTTTATAGACCCGGTTCCTCCGGCCCGTCGTAGTGTGTGTCTGCATCTTCGCCCCTCACAGCTTGAAAAGTGGTTGCGTTTTCGCTGCCTTGTTCGGCATGTGGTTCGGCTCATACACCCCAGAGCCAGGTCAAAACGTTGGCAGCCAGAACAGCAATGCCTGTTCCGGCAGCGACACCGGCCAGGGTCTTCTTGGCTCCCGGTTCGCCATGCGCGAACTGGTAGCCGCCAATCACGATCGCGATCAGACTTGCAACCTTGGCTACCGTGCCGGTGAAGAGTGTTTGCATGGCGGTGAATCCGGTATCGAACGGCGACTGCGCCATTGCGACGACGGGGAAGAGGGCGAGCAGGGTGAATAATCCAAAGACGGGGCGGATACGGCGCAGGCCGGACCTCGGGACAGGCTGCCACCGGCAGTTGGGCTTGAGCGTGACGATCATCGGCACCTCCAGCGGCCCAGGTTGAGCCGCGATATGCCGCAACATTGCTCCCGTTTGTTGCCTTGCGTCCAATGACAATTTGAGGGCGTGTGATAACGAACAGTCATTACAGAGCCCATAAAGTGCACGGCTTTGTGCGATCGCGGACCGATTATCCGTTCTCGCACATCCATATTCACTGGCCGCGCCCGTGAATGCCGGGACTCCCGAGGTTTGATTCCGCGGATAATATCGACATGAAGGCCGAACAAGACTGGAGGAGAAGATGCATGAGGAACAGATACTTGAAGCTCTGAATGCGCATTGGCACGCATCAGCGGCCGGCGACCTGGACGCGGAACACGACATTTACGAAGACGATGCCGTTTGTGATTATCCGCAGTCAGGTGAACGAATTCTCGGGCGAAGCAATTTGCAGGCCGTGCGGAGTCATCATCCCGGCAAACCGTCCGGCTTCAACGTCAGGCGAATTCTCGGAGTGGGTGATCTGTGGATCACGGAATACACAATCGACTACCAGGGGCGCCCAGCATTCACGGTGAGCATCATGGAATTCCGCGACGGGAAGGTCGTACACGAGACGCAATATTTCGCGGACCCGTTCGAAACACCAACCTGGAGAAGCGAATGGGTTCAGAAGACCGCGTGACTTTGCGGCGAGAGTCTATTAGGACGGCGTGGTCTCTGGACCCCGAGCCCCGGATCGATGGTCGCTGCTGGTGACCTCGATCGCCGAAAACGTGTCTCACATCCCTGCGCGGCAAGAAAGTTAAAATTCCGCCTCCGGTATGGGTGGACAGAGTTTTCCCTCAACTTTCTTTCAAAAAGGCGCCGGCACTTAAGTTTTCCACAACTTTCTGCCGAAAAGCGCCAGCAAGTGTAAATTCAAACCTGCGGATTTTGAATATATATAGTGACCAATCATGGATGCAAGTAAACAGAGAACCGCTGCGCGAGCTTCATGCGAGCCGATGGTAGGGATTTTCTGGTTCCACAATTCTGACCTTGTCGTTCGCGGTAACCCACACCCCAAGGCCGGACGAATTGCCGTAGGCGCTGTCACGAAGATCACAGCTACATCTTGATTCGCCTTGATATACTCCGCATCATTTGCGGAACATTTGGATTGTTGGCGGCCTCGTGAAAACGAAGCGAGATAATCCTTACGTCAGCGCATGCCGTCAGATGAATCGAGAACCGGGCGGCCCGAGTTTTCGACCCAACCGCACTAAGCGCTGAGGACGTAATTCACGGAATCAAGAAGGGGAGCCTCGTTTTGGACGGACTATTGGCACTCGCAGAAGTCGGCAGCGTTGCAACGTTTGATAAGGACAAGTGGCAAGCGGAACTGAGAAAGGTAGTTTGCCTGAAGAAGTGCCAATTTCCTGCGTGCAGCGAAATCGAGATCGGCGGTACGCAAGAGCAAGCTACGATCACGATGACAGAGAAGGGGCTGAAGGCGAACATGCAGTCCGATGCAGCCGCCTTTGAGGCGTGGGCTTTGGCACTGTTGATTCACTGTGGTGTGAAATCTGTCAGGATCAGTGTGGATCCAGAAGCGGTTGTCGCTGGACGGCACTATGAAAGATTTCTGTATCGCCTCAAGCGCTTCAGTGAGCTTTTCCCAGACCGGGTAATGGCAAAATCGCCTGCCTCTTCATCGAAGGCGCTGGATTCAACACTTGAACGGTTCTTGAATCAACCGGGCCCGCGGAAGATGCCGCCGGATGCTGATTCCAAAGAGCGGATGAAAGCAGCATCATTGCCCAAGCCGTCGGAATCCGACCTCGAATTGGCTCTGGAGATTTCGGGGGCTTTCCGGACTCGCTTTCAGCTAGATAAGATTATGCGCCAATGGCCGGTCGGATTATTTGATGGGAAGGTAAAGAGTGAACATGAAATATTCACTCGCGGAAAGAGCGCGATAGATCTGATCGGCATACGCGGGGACACTCTGTTTTTATTCGAGTTGAAGAAAGCCCATAACCGACACGCAGGCGCCGTATCAGAATTATCCTTCTATGCGAGCGTCATGCGTGATGCTATTGGCGCCTCCGCCATTTTCAAGTTCGAATCCAAAAACGCGGCGAAGAACTGTGCGATTGGTCCTGAGGACATCCTTCGCTGTTCCAAGATCCGTGCCGTGTTGCTGGCTCCAGACTTTCATCCACTGATTTCAGAGCCGCAAATGTTCGCAGCACTCAACACGGCGACGACAGGGCTTTACTCCGATAGACCGATCTCGTTCGAAACGGCGACGATCAGCGGTTATCCGCAGGACGAAAGTGGCGACTTTGAATTCAGTAATGGCAAATCCAATATCTGACGTCCGCCTTACCGTCCATCGCGCCACACATCAGATCGGCGGTAATTGCATCGAACTGTGCACATCGGATGGCCACCGCATCATTCTCGATGTGGGCCGGCCACTCGATGCACTTCAGGATGCGTGCGACCTCTTGCCGCCATCGCTGGACTTAGCGGCACCCTGCGATGGCGTACTGATCTCGCACCCACATCAGGATCACTACGGTCTTCTGGAGGAAGCGCCGTCCGCGTGGCCAATCTATTGCGGCGCCGCCACCGAAAGGCTCATCCGACTGAGCTCCGCTATCTTCGGGAAGCAGTTACCCCATGTATTCCACCCATGGAAAAGCGGCATGGCACTTCAGATTGGGCCTTTTAATGTAACTCCTTTTCTGATCGACCACTCAGCCTTCGACGCTTACATGATGCTGATCGAAGTGTATGGAAAACGTGTCTTGTATTCCGGCGATTTTAGAACCCACGGCCGCAAGTCCATTCTGACAAGAAGATTGATGGCTGCGCCGCCTGAAAACATCGATGTCTTGCTTATGGAGGGAACCAATCTAGGCAGCGATAAGGCGTGCATCACTGAGCGCAAACTGGAGGGCGATTTCGTGGATCTTTTCCGATCTACCACCGGCCGAGTTTTTGTCGCCCGGTCTGCTCAGAACGTCGATCGCACTGTGACTCTTTATCGAGCCTGCCTGAAGGCAGGGCGAACATTGGTCGTCGATCTCTACACCGCTGAAGTAATGGAGGCACTTGCCGATTTTGGAAGGCTGCCGCGGCCCGGTTGGAAGAATCTGAAGGTGGTTGTCACCAGTGCATTCGCCCGGATGTATCGACGGACCGGCCGTGAAGCCTTTGTCGAGCAAATGGTTCCACATGGCATTTCCGCCGCTAAGCTCGCGGAGACTCCGGAGAGGTGGGTGGTGATGGTGCGCCCGTCGCTCATCCGCGATTACGTACCGAAAGGCGTCACGCCGAATTCGAACGACGCGTGGTGCTGGTCGATGTGGCGCGGATATCTAGGAAATGAGGATGGTGCACTGGTCAGCAAATGGTTCAGAGATGGAGGCAGCCGCGCCGACCATATTCATACAAGCGGCCATGCATCTCCCTCTGTCTTGCAATCGTTCGCCCACGCGATGAATGCCAAACAATTCGTTCCCATCCACGGGGCAGCATGGGACGGCGACACGACCGGGTTTCCCTCCATCAGGCGCTTGGCCGATGGTGAGTCGATGACACTTTAGCCATATAAGGGCGCACCAAATACATGCGGCCTTGCAGGTGCCAAACTGCATCGGGAGGAGCCCAAGTGAACCAGATATCGCCTGAAATCGTTACGATTGGCGCAGGTAATGCGCGCATCAAATGCGTGACTCCACAGCGAGTGGAATACTTTGACGAGACGGGACAACAGTGCTTTGTTGACCTCAAGGAGTGTGCTAGAAACCGGGTCAAGGATGTCCAGTCGTGGCGAGTAGAAGATGGCGCCCGCGAGCGGGACTTCCGTCTGGTTGCGAAGTGCAGCTTCCAAGACGATTCGCCATGTTTCGAGTTTATGAACAACAGAGATACCCGATTCGAGTTTGATTCTTTAGAAGGAGCCCAAACATTGAAATCACTGCTCGCGAAGGCTCGCTGGCTTGTCCTTTCAGCGTTTTAACCTGCATCGGCTGATCCTCAAGAATGACACGAGCTATGGATACTTGAACTCCGCAGATCCGGCTCGATTGCGGCAGGACGATATAGCCGCCGCGAGGTTTCAGTGCGGAACTTGGTTCAGGCCTAGCATGCTCCGTCGATGGGAACCGCGTCATGACGTCAAACAGGAGACGACAATTGAGCATCCGAAAGAAGCCGTCTGCTGCACGGCAAACCACCGACAGTCTCACCATCGTTCTGATTTCTGACACGCACGAGTTGCACAGAGAGGTCGAGGTCCCACCAGGCGACATCTTGATTCATGCTGGCGATTTCACCATGAACAGCAAGAGCGCAGAAAAGCTCCTTGACTTCAATGATTGGCTTGGTGAGCTGCCGCACGCCCATCGCGTGGTCATCCCAGGAAATCATGATTTTATCGTCGAAGCCGCCTCCCGACGCGCACTTATCACGAACGCCACGCTATTGATCAACCAGAGCGTAGAGATCATGGGGTTGAAGTTCTGGGGCTCGCCGGCCACGCCACTCCTTGGAGAGGCTTTTGGTGTTGTCTCTGATACGGCTCGAGCGAAGGTCTACTCGCTCATCCCTGCTGACACCGACATCCTCGTGACACACGGACCGCCTTATGGCATTCTCGATAAGGCTCCCGGCTCCGACCGTCACGAAGGGTGCCACCAACTTCTTGCCGCCGTGCAAACGGTGAAGCCCATGCTGCACGTCTTCGGGCATGTCCACGGGGCGTACGGAACCTACAGTACCGATGAAACCCTTTTCGTCAACGCAGCGCTTCCTGGCAGGGGATTTGGGATGAGCAACCGTCCGCATGTGTTCAGACTCCCACGACGGTGACTTCGAAAATTTCACGCAAGCAAGCGCATAGCCTGATTCTGGGGATACGGTTATTGCGTGACGCATCTGCGGTTTGGCGACTGTTGTGCGGCGATTGAGAGGCTTTATCGCCGCACAACCTGCGTTGATTAGTCCTTGAAATTGCGGTGAATACGCGTTATATTCTCTGCACATGGTGCGGAGAATAAAGCGCGGTGCCTACATTCACAAGCGGCCGAATTGGCCGGACTTTCGTTGGGATTCCGAGCGGACTTCCAAGCGTTTGGTGGAGGTGCGACACCGGCAGGGACGCCTGATTGGCCGTATGGAGGGACTTGGCTTCCAGCTTCGAAAGGAAGCCGTATTGAACACCTTGACCGAGGATGTCCTCAAATCGAGCGAGATTGAAGGAGAGAAGCTCGATAGGGACCAGGTTCGCTCCTCGATCGCCCGCCGGCTTGGAATCGACATCGGCGGCCTAACGCCGGCGGACCGGAACGTTGAGGGCGTGGTTGAAATGATGCTGGATGCAACTCAGCATTACGATCAGCCCTTGAAGGCGCAACGCCTGTTCGACTGGCACGCCGCGTTGTTTCCGACCGGCCGAAGTGGAATGTCTCGGATCAACGTCGGCGCGTGGCGCAATGACAAAAACGGTCCCATGCAAGTGGTTTCAGGGCCAATTGGGAAGGAACGAGTTCATTATGAAGCGCCGCCTGCCGCCCGCCTGCGCGGTGAAATGAAGAAATTCCTGGATTGGTTTGAAAAAGAGAGTTCGACCGACCCCGTGCTCAAGGCAGGTGTCGCGCATCTGTGGTTCATCACCATTCATCCATTCGAAGATGGCAACGGACGAATCGCGCGCGCGATTGCCGATATGGTGCTGGCGCGTTCAGAACGCAGCCCCCAACGCTTCTACAGCATGTCGGCCCAGATTCAGCAGGAGCGGAAAGCTTACTACGAGATCCTTGAAGCAACGCAGAAAGGTGATCTCGATATTACGTCGTGGCTCGAATGGTTTCTGGCATGTCTCGGGCGCGCCTTCGACCATGCGGAGACCATCCTGGCCGCTGTGCTCAACAAGGCCCGCTTCTGGGATCGCTTCGCCGGAACGGAGTTCAACGAGCGGCAGCGCAGCATGATCAACAGGCTGTTGAATGGCTTCGATGGCAAGCTGACGTCTTCGAAATGGGCCAAGCTTGAGAAGTGTTCGCAGGATACCGCTCTGCGCGATATTGAGAATCTCATCGGAGCCGGCGTCCTGATGAAAGATTCGTCTGGAGGGCGCAGTACGTCCTATTCTCTCGTGAAGATCCGCATGATGCTTTTTGATCCCTCCTTCAGGCGGGCCTGAGGAATCCCCGGCGGGCTGCGCGTTTTAGAGCATTGATTTGCATTGCGAGTTAGAGATGACTCCCAACACCGGGTTTGAAGCACTATTGCAGCTGCGCGATCCGAATCGGCCGTTGCTTGAGGATGCGGTGAGGAAGCTGGCACCCTTTCTGGATGAGATCCATCAAGCGCTTGCATTTGCAAGAAAAGAGTGGTATTTTTTCTTGCATGAATGGCGGTTTATGCATGGCGCAAACTATAGAAAATAAGGCGATATACAGGATTCGAGGAACGGGTAGTGGCTGGGCGTTCTCTCCGCGTGACTTTCTCGACCTCGGAGGCCGTGCCACCGTCGATTCTGCGCTTCATCGTCTAGAGAAGCGGGGCGAGATACGCCGCGTCATCCGCGGGATCTACGACTACCCGCACTTCAGCAAACTTCTCAATCAGCCCCTGAGTCCCGATATTGACCAGGTTGCAACGGCGTTGGCCCGGAAGTTTCGCTGGCGAATCCAGCCCAGCGGAGCCACCGCGCTGAATTACCTGGGACTTTCAACTCAAGTTCCCGCCCGCGCCGTCTATCTATCGGACGGGCCGGACCGGGTTT
>Ga0224527_1001382_pt1 | contig 12230 bp, 7 predicted proteins | sample CBST0metaG_FD_179882 | JGI IMG/M metagenome (GOLD analysis project Ga0224527, IMG submission 179882) | Peat soil microbial communities from Stordalen Mire, Sweden - C.B.S.T0 | ecosystem: Environmental > Terrestrial > Soil > Wetlands > Peat | place: Sweden: Norrbotten County, Stordalen Mire... | reverse complement strand
CGGCAAAGAGTGCGCCAGATGACGCGATAATGAGCGGACATTAAAACGATAAATAGTGGACAACGGCAACGTTGAAAAGGGGCCACCACTTCACGATGTTGACAAGTGATGCAGGTTAAGCCCGGAACAATATGAAATAAAGAATCTTGCTTAGGGTTGTGTCCGTTATTGCTGGGCAGGATCAACTGGCTCGAATATGTGTGATGGCTACATAAATTCGTAACCACGTTCCTAATAGAGGCCTACCTGCTTGTTAATAACGAATATTTCAGCTTTTCAGACTAATGTTATGGCTTTGTTTATGTTTGATTGGTTGACACGAGATTTAATTTATTTACAATTCGTATGCTAAAATCCACTCCTTTCCTATTGACGATTAAGAGATGTTCGAGATTAATAGATGCAAATATAATATTTTTGTGCGTAAATCTTTTTTTTCGTGGGATGATCTGCCAGTCTCGTCGCCAGCAAAACATTATTGTTTTAATCTTAGTCACCTATGTTCAATGCCGACGAGCTTCTGGTATTGAGTACTCTGATAGCTACAGTCAGTGGCGGTAGCGTGGATGCAATTCATTATCTTTGACTCACATTACGCTCGTCACTTAGCTTCATTCAGAATGTACTCGGCTTGTCTGTGTTAACAAATCATACAGATAACCATAATCCATATTAGTTTTCAGAATGTCAACCTCGCTGAATTGCCTAAAGGCTGTGGCAAGTATAGACCCTCTTCGGTTTAAGGAAACGGTGTGCCAATACTTGATGCACTCTATGTTGAATTTATGTCTGATATACTTTATACCGTTGTTACTTCTGGCATGATGGTGCGATTCACAACAGGGTGTTCATGACGCAAGTGCCTGCAATATGTGCTAATTTTGATGTGATGATTATCAGAAGACTACTTTTGAAATTTTACTTATCGTAATATTTAATTTCATCTCGCAGAGATATACATAAATAAATGTCTTCATATACTATATGAACGTATTTTTTCTGCAGGACTGTATTTTAAGCGAAGGAGTTTATGTTGCAGATAAGATGTAGCTTTGATGATGGGGATTTGATAATGGACAATTCATGTTCCGTTCGCCATTGTCTTGTCTTGCGATAATCCAATTTGCGTGTCAACTGGGTAGCATCACATCAGACGGGATGAATATTGTGGTTCTTTTTATTTTGTAGCTAAGTACTCTGTATAAGGTGTGTTAGGGCCTTGTGGTGAAAGTTTCGCCTTTTCCTCTTGAGTAGCGGTCAACGGATGTCCAGAGCTGTTGTAAGTTAACGCCAAAGTTTACTCTAACCCGTCTTTACCCCATATGGTAATATAGCAGTTTAGCAAAAGTTACAATATCAATATTAGTCGCTGATGTTCTTTGCCGTTCAGCCTGGTCATGATCAAAAGCGCTACAGTCCTCTGATAGCTTTAATCAGGGGCGGTAGCGTGGATTAGAACCAATGGCTCTGATTTAGAACATAATAATACTTTTTAATCCAGGTTGTTTTTTGTGCACGTGTAGTGATTGGGTGGGAATAATTTTTATGCTAATCACGGCAGTATGAACAATCGAGTCCAAAATTTTGGTTGCAAAATTGCCAAATTTAAAGCAAATGAAAAAATGAACTTAGTAAATAAAAATTTCATTTACGGGTGGTACCAGTTTTATCGGTTCGAATGTTGTTCAATATATTATCGAGGAAACTCAATACCTTGTTTTCAAAGCATATCAGTCTGAAGCTATTAAGCACTGGCTGCGGAAAGCCATGTAGATTGTTCTATTGACAACCCGGCGGTATTCATCGAAGCCAATAGTGTAGCTACCTATATTTTATTGGAAGTTGCCTGGCATTATAGATTGTGCATGGATGAGCCGAGGACGTCGGCTTTCCGTCGCGAGTGAGGTTTTACAGATGATTGATGATCAATTCTATTTTGCTTTTGAAGAGCGTTTTCGCGAGCCAGAAGTGGTTATCACGAATAGACTGCTCGCTTATCTTCCTTTGCTGAAAATTTTCGAAGGAGCTGGACGTTCTCCAACGGCCTACGACTACAACATTGGCCGTGGGGAATGGTTGCGTCTGCTGGCGAGCCGTGGGTGGGATGCGCACGGTATCGACCCAAATGAAAGCATCGCGGTCAGAGCCATGAACAGCGGGATGAATGTTGAAATTGCCGATGCGCTTGAGCATATTCGGTCTATTCCCGACAAATCCGTTTCTCTCATCTCTGGCTTTCATCTAGCGGAACATTTTACTTTTGAGGTTCTTTTCGATTTTATCAAAGAGGCTCAGCGGGTACTTATATCCGGGGGAATATTGATTCTTGAGACTCCCAATCCAGAGAATATTTTAGTTGGATCAAGTCGATTTTATTACGATCCAATGCGAATAGAACCGCTGCCCCCTAAGTATTTACAATTTTTGGCAGAATACTTGGGATTCAAGACGGCTGAAGTCATCGGATTCAACGCGTCTAATATTAAAGAAGTTTCTGCTCTTGCGACCGGCGTTCGTCATTGCATGGAAATTCCTGATGACTACTCGCTGATAGCTCAAAAAGATTTTTCTGGGGTAGACGAGTTCGTCCCTTCCGTTGCCGACATTATTGCTGCTGATATGAAATGTCAGACTGTTTTAGGCGACGCGGCATCTGCATCTGGTGCGTTAATAAAGCAATTCAGTATGGTCGATGGTTGGCGCATTGATATGCAACAGTGTTTGCGTGAAGTCAAAGACACTAATGCTGCTTTTGAAGATGATCTTTCATATTTGAAGAGACAGAATGCGCGCCTTAGCGAAAGTGTTTTACAACTGCACGAATCGGCGGTTTCGCGCGTATTGAAACGAGCCGAGGACAGCGATGCAGCCCTCCATTCGGCGCAGGCGCAATTGCAGGCTGTCTACACGAGTACTTCTTGGAGGATTACCAAGCCGCTACGATGTTTCAGTTCTCTCGTCAGGGCTGCACTCCGTGGTTTGACTAAAAAAAAGGAAGTAGTGCCGCAGCCGGTGCAATTGGTGCAATCAACGGTCAATCGAGAGGCTATATCGGATCCCGGCCTAACACCGCACGCCAATTTTATTTATAGCAACCTGAAGTCTGCAATCGAACAGAAAAAATTGACCGAAGAACAAGATAAGATCTAAAAAAGATATAATTAGGAGAATATCAAATTCGTATCGTAATAGATATGCAGGGCGCGCAGATGGGAAGTGGTTTCCACGGCGTCGGCCGGTACACCCTCGGATTTGTGCAGGGGATCGTGCGCAACCGTGGGCCGCACGAGGTTGTCTTAGTGCTCAACGGCATGTTGGACCAAACGGTCGAGCCCATCAGGAAGATGTTTCATGGTTTGCTTCCAGAGGAAAATTTTCGTGTTTGGTATGCCCCGGGAGAGGGCGACTTTACGCGAAGAGCCGAAGATTACTGGCAGGACACAGCGGAACTTGTTCGGGAAGCATTTTTACAAAGCCTCGATCCAGATATCATCCATGTCTTCGATTTTTCCGGGCGAAGTTCTGGGGGTGGCGTGCTTAGCATTGGTCGATTTGACCGCACGACTCCCGTCACTGTGACATTGCATGGTTTTCATTTCGAGCAGTATCACAATGGTGCGAACGACTACGAACGCAAGCAAGATTACCTTCGACATGCCGAGCTTTTTTTTATGAGTTCCAAGTGTGCGAGTGATGATGGACTTAAGGCGTTAGAACTTCCATCCGGTCGGGTCGTGAACGTTTTACTGGGGATTGAGACGCAGTTTCGACCAATTTCAGTAACAGATACAGAAAAGGTCTTTCTTCTTAATGGACTAGGGGTAACGAAGCCGTTCATCCTTTCTGCGAGCGAGGACGGCATGCGAGAGGAGCTGTTCCGGCTAGTGCAAGCTTATGCCTTGTTACCGCGGGAGCTATGTGCTCGGTTCCAGTTAGTGCTGGTTGGCGAAACGAAAAAAAGAGACATCGATGAGCTATGCCGCCGAGCGATCGCTATCGGTCTCGGCGAAGGCGTACTCGTTTTTACCGGCCAAGTGAGTGATAAAGCCCGAGTAGAGCTTTACAACCTTTGTAGTCTTTCTGTCTTTCCTTCAAAAGATGAAAGATGCGCCTTATTTGCGCTAGAGTCGATGGCCTGCGGTGCTCCGACAATCGGCGCAAACTCTGCGTATCTGTCAGAGGTCATCGACGATCCCGAGGCATTATTTGATCAACAGGAAGCCCCTGAGATTGCCGGGAAGATGGCGCAGGCGCTCGAAGATGAGGTCTTCTGCAGGCGCCTGAGCAGGCATGGTCTGCAGCGTAGTGCATTCTTCTCTTGGGACAAGACGTCGCGGCTCGCCATGACGTCCTGGCAAGATCTGATCGCTGGCAGCGCTGCGCGCGGTGAGGCTGTAATTGCCTCAAACCTGCCTGTTCAAGCCACCGACGGGCATACGGCTATGCCAGCTTTAACTGCGCGCAAGCCAAGGTTGGCCTTCGTCTCTCCGTTACCGCCCGAGCGGAGCGGTATTGCTGATTATTCCGCAGAGCTGATTCCGGCGCTGGCTAAATTTTATGATATTGATGTCATAGTGGACCAAAAGACTGTTGATGACGCAGGTGTACAAAAGATCGCGAATGTGCACGATTCAGCCTGGCTACTGACGCATGCGGGAGAGTTGGATCGGGTCGTCTATCAAGTTGGCAACTCGCCATTTCACAATTACATGTTTCCCCTAATGCGCCAAGTGCCGGGCACGGTTGTGCTGCATGACTTTTTTCTGAGCGGCTTGATGGGCTGGCGGGAACTTGAAACCAAGCAAGGCTATGTTTGGAGCGAGGCGCTTTACGAGGAACATGGCATTGAGGCAGTGCTGACCCGATTGCGCGACATTGACGCTGCTAAAGATGAATATCCCGTCAGTTTCTTTCCGCTTTCGCATGCCAGAGGGGTTATCTTTCACTCCAACCATGCGCTGCGTTTAGCCAAAGGATGGTATTTTCCGGAGCAGGTTGCCCATTCGGCGGTGATTCCTCTTTTGCGCGAACCTACGGAAGTTCTCGATAAGGTTGCTGCCCGTCGATGCCTCAGGATTGATCCAGAGACATTTTTGATTTGCAGTTTCGGTTTTATTGGAGCAACGAAACAATCTCTGCGCCTGTTGAAAGCTTGGCGGGGCAGTGGATTAGCTGCCGATAAGCACTGCGAACTGGTCTTTGTAGGCGAAAACGGCGGCGGGGAGTACGGCCGACAGATGCTGGCAGCAGCCGAAATGGACCAACGGGTACGAATCACTGGTTTTGTCTCTGCGGAAGTATATCGCCAATACCTGGCGGCGGCGGACACGGCTGTGCAGTTGCGCACACAAAGTCGAGGGGAGACCTCCGCTGCAGCCCTCGACTCTATGAATTATGGCCTTCCGCTTATTGTTAACGCCAACGGTTCAATGGCGGAGCTCGATAAGTCGGCTGTGTGGATGTTGCCTGACGAATTCACTGATGACGAACTTTGCGAGGCATTGGAGACGCTATGGAAAGCACCGGATCGCCGCCGTGCACTAGGCAAGTTGGCGCAGGTTTGTGTGCATGAGCGAAATTCTCCTGCAGCGTGTGCACAGCAATACGCAGCAGCGCTGGAACGCTTTGCTTCTGAGGTAAGGCAACCGCTTCCTATGCTTGTGGGCGCGATTGCCGAAAGCGGTGCCTACCCCAAGGAGGAGGCTGATCAGAAAATGTTGTCTGAAGCCATAGCACTGACGTTCCCTCCTAAACGGCCTTGCAAGCGGTTTTTCCTTGACATCACAGCTACCAGCCGCAACGACTTGAAAACGGGTATTGAACGGGTCTCACGGGCGCTGCTGCTCGCGCTGCTGAAATCGTCGCCTGCTGGCTGGCGAATAGAACCGGTTTATCTGAGCCGGGACGGTGGGCAGTGGCACTACCGTCGTGCTGCCCGTTATGCCTTGACATTGCTGGGCTGGACCGGTGACCCTCTGATGGAGGATACCGTCGTGGAACCCGATGCTGGGGAAGTTGTCGTGGGACTCGACATCTCTGGGGGAACGCTGGTTGAAGCTGCGCAGGCTGGCTTCTTCCAGCGCATCAGGGACCGTGGAGTTGCCGTTCAGTTCATCGTTTACGATTTATTACCCGTGCGAATGCCTCAGGTATTTCCTCCTGGCGCCGATAGCTCCTTTGCTCAGTGGTTGCATAGCGTCTGTAGTTTCGACGGTGCTGTTTGCATTTCGCAGGCCGTGGCGGAAGATTTGGCCTGTTGGCGTGAAGCGAACCAGCCAATGGTTCCCACAGATAAAACGCCATTCAGGATTTCATGGCTTCATCTGGGCGCTGATGTGATGAGTTCTGCGCCTAGCCGGGGTTTACCAGAAGACGCACAGCGTGTTCTGTGGCAACTGCAAGAGAGTCCGACCTTCATGATGGTCGGCACCATCGAGCCGCGTAAAGGGTACGGACAGGTGCTTGATGCATTCGGCCATCTGTGGCGCGAAGGGGTAGATGTCAATCTCGTGATTGTTGGCCGGGAGGGCTGGGTCGGCCTGCCGGTGGAGAGCCGGCGTGATATCCCGCAGACAATTGCGAAACTCCGCTACCATCCCATGCGGGGACGGCGTCTGTTTTGGCTGGAAGGCATCAGCGACGAATACCTCGCTCAGGTATACTCTGTTGCGACAGGCTTGCTTGCCGCGTCTTATGGTGAAGGTTTCGGCTTGCCATTGATTGAGGCGGCACAGCACGGGCTACCTCTTCTCGTCCGGGATATCCCCGTATTTCGGGAGGTGGCGGGGGATTATGCAACCTATTTTTGCGCCCAGAGTGCCACTGAATTGGCTGAATCAGTACAGGCGTGGTTGGCGCGACGCACCCAAGGCGTGGTCGTGGCATCGGAAGGTTTGCCGTTCTTGTCGTGGGCTGAGAGTGCCGTAAATTTAACAGGATCAGTATTGAATAGGGGTAATCCACTTCACACAGTTGAAAATTAACAATTAAAGGGAAGTTATGGTTCGCAAACCATATCAGATCCGAGAGGGGGTTATCTAGACTCTTAAATAATTTAGGTCTCTGTGACGCAGGCTTAAGTCACAGAGGCTAAGCAAGAGTAATAATTATGCGCTGGGATATTATATCGAGCGGCTCAGGCATCATGAGAAGTTCCTCTGGGTACATTAGAATTTCTCTCAATCCGGAGCGAGTGTATCAGATAGCTTAAGCAAGTAGGTGCAATCATCTATCTTGGCAGGAGGAAGAACGGTAGTGTTCTATCGACTATTCATTTAATTATAGATTTTGAAGTTAGCCACTTCCCAAAAAACGACGAATATATCTATAGTTTTTGTAATCCAAAAAAACTTGTAGCTGGATGATTTACCTTTTTTGAATGAAATCGTTTGTGTTAATCTTTATATAAAAATATAGTAAATTGGCTTCCGATAAAGAATAGGCTTTATGCCTAGATCTATATGATGAAATATTTCTAATTTTCATGGGTTTCAAAAAATTATAATTACTTTATTTAGGATAGTAAATGCTGACTTTAAACAATACAAATACGCTACTATGCATTGACTTAGATGGCACCTTGATAAAAACAGATACATTATTTGAAACATTTTTTTTACTGTTAAAAAAAAATCCTCTGTACATGTTTTTGTGTTTTATATGGCTATTTAAAAGCAAAGCAATTCTGAAATACGAGATTTCAGAACGTGTTGAACTTTCCCCCCATAATCTGCCATACAATGAGAAGCTCATAGAGTTTATTCGTCATGAAAAGGATATTGGTAGGGAGGTATGGCTATGCACTGCTGCAACGGAGAAAATTGCTAATAAAATAGCCGAGCACTTGAATTTATTTAATCGTGTTATTGCAAGTAATCGAGAGATTAATATTTCTTCGACTAACAAGGCAAACAAAATACTTGAATTAAACAATGGAAATGGTTTTGACTATGCTGGTAATTCTAAAGAAGATATAAAAGTATGGGAAAAAGCAGATAATGCGATTATTGTCAACTTCCCGAAAAAATTGATTGCTAGAATTAAAATTCCAATTTTAGCTGAGTATTATGATAGACATGGTATATTAAGATGCTGGATAAAGGAATTAAGGATTCATCAGTGGGCTAAAAATCTACTGATTTTCATTCCATTTTTTGCTGCTCATCAATTAGAAGACTTGAATATTTTCATTAGCAGCCTATTAGCATTTGTTGCTTTTAGCTTTTGTGCTTCAAGTGTGTATTTATTAAATGATTTGATCGATCTCAATGCTGATCGAGCCCACAAAAAGAAAAAATATAGACCATTAGCATCAGGTGCAATACCATTATCTCATGGTTGCATAGTTGCTATACTGCTTCTTATCGCATCTTTTTCTCTTTGCTTAACACTACCGATTTATTTTCTATTAGTTCTTATATCATATTATGCAATTACATTATTTTATTCATTCTATCTTAAAAGTAAGGTTGTGGTTGATGTAACAACTTTAGCATTGCTTTACTCCTTGAGAATCATAGCTGGTGCTGCTGCTACAGGGATTTTTCTTTCTAATTGGCTGCTATCATTTTCAATGTTTATGTTCTTTAGTTTGGCAGTAGTGAAACGTGTTGTAGAACTCAAAAGGGCTAAGGAAACTGGAATTAAACTAAAGGGAAGAGGATATTATCCTTCTGATTTACCTATACTCTTAGCAGCAGGTGTTTCATCTGGTTACATTTCTATACATATTTTTGTACTTTACATCGATAGTTTTGCTAGCTCGAAATTATACAATAATCCAAGTTTATTATATTTCATTGCCCCAATTTTGTTTGTGTGGCTTACTAGAATATGGATATTAACATGGCGTGACGAGTTGCATGATGATCCTGTGGCTTTTTCAATAAGGGATCATTTTAGTCAATATATAGGTCTGCTTGTAATCTTGTTTTTTTCTTTAGCCACTTGGTTTTAATATGAATTATTTTAACTATGCCATTATACCATTATTCGTCAGCGCTTTATGTAGTGCATTTGCAAGTGTGATTTTGAAATATAGCGATAAGGTATGGTTTTTACGTTCATTCAATAATGTGTTATTAACCAAAATCCCAGCATTAGGGTTTTATGGTGTCGGATTTATTCTATATGGTATAGCTCTGAGTAAAATGGATATGTCCCGTGCATACCCAATAATGGTTTCATTTGCAGTAATACAACTAATAATAATTGGATATTATTTTGGGGAAAATATAACACTTAAAATGCTTTTAGGCGTTATTATTGTCATAATTGGAATATATATTATCAATACGAGTAGATGAGAATGAGATTGTCTAAAAAATATATTTTCTTTACAATGATTTTATTGTGTGTCATTTTATCTGCTATTCTACTTAAGGGGGTGAAATATCCCATCACTGGGGATGGAAGAGAATATATTCTCATGTCACAGGGTTTCATCAACCATGGTTCGCCAGACCTAAGAGATGAAGATATTCGTTCTGCCTATGATGGCTTTAAAAAAGTTGAACCTAATTTTAATGATATTTATATCAATTGCAAACATGAGGGGAATTGCCCCGATGATCTTTTTGTAAACCACTTTTATTTCACTTCATTAAATAACTCCCTATATTCATGGCATTTTTTTGCGTATTCACTTGTTAATGTTCCGATGTACTATTTTTTTTCCAAAATGAATTATGAACCAACATCATCTTTCATCGCTACAAACATTATAATTTTAAGTATCGCTCTATTTTCCATTATATACGTCTTAAAAGAAAGTGTTTTCTATAAATCTTTAATCATCATATCTATACTCAACGACACAACATTTTCCTATTTAAAATGGAACCATCCAGAATCATTTACAGCTTCAATGTGCATTATATCTTTTGTTTTGCTAAAAAATAATAGATATAAATTATCGTCAATTGTTATGGCGTTGGCTGGGCTTCAAAATCAGCCGCTTGGCATAGTGGCTGGCCTGATTTTTATTTATGGATTCATTAAATCAACTGGATTGAATAAAAAAACATTTCTAAACCTCTTGAGTGATAAAAGAAGAGTTATTTCTATATTATCTTGTGGCTTGATAACTATCGCTATCATTTTGACGCCATCCTTTTTCTATTATTATCACTATGGTGTGCCAAATATAATCATTCAACATCACGCCTCCAGCCGCGCGTTGATTTCACCGCATCGACTTTATGAACTCTTTTTTGATTTTAATCAGGGTATGATATTATCTATACCTTTTCAAATGTTAACACTGATTATCATTAACTTAGCATCTATCTTTTTTTATCCTATGGATAAAAGAATCAGAATATCATTGTTCTTTTTAGTGTTAAGTGTAATTGCTGCTATCCCCTGCCTTACAACAACGAATTGGAATTCTGACGAAGCAAATATCTTCCGGTATAGCTATTGGTTATCTATACCAATCATTTTTTCTTTTGCAGAATCCTATTCCTCGCTAAAAGACAAAAAAAAGATAACATTAGCAATATTTATTATTTTTAGTATTATTGTTGCTTTTTGTGGCAGAAAGATAATTTTTTCGCGCAATTATAACGAACATTCTCCTGTCGCGAATTTTGTAATGAGCAATTATCCTTCACTTTATAATCCTGAGCCTGAGGTATTTATTGAACGAAGTTTCAATAAGGAAGGAATGTTCATGAATTTTTTTAGTACTGGCAACAGCCTGGCCTATGTACATCATGGTTTTATAACGAAAGAGTTAACCATAGAGGGGAAAAGTAATAACTTCCCTTGTAATTACTCGACCAAAATATATTCACCATTTGTTTACTATAATTATGCAGAAGGCTGTAAATTAACGAACTTAGATGTCAATGGAGCTATTGCTCTTCCTTTAGCATCAGTGCATAAAGGGAGCACTGTCAACTTTGATTCTGAAGTATTTAATGTCAGCAGCGGGTGGAGTGGGTCTGAAGTATCTTATAGGTGGAGTGATGGGGATAGATCTTTCTTGTTATTTAATGTTAATGGAAAAGAAGAAGTTTCATCAATAGATACAATTACCATCAATGGATCAACTTACGGTTCCATAATGGCATCGATACAAATAAATGGTCATACCATTTTCGATGGAATCCTAGTTATGAACATGGAAGACAGACAGTTTTCTATTCCTGCGGGGGTATTGCATCAAGGATATAATTCTCTAGTTTTTGAATGGAAAAATCCTAGAGCTCCGTCAAAAAAAGATCCAAGGCATATTTCATTTGCCCTAAGTAAAATTATTTTTTGAGCTATTAACCAAATTACTTTATTCAATAAAATTTGTTTGGTATTGTTCCCGGCTTTATCCATCCCCCCTGTGTCAGGGTAGTTGAGAAGAGCCCTTTTTCGGGATTTCATTCTCATTCCAGGGGGCAGGAGTATCACCATGTCGCGTTTACCCCAGGCTCGCAAGGATGCCATTTTAAGTAAAATGCTTGCCCCTCATCCGCCGACCATCCGTGAGTTGGCACAAAGAGAAGGGATTTCAGAAGCTACACTGTACAATTGGCGTAATCAGCTTCGCAAAGAGGGTCGCCCTGTGCCCGAACATGATCGCAGCAGTGAGAATTGGTCTGCGCAAACTAAATTCGCCGTCATCGTCGAAACCTCGTCGATGTCAGAGATCGAGTTGAGCGAGTATTGCCGAGCCAAAGGTCTTTTCCCAGAGCAGGTTAAGCAGTGGCGCGAAATATCGATCCAGGCCCATGCAGAACCAGGCGGTTTTAATGATGCGGCCAGCGCACAGCAGAATAAGGCCCAGCGTAAGCAAATCAAACGTCTTGAGCGCGAAGTCCTGCGTAAAGATAAAGCACTGGCGGAGGCAGCGGCATTACTGATTCTGCAAAAAAAAGTTCGCGCCCTTTGGGGCGACAACGAGGACGATTAACTCCTCTGGCGTATCGAGAACAGATCACCGCCTGGGTTCAGCAGGCGTGCAATGATGGCGCATCGTTGTACCGTTCTTGCGAGGGGGTAGGGATCTCTGTTCACAGCTGGTATCGGTGGCAACAGGATGGCGCTGTTATTGCGGATCAGCGTCCATTGATTGACCGCCCTGAACCGGCCAACAAACTGAGCTCAACGGAACGCCAGTCGGTGTTGGCGGTATGCAATAGCGCGCGTTTCGACAGCGTTCCGCCGAGTCAGATCGTACCGATCCTGGCAGACGAGGGTTGTTACATGGCCTCTGAATCGACGATGTATCGGGT
>Ga0224527_1001381_pt1 | contig 12233 bp, 10 predicted proteins | sample CBST0metaG_FD_179882 | JGI IMG/M metagenome (GOLD analysis project Ga0224527, IMG submission 179882) | Peat soil microbial communities from Stordalen Mire, Sweden - C.B.S.T0 | ecosystem: Environmental > Terrestrial > Soil > Wetlands > Peat | place: Sweden: Norrbotten County, Stordalen Mire... | reverse complement strand
CCCGAACAAGACCGACCATCCCCCCCTCGTGCGTGAAGGAACCCGTCTCACCAACGGTCAGAATGCTGCGGTTCCCGACTCGATCCAGTGCCGCACGGATCTTCTTCGAGGAGGAATGCGCGATATAAATGATGTCGCAACGGTCGATTGTTTCTGCGGTTGGAGATAGAAGCATCTGTATGGGTCGGGACTCGTTGGTCTTACCCGCCAGCATATTCTGAATTGTTTCTCCCATAGGGCTGTCGCCGATAAATCCGATGGTCAACTCGTTGCTTGTCTTCGGCCACTCGATGTACTTGGTCAGATTGAGTACGATAGCCGCTCTGACAGCGTATTCGTTCTGCGACTGGGCCCGCGCAGGAGGTCCGAACAGCAGCAATACACTTAAGACGCATATGGAGCGCACTGGCAAGGGCACCTTCACCTGACGGCGACACTTCCGGATCCAAAGCCGGCAAGTGACTCATGGCTTAAGCTGTTCCTCGTGGGCGCGCTCGACAGGTTCGCGGTCTCCGACCGGCCTTTGTGGATAGGAAGACGGTAAGAGGCTTTGAAACGGTAGGTACGCCCGTCCTGCAAAATTTGGGACTCGACATACTGCGGACCCGAGCTTGTGGACCATCGGCGATTCAGCGCGTTGTAGCAACTGCCAGAAAACTGCCAGCCTCCCCAGAGTGGCTTGGTTGAAAATGTGACGTTGGTCAAGAATGACGAAGACACAGGGATGCCTTGGTAAGTTTGCTGTGGACTGGAATAGAGTAGTTCCAGCGCGGCAAATGTATGCTGCACAAGCGGAATCGAAGCATTCAGCTTTGCCGTATGCAGCGGCGAATTGGGGAGCCGCAGAGATTGAATTGTGTCCTTTGCGTCGGCCAGCGTGTAGCTGGCGCGTGCTGAAAGACCTGATGCCCGTTTGGCCTCCAACTCAAATTCCACTCCCCTCCCGCGGTCGCGGCCTCTATTGTCAAAATGGTTCAACCCATTCGCAGGATCGGCGGTCAAGTCAATCAGGTTCTTCAGGCTGTTGTAGAACGCATCCGCCGTCAATTGCAGCCAAGGCCGCAGGCTCTGATCCAGCACTATCTCGTTGGATTGAATGTTTTCGGGGCGAAGGCTTGGGTTCGGTTCCCTGGTGACGGTGCCCACGTTATAGAGTTCGTAGGCGTTGGGCGCCCGGAACGCACGGCTGAAGATGTACTTAATCGATGTTCGCGAATTCAGCGAGTATATGGCTGCAATGCGCGGACTGAATTCACCGCCAAATGTGTCGAACCAATCAAGCCGCCCACCGGCGTGGATCGTCAACTTCCGGATCGGCTTCAACTCGGCCTGAGCGTAGGCAGCCTCCTGATGGGGCGTCCAATGATTGTCCAGATAGCGTGGCCCCACTGTGGCGTAACCTTCCTGATCGACCCGAATACAGTATTCGTACTCAGCTCCGACGGTTACCCGGTGCCGACCGATCTGGTGTCCGAGGGTGAATTCTGTGCCCAACCAGTCAGAACGGGATCTCGCGTATTCCAAAATAGTAGTTGCCGAATCAGGGCTTACGTAGGCGCCAGTGCCCAACAGTTTTCCCGAATCGTAGTACGCCCGCAGATCGAGATCTGTCTTCGATGAAGTGCTCCTGTGATAGCTAAGATCGAGATACTCCCGTTCGATCTTGGAGCGGGTTCCAGGGTAATCGAGCGTACTCCCAAAGGGAGCGGACGGAATCACCTTGGTCCGATTGGAGAACAGACCTTGCAGGCGAAAATTTCCCAACTGGAGGTCAGCGAACGCGTGGTCAAAGCGTTCTCCGTCCATATTCTCTGCTATGCCGTTGTTGTTTCTTGGAGAGTCTAATTGGGGGTAAAACAGCTGTGCTGCTCCAGCGCTGCGGTACATACTCCCGGATAAGAGTGCAGAAAAACCGTTCTCCTGAACGCTTGCCGTGATCTGCCCCGTCCGCCCCAGGAATGAGGACGTGTCCCCGGAAGTCTCAAGTACTGCCCCGGCGCTCGCCCGACGAGTGATGACATTGATGACTCCGAAAAACGCATTCGTCCCAAACAGCGAGGAAGTGGGCCCACGGACAATCTCGATACGTTCGATCAGATCCAAGTCGAGCGGAAACTCTGAGCCGACCTGAGCGCTGTCGTAGATCATGTCATTCATCCGGTGTCCGTTTACCAGGAGGAGGATTCGGGAGTTATAGTCCCCAGATTGAAGAAATCCACGAACTCCCAGGTAGACGTAGTCACGATCGTAGGCTGTATAAAAACCGCGTACACTGCTCAATACATCGGCCAGTGTCCGCCAACCGTAAGTTGCTATCTCTTCAGCAGTGATGACGGTAACCGCCGAGGGAGCATCCTGCGTGTTCTCCAGATGCCGTGACGCGGTGAAGACCTTTACGTGCGCCAATTCCTCGATGCTCATCGACGTGAGGTCTTGGTCGGAAGGGTATTGCTGAGCGAATACCGCTACCCCGGGACCCAACAGAAACGAAAAGAGGGCCACTCTCAGTAGCGAGTGTCTACACACGCTTAAGACAAAGGAGTACATGCTATGTTCATCGGTACAACGAGACAGAAACTTCATGGATTTCACTGAAATGCGCACACTGCAGACGCTTACCGAGCTGGGGGAACAGCACTTGCGATTCGATGAGAGTGCGGCAAGAAGTCGGGGGAAGGGAAGGAACGGCGTTTAGAATCAGTGTATCGCCGTTCCGAAACAGCGCTTGATATCAGCTTCGCAGCCACACAAACCCCGGACACTCCAGGGTTTTCTCTGGAACGACGAGGAGAACGGCAGTGGGCCTGCGATTGAACAGAAAAGCCACTCAGTTATCGATGGACTGAGTGGCTCAATAATGCCGTTGAATAACAGGCTAGGCGGCTTTAAGGTGCGCTCGGTTGTGATGGATCTCACTTTCAGCACGCAGCCAATCTTCAGCATCGTGACCGTGTTCACCCCCGCGCTGTAAATACAACTCATACGCTCGGGCACTAATTGTCTCGTTTTCCTCTGAACTGGTATTTCTGGAAGGATGCTTTACTGCTTGATGCCGCGACATAAGTTACTCCCTTATTGTGATTATCATCGTCACACCATCAGTACACCCGAACCCTTGCTCACTCAATGCCCGAATTGACGCAAGCAGTTGTTTGCTGACTCGTTACCCTCAGGAAGTACCTTTGCCTACTTCGATGTCTCTTCAGAATTTGATATCTCGATTGCAGGCTCTACTGCTTCCTGGGGCAGTGCTCGCGTGGAGAGTTCTCGCTCAATTGACTTGGCGTGCTCGGCCTCGAGGCCGATGAACTCCACACCCACGCCGACTCCAGGGAGGCAGTAGCGAACTTCGCCGCGTGCATGAACCTGGGCATTCGTGCGCGGCAGAATGAAACTAACGCGCAGTATGGCGCCCTCTGGAAACGTAAGTGCCGTGTTGATGAACATACCGAGGGTGCTCAGGTCCGGGACCCGAACCGGGATCTCATTGGTGAAGCCTTCATAGCAGATCTGCAAGTTATCGTAGAGACTAAATCGATCCGTGGAGCGGGTTTTCTGGCTCATGGACTCCTCCCGGAATATTAGAACTAGGCTGGCATGCAGTTCCGCAGGTTGGACAGAATCTGAATCTTGGACTCAGCTCGGAATGGCACTGGGTGCAGGAAATGTTGCTTCGCTTGACGTAGGGGACCACGCGAAGCACTTCATCCAGTGTTGTGATGCCATCGAGTACCTTGCTGATCGCGTCTTCTATCATCAAGTTCATTCCGGTGGCCGTTACAAAATCGCGCAACGCATCGTCACGCACATTGTCACGAATGGCGCGGCGCACGCTGTCATCGAGAATAAGCAATTCGTACACGCCGATTCGTCCACTGTATCCGGTGTTGTCGCACATGGGGCATCCATTGGCAAGATAACTAACAATCGGACTCCGGCTATAGCCCATGCCGAGTAGTCCGTTTTGCAACTCGGTGACGTCAGAAGACTCAATGCGGCAGGAGCAAAGCTTGCGCACCAGGCGCTGCGCCAGAATTGCATTCACGGACGAGGCTATAAAGAACGGCTGCACCTGAAGATCGATGAGGCGAGAGATAGTGGACGTACTGTCATTGGTGTGCAGCGTGGAGAACAAAAGGTGACCGGTCTGCGCAGCGGTCAATGCTATTTCAGCAGTTTCAGAGTCGCGAATCTCTCCCACCATAACGACGTTGGGATCCTGGCGCAGCACAGATCGGAGGCAGCCAGCAAATGTCCTGCCTGCCTTGATATTGACCTGAACCTGATTCGCCCCTTCAATCACATACTCGATGGGATCTTCAATTGTGGTTATGTTGATGGCTGCCGAGCGGATGAGGTTGAGCGCGGAATATAGCGTCGTAGATTTTCCGGAACCAGTGGGTCCCGTGACGAGAATCATCCCTTGCGGAAGCTTTACGAGACGCGCAAGGGCCGCCGAGTCTTGGGAAGATAGCCCCAGCTTTTCGAACGGAACATTCGCGGCGCGCGGGTCCAGAATTCGCATGACAATCTTTTCGCCATACTGCGTGGGCAGAGTGGAGACGCGGATGTCAAAGGATTCACCGCCACGGCGGCTCAGGAAGCGGCCATCCTGTGGGACCCGGCGCTCGGCAATGTCCAGATCGGCAAGAATTTTTATTCGCGAGATAAGCTGTGTGCGAACATCGTCGGTGATCCGCCGCAACTCTCGAAGAACGCCGTCCACGCGCAGGCGCACGATGAGTTCATCCGCTTGTTGTTCAAGATGAATGTCACTGGCTTTCTTTTCAAAGGCTGCCGCCATAATTCCGGACACCGTACGAACCGCCTCTGTTTTTTGGCCGGACTGGCTAGCTTGAAACTCGCGCATTTCCTCCTGGTGAGATTGGCGCGAACTGGCGCTGAGAAATTCAATGTCATCGCCCGGCGACCTGTTGAAATTTGTGGCACTGGTTGGGTTTGAGCTGTAAAGGCGATCCTGGGCCTTTGTGATGGCGACGCTAAAATCCATGAACGGAACGACCCGCAGATTCGTGGCAAAGGAGATCTCGCTTATTGCTGCCAAGTCTTGCGGTTCGGCGAAGGCGATCTCGATTGACTTGTCATTCAGGCGGATGGGTACACAGCAGTGCTTCTGTGCTAACGCGCGCGGAACGAGACGTAACGCGGCAGTGTCGGGCCAAATCTTCTCCGTGTCATAGAACTTGCAGCGGGTAAGCTCTTCGATTGCACGGATAAGACCGCTTTTGGGAACGAGATTCTTTTCGTAAATCAGCTCGCCCAGGCGGAGCTTGCGGCTCTCCTGTTCAGCAACCACGAGGTCCAGATCTCGCTCCGAGATGAGTTTGAGCTGTAACAGACGTTCTCCGAGCTTCTTCCTTCTAATCATGGGTTGATAAGCCCAGCATCAGGCTTCGTCCCTCCGTATGTCATTCATCGGCCACAATGAGGAGAAACTTAAGTATTGAAGCTCTGCGCTTTCAACAACATAAACTGCGGGTGTGAGCACGCTGGTCCGCTCGTATGAGGCTGTTCAATGGTGGGCCGTTCAAAGTAATCGGAAAAAGCCCTAGGACTGCGGCGTAACTTCCGCTACCGGGCGGATCCCCGCAGGCATCACCGGAGCAGGGCAGCAGTCGATGGGACACACATCGTGGCACGGACCGTGGCAGCCCAGCGCGGGGCGTACCGCGGAATGCGTCATGCGCTCCACAATCAGCTCGCGAATCATGCTTACAAAGCGCGGATGCGTGCCAGCGGTGTGGCCGCGCTGATAAGTAATCCCCAGTTGCTGGCAACGCTCGCGGGCCTGCGTGTCAAGGTCGAAGATGATTTCCATGTGATCGCTGACGAATCCGATAGGGATCACGACAATATCTTTCGCGCCGATAGCGTCTTCTTCGTCGATGGCCTCAAGAATGTCTGGTCCGAGCCAGGGCTGCGACGGCGAGCCGCTGCGGCTTTGAAAGACCAAACGGTGATTCGAATGCGCCAGCGCCTCTGCCACCAGTCGTGAAGCTTCTTCGAGTTGCTCCACGTATCGTGACGTATTCGCCATGCTCATCGGAATGCTGTGGGCGGTGAATAGCAGGCGTGCGCCCGCGCGCCGATCGGAAGGTACTTGCTCCAGCGCCTCAGTGGCGTGCGCTGTGACGGTTTCAATGTATCCCGGATGATTGTAAAACGCGCGCAACTTATCCACCTGTGGCGCGCCATCGCCAACAGCCTTCTGCGCGACGGCGATATTTTCGCGGTACTGACGGCATCCTGAGTAGGAGCTATAGGCCGAGGTGAAGAAGCCGAGCGCATGCTTGATGCCATCGCGCCTCATCTCCTCCAGTGTGTCGGCCAGCATGGGATTCCAGTTGCGGTTTCCCCAATACACAGGAAGATCGATTGCGTGCTCGCGCAGTTCGCGCTCCAATGCTGCCTTTAGAGCGCGGTTCTGGTCATTGATCGGGCTGTAACCCTTGAAGTGATAGTAGTGCTCGGCCACTTCCAGCATTCGCTCGCGGGGAACAGGCTTGCCGCGGAGAACATTCTCGAGGAAGGGAAGTACGTCGTCGGGCTTTTCTGGTCCACCGAAAGAAACAAGCAGAATGGCGTCATACATAGGCTGTGGTTGGTCAGATGCTCAGGGCAGACGAGAGATTCAGGATTCCAGAGCAATGTTCCCCTGCGAAAAAAGAGCGCAGGAATTTTCCATCCAGTAAAATGCACAGGTGACGATTGGCGTGATCAGTGACACACATGGCGTGCTCCGTCCCGAGGCGCGACGCGCATTGCACGGCAGTGAACTTATCCTCCATGCAGGCGACATTGGCAACTGGGAGATACTCCGCGATCTCCGCCAGATCGCGCCTGTGGTGGCCGTACGCGGCAACGTTGATGTCCAGGACTGGGCGAAGTGGATGCACGAAACTGAGGTGGCTGAGTGCGGCGAGCAGAGCCTCTACATTCTGCACAACATAGCCGAGCTGGATTTGAACCCGAACGTCTCAGGTTTTGCTGCCGTCATCTACGGCCATTCACATAAGCCCACCATCGAATGGAAAGACGGTGTGCTTTTCTTCAACCCCGGCAGTGCTGGACCGCGCCGCTTCACGCTGCCGGTGACCGTGGGCAAAATCGAAATTGTGAACGGCGAGCTGCGCCCTGAAATCATTACGCTGCTGCGGTGATCACTACCAGATTCCCTTGTCGCTGCCGGTAAGTTTGTAACTGATGGCTGCGGCTGATGCGAGATAAGGGAGCAGCGAGAGCCGGAAAGTTGCTGCGAGATCGCCGCGCCGCGCCGCGTCTGTAACCTGTGCGGCATAGAGTTGTGTGCCCTGCGGCATGATGGGTACGCGAATGAAGCGTGACTTGACGTACACCTTCTCGCCACCGAAAGGTGCGGTGGAGATCACCTCCGCAGGCAGCAGAACCGGAGTGCCCCTGTACGTCATCGCGTAGTCGCTCACAATCCGCAGCAATGAGCACACGCCTTTCCAGATGCCGCCCATCATAGCCGAGCGACGCAACTCTGCGAAGTTCACGTCGCCGGATTCAACCAGCGCGGCAATGTTCACGATGTCGCAAATGCGGAAATAGAAATGGCGATACATGCGCTGCAACGTTGCCACGATGATGCGCTCTTCAGAAGCAGGTACGCGGAACTCGAGTCCGAGCACGGACTTGGTGACCCGCCGTGAGACAAAACGCTGCGCCATGGAAATCTGCTCGCCGGTTTGGCCCAGCCGTTGCGCGTGAACCTCGACAGCTTCAGGCAATCCTGCGATGGCAAAGTTCCATTTGTTGGCTAGCCTGTCTCCCCAACTGCGCGGCTCGATGTGCGCCTTGAAGCGAGTAGTCATTACCTCGCAAACTCTTGCAGCGCTGGCCGTGGTGTAGAGGTCGAGATCGTTGCCGAGATCGGGCCAGTGGTCCAGCGACTTCATCACCGTCGTGGGGCAGGCAGCGGACTCCAGGGCTTCCGTGATCAGGTATAGGTGCTGCACGGCATTGGCGATGCGTTCCTTCTCCCGCGTGATGCGGAGAGAGCAGCGCGCCGCCAGCACAGTATTGCCCGATTGCTCGGCCATCTGTTGAAGCGGCAACAGCGCACGCAGCACAACGTGGTTCGAGTCGGCAAGCGAGACCAGTTCCGCGAACTCCGCTTCGCTAAGTTGGCTGAGCTGCGGATAAACCTGTTCGGCGCGTGAGGGAGCTAGGGTGAGCACGGAAAGTGCGTGAATGAATGCCGCTTCCTGGGTACTTGAGATCGCCATAGTTACAGGTGAGATGAAGCGCGGGTGCGTTGAGTTGGCAGCTCTGACGAGATAAGCAGAAGAGATGGTCAGTGAGTCTTGTGAGTTGCTGCTGGGCGCGTTGTGGACGCGCCCAGTTTGTGCAAACGTTCGCGGGCCTGAGTGGCCTCGATGGAGCGGGGGTAGCGTTGGATGAGCGCATTCAATTCGCGGACTCCGGCTTCTTTACGTCCGAGTTCGAGGAGAGAGTATCCCTTCTTGAGTTGTGCCGCAGCGGTCTTGTTGCCGCCTGGGAACTGCTCGATCACCTTGTCATAGTCAGCCACTGCGGCTTCAAAGTTTCCGGAGCGGTATTCCATGTCGGCGATGTAGAACTGCGCGTTGCCCGCAAGGTCGGTGGTCGGGTAGTACTTGAGGTAGTCCTGAAACTGCGACTGCGCCAGGTCGTAGCGGGCAGAGTTGTAGTCGCGCAGCGCGTTGCTGTAGAGCACGTCTGCTGGAGGAGCTTGAATGGCGGCGCCTCCGGGAGGCACTCCGGGAGTTGTGGTAGTGGGCTGTGCAACTGGGGCGGTCAGATTCTGCTGCTGAGTCTGGATGTCATCCAGTTGCTTGGTCGCCTTCGCCAGGCGCGCTTTCAACTCATCAATGGAATCATTGAGAGTCTGAATCTGTCCTGATACCTGCTCCACCTTGGACTGCGAATCTGCGTTCTGCTGTTGCAGGCTCTTCTGCATGGTCTGCACCGACTCGGTGAGCTTGTTCACGTTGTCCGTGCTCTGCTCTACCAGGCTGCGCATGACGCCCATGCGCTCGTCAAAAGACTGCTGCATGCGAGCCATGCGGTCAGACAGTTCCTGCACCTGCGTCTGGAGCTGGACCATATCCTTTGAGGTGGCAAAGGCAGGGGTGACCGGTGCTGCCACCATCAGGAGCATCACTGCAAGGGCGGTAAGTTTTCTCAGGTTCATCTTAATCTCCGGGCGCTTTTGCGCCGGACTCTCAGGCTACGAAGCAGAGAGGTACTTCAGTTCCCGAAATCGAGTTTAATACAACTGACTTAATCCGGCAACGGTGGAGAAATATGGCGGAGTGTCGTGAGACACCCCGCCACATTTGATTCTTAGCGACAGACTACTTGTGCCCGTATACAAAGTGAGCGCGACGATTCTGCTGCCAGCAGGCTTCGTTGCTCTCGGTGCAGAAGGGCTTTTCCTTGCCGAAGCTGATCACTTTGATCTGGCTGGCGGATACGCCAGCGGCGACCAGAGCGTTGCGCGCAGAGTTCGCACGGTTATCGCCGAGCGCAAGGTTGTAGTCCGTGGAACCACGTTCGTCGCAGTGTCCTTCAATGGTGAAGCTGATCGAGGGATGGGCCTTGAGGAACGAGGCGTCGGCATTGACTGTGGCTTGATCCTCAGCGCGCAGATCGTAGCGGTCATAGTCAAAGTAGATGTCTTTGACGGACTGTGCGAAGAGCTGTTCCTCACTTAGATCGGGCACAGCGGCTGGCTGCGGCGGTGGCGGTGGCGGTTCGACCACGGTCAAGCGTGCGGTGGCATCCGTGGAGCCGCCGGGGCCGGTCGCGGTGAGCCGGTAGGTTGTCGAGGCAGCAGGCGAAACGCTCTGCGAGCCGCTCGGCTGCACAGCTCCAATGCCTTCGATTTTAACGTCGGTTGCGTCCTGGGTTGACCAGGTAAGGGTCGCCGCGCCACCACGGGTTACGCTCTCCGGGCTGATGCTCAAAGTCGCCTTGGGCTCTGGCGGAGGAGGCGCCGCAGGTGGAGTTGCCGGAACCTGTTTCTTTTTGCAGCCGCCCACCACAACGATTGTTGCCAGGGCCAAAACCATAAGAGTCCACTTCAGCTTGCTGTGATTCAAATCATCCTCCAAGGCGAGAAAGCTCGCATTTGTCCGGCGTGGAAACGCCGAACCTGTTCTCCGTGACACGTTTATAGAACCCAATACTACTTAAAGACCGCTTCGCTGTTACTACTTCCAGCTCCAATTCGGTTGCGAGTTGGAACCGGTAAAGGTCAATTGGACGTTCTGGCTTCCGTCGGCCAGCATGGACCAGATCTGTTCGCCCCCACTGCGCGTCGACTGATAAACAATATGGCGACCATCGGGCGACCAGGATGGAAAGTCGTTGCGCCCGCCGTCGTGTGTGAGCTGCACCCATTTGCGGCTGGCAATATCCATCAGGTAGATGTCGGATGCGCCGGGCGCTCCAGGTCCGTAGTGGCGAATCCAGGCAAAGGCGAGGAACTGTCCGTTGGGAGACCAAGAGGGTGAGACCGCATAACCCTGGTCGGTGATCCGTTGCACGTTTGTTCCGTCGCTATCCATGAGGTAGATCTGCGGCAGGCCGGAACGTCCGCTGACCCACGCGAGCTGCGCGTTGGTCTTGGGATTCCAGACCGGCGAGACGTCAGGTCCATGATACGCCGTCAGGCGCTTGAGGTTGTTTCCGTTTTGATCGCAAACGTAAATCTCCGGATCTCCGCTACGAGAAGAAGAGAATGCGAGATGGCTTCCGTCAGAGCTCCAGGCGGGGGAGAGCGTGGTGCCGCCGAAGACTGGGAAGCTCAACAGGCGTCCAAGTTCCAGCGACCAGATGGAGATATTAGGGCCGCCCTTATAGAACGAAGCGAAGGCGATGCGCGAGTTATCTGGCGAAACGCGCGGAGAGAGCGAGATGGAATTGAGATGCGTAACGGCGTGTTGTCCCGCCCCATCGTAGTCCATCGCCCAGATTTCCTTTTGTCCGCTGCGCGAGCTGACAAAGTAGAGTTTGCTCTCCGCAATTCCAGTAATGCCTCCGCCGAGGCGGAAGATGATTTCGTCGGCGAAGCGATGTGCGATGAGTCGCGCGTTGTCGTCGGTTGCGGACTCACGATACTGCTTGGCGAGCACTTGCGGGCTCTGAGCACTCTTTACATCGAAGAGCCAGCCTTGCACCTGGAGGGCTCCGCCACTGACTCCGAGGTTGCCGAAGGCGAGCATGGACGCCTTCGGTGGAGGTGCGCCCCACACGTCAAGCTGCACGTCGGAGGGAGCCCCAATGGCGCTGAGTGGATAGAAGCTTTTGGATATCACGTCAAAGATGCCGGCCTGCGATAGGTCATTGAATAGGACATCGTTGAACGTCTTATCGAGTGCCTGTGCTGAGCCCTCATCGCGCCCGACTTTGAAATCAGGTACGGCAATGCGAATCTTTTCACCGCCAACTCCGGTGCCCGTGCGAATCCAATCCTGCGCGAGGCTGGGAAGCACGAACGCTACGAGAACGGCGAATAGAGTCAGGAAACGCTTCATTCCACTCTCCAGATAAACTCAATTAAAACGAGCGCGAAGGTCAGCGCCGGTAGTCGAACCAGAACTCCACGGAAACATAGTTGCCGCTATATCCCTGCGGTAACGGACCAAAAGTATCAATGCGCTGTAGGGCGCGCACCGCCGAGATATCCAGCGACGGAATGCCGGAGGACTGCTCGATGCGAACGTGAGACGGAGATCCTGAGCGCGAGATATCAAAGAGAATATAGACGCGCTTGGCGGAGGTGATGCCGGGATTTACTTCGCTTTGCCACGCCTCATGAACCTTTCTTGCTACTACGTCCGTGTACCAGCCAAAGCGGCTGCCGAAGGTTCCACTACCGCCTTCTCCGAACTTGAGCCCCCCCGCAGTGTTGCCATTCTGAAACGTAGTATACGGACCGGCGACTGGCCCGCCTGAGCCGAATGGAACAGTATTATCGATTTTCGCCATCTCTAGCGGTTTGACATTCGAGGGCGCGGGCGTGGTGGCGAGAGGCTTCTGCTTGGGAAGTTCATGGGCGTTCGCTGCGGCAGGCTTAGCTTTCGACTGATTGACCTTGGCCTGCCTGTCAGGAATTGCTATGGCCTTGTCGTCTTCCTTGGCTGCGGGAGCGGGAAGCGATTGCGAGAGACCCTTGCTTTCATTGGCCAGAACGTTCTCCGGCT
>Ga0224527_1001380_pt1 | contig 12237 bp, 17 predicted proteins | sample CBST0metaG_FD_179882 | JGI IMG/M metagenome (GOLD analysis project Ga0224527, IMG submission 179882) | Peat soil microbial communities from Stordalen Mire, Sweden - C.B.S.T0 | ecosystem: Environmental > Terrestrial > Soil > Wetlands > Peat | place: Sweden: Norrbotten County, Stordalen Mire... | reverse complement strand
GGCCACGAAGCTGTGACACAGCAAACCTTGACGCTGACGTTCAACAATGATGGCGTTCTGACGCATATTGATAACCAGCAAGCGCTGCCGCCAGACGCCTCCAGCTAATCGGAACGATAAGAGCCGGTGACGATACCAGATGGATAAGATTTGGCGCCGCCGGTTGGACTGGTACAGGGGATTGAGGAGACGGAACTGCCAATGATACCGGTAAGCCCGTCTTTATTTTTTGGTGCGTTCCGCGCGTTGGCGTCGTAACTCTTTGGGGTCAACCAATAAAGGACGGTAAATTTCCACCCGATCGCCATCAATCAACCTGGCGTCAAGCGTCGACGGCCGGCTAAACACCCCTACTTTGTTTTTACTCAGATCAATATCACGCCGCAGCTCAAGGATACCGGAGGCCTCAATCGCTTGTTTAAGCGTACAACCTTCCGGCAAGGTCAATTGATACAGGTACTGCCGTTCCGGCAAAGCGTAAGCCACTTCTACGTTGATATCAGGCACTGTAGACCTCTTTGGCCCGAAGCGTGAACGCCTGTACCATGTTATTGGCCATTTCCTTGAAGATATGACCGAAGGCCAGCTCGATAAGTTTGTTTTTAAACTCAAAGCTCAGTTCGAATTCAACCTTGCTGGCTTCCGGGCTTAAAATGGTAAACCGCCAGCCACCGGAAAATGAGCGAAACGGCCCTTCGACCAAGCGCATAACGATGCTTTCGTTGTCGGTAATGACGTTACGCGTGGTAAACGTTTTTTTGATGCCCGCCTTGGAGACATCCATTTCGGCTATCAACTCGTTGCCTTTTTTACCCACTACGCGGCTCCCGGTACAACCGGGGATGAACTCCGGATACGCATGGATATCATTGACCAGCGCAAACATTTGCTCCGCGCTGTAAGGCACTAGGGCAGAACGATTTATATGAGGCATAAAGATTCCCGTCATTTTTCATAGCATCTTAATATTATCATTTATCTGTCATGAGACAAAAAGCAGTTACCGCTCATTCATCGTAAAATGACGGAAAAACCGACGGCTACGTGATGAAATCATTTAATTTTCCGCCATAAAACGGTATGATATTTAACATCATGACAAAGAAAAAAGCTCATAAACCAGGTTCCGCCACCATTGCGTTGAACAAGCGCGCCCGACATGAATATTTCATCGAGGAGGAGTTCGAAGCCGGACTCGTGTTGCAAGGATGGGAAGTCAAATCACTGCGTGCTGGCAAAGCCAACATCAGTGAGAGTTATGTGTTGCTTAAAGATGGCGAAGCCTTCCTTTTTGGCGCCACGTTTCAGCCGTTAATGGGCGCTTCCACCCATGTGATCTGCGATCCGATGCGTACGCGTAAGCTATTACTTAATCAGCGTGAGCTGGGAAAACTTTTTGGTCGGGTCAACCGTGAAGGCTACACGGTGGTTGCCCTGTCGCTCTATTGGAAAAACGCCTGGTCGAAAATCAAAATCGGCGTTGCCCGAGGTAAAAAAGAGTATGACAAGCGCACCGACATAAAAGAACGCGAATGGCAAGTCGATAAAGCACGCATTATGAAGCACGGCAGCCGTTAGCATTTGCTGTGAGGTGAGCTTTTTGCTATAATGGAATTAACAACTTGGGGCTGATTCTGGATTCGACGGGATTTGCGAAACCCAAGGTGCATGCCGAGGTGAGGTGGGCCTCGTTAAACAGCCTCAAAAATATAATTGCAAACGATTCGCAATTCGAACCTGCTGCTTTAGCAGCTTAATCAGCCTAAAAAACTGAAGGTCCCCTTTCTCCCTAGCCTCCGCTCTTAGGACGGGGATCAAGAAAGGTCAAACCCAAAAGAGCTCGCGTGGATACCCTGCCTGGGGTTGAAGCGTCAAAACTAATCAGGCTAGTTTGTCAGTGGCGTGTCCGTCCGCAGCTGCCAGGTGAATGCAATGACTGGACTAAGCATGTAGTGCCGAGGACGTAGTAATTTCGGACGCGGGTTCAACTCCCGCCAGCTCCACCAATTTATTATGGATAGCAGTAGCACACAGCCTTCAATAAAATCACCTGGTGATGAAGGTTAGACCCCGCCCAGACGGAATGTGTACTAACAAGGATAAGCAGAAGAGCTGTAGCTCTTTTGTTCAAGAAGCCCGCGAAAGCGGGTTTTTTTGTGTTTGTGGCAGCGCTAGGGAATGCAATTTAACTAGAGGGTTGTGGCATCGCTAGATGAAGGAATTGGGTTATTGAACATATTCTGTACATTTCCCCCGAAGCTACTAATAATCCCAGATTTAGTAGCCTCATCCGATGTCCAGTAAGCAGCCAAATGAAGAACAAAAATCAAAATAAACACAGCGACAACACTCTGAAATCCATTACCTACCCATTTGAAAATTTTTTTTGTATTGGTTATATGAGTTAATGGATATCTTTGCATTTTCTCTAAAAGTTCTTTTCTTAGTGCTGTTCTAGCATCGTTTCTACATTTGATTAACTCTTTTTTATATGCGATATCTTTTTGATTTAATGTAGCTTGATGTTGATCTTTCAACAAACTAATTTCTAAATTATGCTTTTCGATTAACCCTTCATCTAAATCTTCAGTTAGGGCGGTCATGACACTTAGACCCTTTTTCTTAAATTCGTCTAACTGCCCTTTTGTGACAGAAGCATTATGGAACTGCACTAACGCCTTTTCAATTTCATCATCTGATATATTAGCCTCACGTAGGTCCCGAGCTAACTTATCTTTCTCGATTTTATAGCAAGTATATGCAAAAAGTCCCCGATAATCATTTTCATCTTCAACCAATTCACGGAAAACCCATTTCTTGGAACTCACAGCCAAATTCTCCCTAAAAAAAAGCCCCATTGAAGGGGCTTTATAAAAAAGCAATATTATTTAATAACACTGGCGAATGCTTTTGCGAACATTCGGTTTAAATCGTCAACGGAACGTTTCGCAGAACGCTCTTTGGCCAGTTTTTTTGAAGCTGGACTTACATTAAAAGATGTTTCCGGACTTCTTGATGCAACAGCAAGGGCTACAGCATAGGCTCTTTCTTTAGAAATATTATTAATTTTTGCCATTCACTTTTTCCTCTTCTGAAGCCTATCCATGATATATATTATCATATTTTTTATCACAAAAGCTATAAAACATCAATATACTATTTTAATTGAGTCATATAGGATATATGGTGCGTTATTATTGGTGATATGATTAGTCTCTTACTTTTCAGTCGAAAATGCCCGCTGATGTCCGATTATTAATGATCGGTACAACCTATTTTTAATTAACGTCTTAATAATATCTCTCACCTACTTTCGCTAGTTATCACAGATGTCCAGGAAGCCACAAATGCTTTGCATTGGGTCGTAACTGAAATAGTTCAATGCTATAGATTGCTCCGCGCCTTGGGGTTAGAAATTTAAAGGGGTATAACTTTCGGATTTCTGACACATAACTGATTCAGCGTTGATTGATAGCGCTTCCAACTCCAGTCTGATCTGGATTCCCCAGATATGGGATATCTGAAGCAGCCTTTTTTGGCCGATGATACGGTTTTTTCCCGTGGTAACGTACCCATAATTAATCTCCTATATTTAGGGAGATTCAATTATGGGAGCCTCGCATGAGTCAGGAGCTGATTTGCAGGCCAAAATGGTCAAAGATCACTTGAATGCCCTGCAAAATAACTGGAGGTCTTTAGATAAGCTCCATGGGTGTATAACCATGTAGCGCCTTAGTCAGGCGCACATGAAAACATTCATAATTATCTGCGAAAGATTTTAATCCACTATTGCTGCTCTCTGCACACGCCCATTATCATCATGACTAACGGCAAGTCGTAACTTACCGTTTTCGGATAATACTTTCCTGTGATTATTTTTAAGTTTAATCAATGAATTTTCAAATTGCTCATAATTATGACCTGCAGAACTGCTTGCAAGCTCTAAGGTTTTAAAAATAAAAAAACGTCGATGTTCAAGCATCTCCTGACTATTAAATCTTGCCTTAGATAATAAAGATTCAGCTTTATTTGTTACACTTTTCACAATATTTTTTAAAGCTAAGTCCCAAATATTTTCCTTTAAATCAAACTGACTAAAATCTTTACCCATTGGATCAATACAGGCCTGAATATATGCCATCAGTGAGGCCATCTTAAGTAAAATATTACGTCGAACAATCAATGGAAAAATTTTTTCAGATAATTCCTTTAGCTTTAGGTAAGTTTCGCCAGTGCCAAAAGTATCTGAATCTTTTAAAATATCTACATCAGAATTAAGTTTTTTTAGATCGGCTAACAATATTGACTGCCATTCATATGCATCAGCAACAGTGTCTTCGATTTTATTTTTTATTTGTAAAGAAATATCGTAGTCGAAATCACCACGATGCATCTTTTCAATAATTCCCTCAAGATAATGAATCCGCCCATCAATTTTTGCAAGGTTATGATTATCAACTTTTTCAATCAAACTATTAACTGCAGTTTTTATTTCCGCTAAATTCTTATTTATATCTGCAAGATGCGCCTGAGCCACAATCAAACTTACAACCTGAAAAGATCCTGTAGCAAGTCGTTTGAGTTTTCCACCTTCAACAATTCGCCCTTTCCCAGCAATTTTACCGGCTTTACTACCACTCACATGAACTGTATCTGCCAGTGTTTCACCCGCATTTGTTTGCATCATTTTCAGCGAACCATTTTTTAAACCCTTCTGAATTTCAGGCTGAAAAACAAGCTCAATAGTACGCCCGTGAGTATTAATAATTCCTTGAATAGATTGAGAAACCAAGTTATTAATTCTATTTAAATCTTCTGGTGCAGTGATTGGAAATGACACTTCATCAGGGAAAGACGGGCACTCTCTTGCATATACAACTGGCACACCACTTTCGTCAAATAGAGTACCTTGTTGAAGGTTGTCAGTATCCATAAAAATCCTCTGATCACTATTGTTAGTATGACTTCATCCCTATTTTGTATCTTATAAAAATCAACAGTCATTACAAAATAATAATTTTCATATAAAACGAAATATCATATAGAAGATTCATCTTTAACCAATATTTTAATTTTCAATTAACGCTATTTTAGTCACAATATGTGCTGACCATGACCTGCACCCGTTGATTAACGCATCGTGATTTGAATAATGTCCGCTTTGGTACTGAACTGATTGCCAGAACTGAGCGGAACCAGACTAGCAACAGTGCCAAATGAAGTACGATTCAGTGCATCTTATAATTTCCCGCGGAATATGCTCAAATAACAGCATATCGAATCATCCTGGATAGATGCTGGGCATTGAGTTGTCCATGATATTGGGGGCTACCCAGTTTTGATTGCTTCGCACTCGGCGCTCGGACGTGTCGGCGAACCCGACGAAGTTGCCCACACTATCGCGTCACTTCGCATCGCTGATGGTGGCTGGATTAATGCCGAGACTATTGAAGTCACGGGCGGCTATTTCATCTGATACAGGAGCACCACATGCTGGATCACCTATTTATTACCGTAAGCGATATTGAGCGCTCCATCGCCTTTTATGAACGGGTTCTTCCCATTCTCGGAATAACCAACCGCCACGATTATGACGGCAAAGAAGGTCCTGCGGGTCATCCCGACCTGAAAGGCTTTGGCGCGAATGGCCGGATATTCTTCTGGCTCAGGCAGGGAAAGGCTCCAGCCGATGCCGTCCATGTTGGTTTTGTTGCCAAATCGGAAGCGATGGTTAATCTGGCTTATGCCGAAGCCCTGGCGGCTGGCGCTACAGAAATTCATCCACCAGGAGCACAACTTCACTATGATCCACGCTACTACGCGGCGCAGGTCAGGGATCCCGATGGCTATAGCCTCGAATTTGTCTACAAAAGCTGGCAACACTGAGTTGATGCGATGACCCAGTTATCACACGGTGAGTCGGTTGACCAGACCAAAAATAATGACTTCCAGCCTTTCGGTAGCGCAGTGGCAAAAGAGGCACGACGCAGTATCGACATTAAAAAGAGCCTTAAGCAGAGCCATAGTGAACCATAAATATTTTTTAGCTAACTATCTGATAAACAATATTGAACTGAAATTTTTAGCGGACATCCACAGACTAAAATTTCTTGCGGTTCATTGCCGTTAACGGTATCTTTTGACTGCGCCTGCAAAATCAGGCGTCGGGATTGGCATCCTGACAACCATACCGGCGACATACGACGCGTCTGCGTCTTTTTTTATGTCGTGCGTCCAGCTCTGTAAGCGATTATTTGTCGCTTTACCATTCTATGGTGGGCTGGGCGGGGGCACTGCAAAGTGCGCCGGTTTCCAGTATGGCCGGTAATGCCAAACCCGCTCAGTCTACCACCCGCGAAATTGGCATTTCCGGTGTGGTGGTTAAGAAATAACATACTGGAGGCTGCCCTATGGCTACGATCCCAACCCAAACTCACGCATTACTTTCCATCCCCTTCAATTCAACCACCGATTTCACCGTTCTGGCCGGTCATTGTGAAAATCTGGCCGACGCTTCGCTGCATAGTAGTGATCCGGCGGAGCGCCGAGCGCTCTGCAAACGGCTTACCGCTTGTCTGGCGCAGTTGCGTCCCACATTGGATGACGCCATCCCGTCGCATCTGATTGACAGCCTGACCGTGGATGACCAGCCCATGACCTCGCCTCGCTTTGAGCCCGATGCCGATTTACTCTGCGAATACAGTCAGGCACTGGCGCGGTTGTTGGCGGAACGGACGATATCGCCGGAGATGGATTCAACTCTTGCCGGATTGCTGTTCGATTTGGTGGTTTATTTCGCCGATGAACTGCGGGCGCCGCGCTGGATACGTACCGATGACGGAGTAAAATTTTTAGCAGAGGTGACAGAGGAAATCTGAGTATTTCAATAGCAAGCCCGCCTAAATGGCGGGTTTCTGCCTACTCGATAGCGATAGATGAACTTCGCGTAGGCAGAAGCTCCCTAACAGTAATTGGCTCGATTACGCGGGATGACAACATGAGCATCAGCGATTTCAAGAAATCCCCCCACGGCACACTGGAAGTTGCCAACGATCAACCGGTGGCAGTGTTAACCAACGGCCGAATCTCCGGTTATTACATCTCCCCAGAAATGTGGGAAGCAATAAACGACCCTCTTGAAGATATCGAACTTGCCAGGATAGCTAGCTCACGGATGAAAGGTAAACGCGTCAGGGTCGATTTGGATGCGCTATGAGTTGGAATGTAAAGGACATGCCCGATCGCTGCATGGGTTGCAGCACTATTTTGCACTAGCCGCCGTTTTCCCCATGTTACAGTGCAGTTCTTGTTTAGCAGATTCACCTTTTTCGCCGCTAAACGGGTGAATACTGAGCCCGAAACTTCACCGCGCTGTGGGACACGATCCCCGCTTTTGAATTCAGATCTGAAGGAAAACGAGATGACGACCGTAAATGAAAGACTGGCATGGCGCTATGCCACCAAGAAGTACGATGCGACGAAAAGCGTGCCAGCAGAAAAACTCGAACGCATCATTGAAGCTGTGCGGCTGGCGCCTACCTCAAGCGGGCTGCAACCGTTTGAGTTGTTCGTCGTGAGCAGTGCGGACATCCGCGCAAAAATTCGAACAGTCGCATGGGACCAAACGCAAATTACCGACTGTTCGCACTTGCTGGTATTTGCCGCATGGGACGACATCACCGCTGATCGCGTCAATACAATGTTCGACTTTACCAACGACGTTCGCGGTTTTACAAGCGAGGGCTGGGAAAATTATCGCCAGTTATTGCTGGGCATCGTCGCCGAACGGGGAACGGAAGCTAACTATCAGGCGGCCGCGCGGCAAGCCTACATCGGTCTGGGCACTGCCTTGGTTGCGGCGGCTTTCGAAGAGGTCGACGCTACGCCGATGGAAGGGTTCGATCCGGCAGCGGTCGATGAAATTCTCGATTTGAAATCGAAAAACCTCCGTAGCGTTGTCATACTCGCGCTTGGTTATCGGGCAGCCGAAGGTGATTGGCTTGTGAACTTGAAGAAAGTCCGACGCAGCCGCGATAACTTCGTCACCGAAATAAAATAGAGCAACGGCCTTCTAATTGCATAATTATAGACCCCGGGCGGGACGGTTAAGGTTGCGCACTGCAGGGGAGTGACTGATTGCAATTTAATTGCTAGAATACCTATTCATTTATCTATTCATTAAGCGATTTAACGCTATGCCTATCCGTTCCGACAGGATACGCCTGCTGCTCAACCAGGGGCCGATGACATCTAGACAACTGATTGAAATATTAGGAGTTAGTCAGCCAACGGTTTCCCGAGCATTGCGAGCTCTTGGTGATGACATCGTTCGAATCGGAGCGGGTCCATATATTCAACATGCCCTACGAGATGCCCATCGAGGATTCAGATCAGCGCCCATTTACCGCATCACCGATGAAGGGCTTGTTAAACATCTTGGCGAGCTCATTCCGGTTCGTCCGGACGGATTTGTCATGGTGCAGATCGACAACGTGGGCCTCCATAGCGACGGGCTACCGTGGTGGCTGTTTGACATGCGACCACAGGGGTATCTCGGGCGGGCCTACGCATCATCGTATGCCGCCGAGCTCGGATTGGAAGCAAATCCAGAGCAATGGGCAGACGCGGATGTAGTTAGAGCGTTGCTCGCACATGGCCATGATGCCATCGGCAACCTGCTGATAGGAGAGCAGGCACGGAACCATTTTTTGGAGATGCCGGAACCCACCCCAGTTGAGCGCGCCACGGCGTATCCCGCACTGGCGCTGGCGGTTGGCGCTGGCGAGGTACCAGGGTCATCTGCAGGAGGTGAGCAACCAAAGTTTTGCACCTATACAGAACGTGGGCATGTGTTAGTGAAATTCTCTGCTTCGGACGATAACCCGATCAGCGAACGCTGGCGTGACCTCCTGTTGGCCGAACACTTGGCGCTGAGGGTGCTTGGTGTGGAGACAGAGGTGTTTGATTTTGGTGGCCAGCGATTCCTTGAGATCCCCCGATACGACCGCGTTGGCCAACTGGGTCGTATCGGCGTCTTTTCACTGCGGGCACTTGATGCGGAGTTTGTCGGCAATGCCAGAGCCTCTTGGCCGATTCTGGTCGAGAAACTTGTTACGGGGGGACATGTCCATCCTGAGGCCCTCATCGGTACAGCTCGACTTTGGGCATTCGGGATGCTGATCGGCAATACCGACATGCACGCCGGCAACCTGTCGTTCATCAGTAGCCATGGCCGCCCATATCACCTCGCGCCGGCATACGATATTCTGCCCATGGGGTTCGCCCCCAGAGCGGGTGGCGCAATCTCAAACGAGCTTAGACCGGCGTCACTGCCGGAAGTGATCAACCCGGATACCTGGCGGGAAGCACTGGACTTGGCTGAGAACTTCCTTGTCATAGCCAGCAGTTGCGACCGCTTCTCCGCTAATTTCGTCCCATGCGTTGAGGCATTACACCGCCACCTTGAAGAGGCCAGATCACGTATCGCCCGCTTAGGATAAAAAGCGGATTCAACTTTACTGGCCCTCACTTCAAAGTGTAATTCTCAGGGTGCGAATGACTATACCTCGCTCTTTGTGGACAGTCAGATTTAACCGCACCATGCAACAGCACATTGTCAGCGTGGACAACGACTAATCCATAAAAACGATTATACAAAACGGATTTGCAGTTTTTTCCCTAGCGCAGCGGCATATTTTTTCAGCGTGTTATAAGACAGCCCTTGTGTACCGGAAGCTAAACCGCTTTCCAGCCTTGTAATAGCCGTTGCTTTGGTTCCCATTCGCCCGGTGACTTACGCTTGGGTGAGTCCGGCTTTTTTGCGTGCGGCCAAAAGCTCATCAAGCAGGGCGAATTCCTCGTTCAGCTTTTCGTATTCAGCCTTAAATTCCGATTGATCCATCCAATCAGAAACCATTTCATCATGGGTTTTGATTAGCGGCATGCGTTTAGCGTTCATTTTTTTCCTTTCTCAATATTGCTTCCGCGATGTTGAGTTCTATAGGCGGCGTTTTTTGGGTTTTCTTGATAAAGCTATGCAGCATCACAATTCGCTTTCCCACTACCGCGCAAAAGAACACACGTCCATTATCTGGCGCTTATGGAAAACGGAAAATATGAAACGCACCCTGTTCCTGGGCGATCGTAATATTTTGGCCGATTAGACCAGGAATAATGACTTTCAGCTTTTCGGCAGCGCAATGATAAAAGTAGCAGGGCACAATATCGACATTATAAATAGCCCCTAAGCCTTGCCATAGTGGACCACAAATTTTTTTAGCAACGCATACCCAAGACGATAACCATACGCTTTAAGTTTGATTTTATAGCGTGTCGCTTTGCTGCTTAATCTAGACGCTGGAACATGGGGATTTTCCAGCCGTTCGGCGAGTTTTGTTTTGATCTGCTATCGTACCGAATGACCAAGCTTGTGCCACTCCTTGAGCGGCTCGTTTTTCAAACTGGGGTTTATAGGTCATCGAGGTTCACGCTCACAAACTCGGAATCCTTCATCCGCTCGTCAGCAATAGTGTTAAGCTCGGCATCCTCCGCCAGTTCACGATAATATGCGTAAAGCGCTGGCTCGTTACGATTCAAGATTATTACTGCCGTGCCCTCATCCTCTGTCACAATACCTATTGGATTGCGTTTCAGGCCGATAATGCTTGCGGCTGTGGGAGTGAGAATCTGAAAGCTCATGCTGTTATCCCTTATCAGTGATTTTTATTAAGTCTTTTAAAAGCACAATTTAAAGCACTCTCATGCAATCACTTTTGCAGATCCATCATATTTATGGCCATTTTTTTCATGGTTATTATTAACTTCTTCATGAATATTACAACTACTGACTAAAAGCGGGATGATAAGTAAAGCAAACATCTATAATTATCCGCCTTATTTCACATTGTCTATTTCATGTTTATCTTTTTCGACAAAGTGTTTAGCTGCTTTACGCAAATCATGTAGTTTCTCCGATTGGCCGTGCACGACTCCCCCCCCACGCCCCACCACGCAGATTTTCTTAACACCTGATTCATTAAGACGTTTGGCCATAGCCGCGCCGCCTTCCACATAGGATTTCAACCGTAAAATCCTTAACATGAGTTCTGACATATTAATTACCTTTCCCAGCTGTAGCTAATACTCGGAAGACAAATTCCCCTGCTTTAACTCAAGGTGTTGTAAGCTGGTTTGGCAAGAATTTTTGAGGTTCAAATATCAATGCTGCCTACACGGACACAAGATTTCCATCCGCGCAGTAACCGACGTCACATTACCTAAGCCCGTTGGCGATGTTCCCTCGGCGAGCACCCGATCACCCGTTTAAAGGCCTTGCCAAAGGCGCTTTCCGTTTCATAGCCCATCGACCAGGCGATTTCGGCAACGGAATCACCCGATGCCGTCAGGCGATCGCTGGCAAGCAACATTCGCCAATAGGTAAGATATTCCATTGACGTCATACCTACCCTTTCCTTGAACCTTTGCGCGAATACCGTGCGTGACATGCCGACGCGATGAGCGAGTTCCTGTAGGGTCCAGTGATGCCCCGGTTCGTCGTGCATGCACATGATGGCGGCCCGCATAGGCGGATCGGCAAGGGCAAACAACCAACCGACCCCGTTGGTCGCTTCGCTCTGCAAGTACAGCCTAAGAGCCTGCACCAGCATGATATAGGCCAGGTGCTGAGCGACCAGCGATCCCCCCAACTGTGGATCGCATAATTCCTCTCGTAAACACTGTAGCGACCAGCGCATGACTTCTTTGTTCGATTCTTTGCGAATGTGGACGATGGGCGGTAGCGCATTCAGCAAAATGGCGGAATGTGCGCCGGTCAGAAGAAAATGCCCGCCAAGCAGGGAGCATCCCCGCGAAGCGTCGGAAAAGACGGCGACATCCGGCTGGCGCTCGGCCATTTCCGGATTGAATTTGATACGGGGAGCCGACAGGTCCGTCGCCAGGCAGAACGGCCCGCCACGCGGAAGGAGGATACAATCGCCCGTTTCCATCAAGACCGGTTCCGCAACCGCCTCCACCGCCAGCCAGCATGATCCGGAAACGACGGCGTAACACTTCAGCCCTTCATGCTGCGGAAACTGAATGCCGAATTTTTCAGGCACGGCAAAGCCCCCCGACACAAAGGTCTTGAGCTTGAGCAGCGATAGCACTTCGGAGAGCGGGTCCATTAAAATCCGTACGATCGAACCAATAATACGAACGTGAAGAATACATCGTACGACA
>Ga0224527_1001379_pt1 | contig 12239 bp, 13 predicted proteins | sample CBST0metaG_FD_179882 | JGI IMG/M metagenome (GOLD analysis project Ga0224527, IMG submission 179882) | Peat soil microbial communities from Stordalen Mire, Sweden - C.B.S.T0 | ecosystem: Environmental > Terrestrial > Soil > Wetlands > Peat | place: Sweden: Norrbotten County, Stordalen Mire... | reverse complement strand
ACGCAGTGCTGGCCCTGAAGAAAACCGCACTGCCCAAGAGCGCAGCCGGTCAGGCCGCCAACTACACGCTGTCGTTTTGGAGCAAGCTGACGGTGTTCCTCAAATATCCGGAACTCGAGCTGAGTACCAACCTCGCCGAAAACGCGATGCGTCCCATTGCGATTGGAAGGAAAAACTGGCTGCACTTGGGCAGCAAGGAAGCCGGGCCGAAGATCGCCGCCATCTTCTCTGTCGTCGAGAGCTGCCGACGGCTCAACATCCCCATCCGGAAATATCTTGGCGACGTACTTCCCGGACTCGCCAACCGCTCCATCCAATCCCTCGCCGAGCTAACCCCCACCGCCTGCGCCGCCAGACTGGCGAACTAACCTCTCAGCTCAGCGCCCAGACCGTCAACCGTGTAGTTGCCTGGATGGATACCATTGATTGTCTGGCTGGTAAAGATGGAATTCCGGTCGCCGGGCGCAGTTTGCTGGGCCGGAAGGACCGCGCCAGCTATCACAAAAACAATCATCACAGGGAAGTTAAATCGCAAATCCATTGTCCTCCCAGTGTTCTCGCGACACTGACCAGATCTTAGACGGTTCACTTGCGCAAGCAGCGCGAAGATTGCGGCTACCCCAGGGCCGACGCATATAAATGCCCATAGCTTGCTAAATGCATGGAGGAGGAAATAGGTAAGGAGGGGAGATGGACAATCCCCTGAAGTATTTTGCCGAGTTGCGTGATCCTCGCATCGAACGAAAGCGGGAACATTTGCTTGAAGAGATTCTTCTGATCGCCATTGCGGCGGTTTTGAGCGGGGCCGAAAGCTGGAACGACATTGCGGATTACGGGGAGGACGAGGCGGAGTGGTTGGGGACGTTCCAGACGCTTCCGTCGATCACTCCATCGCACGATACGTTCAACCGGGCGTTTGCGGCGCTGGACCCGGAAGAGCTGGATCGAGGCTTTGTGGCCTGGGTGTCGTCGATCGCGAAGTTGACGGCGGGCGAAGTGGTGGCCATCGATGGCAAGACTCGGGTCCCAGGCGACAGGTCTTCGTCTCGGGGGTGGAAGACCCTGTGCGGCATGCGCGAGGCAGGCAAGAAGGCCTTGGTCCACATGGTTTCAACCTGGGCCAACGCCAACAACCTGGTACTGGCCCAGCGCAAGGTGGATGAGAAGTCCAACGAGATCACGGCGATTCCGAAACTGTTGAACGCGCTTGAGCTGGCAGCCACCGTGGTGACGGTCGATGCAATGGGCTGCCAGCGCGAGATCGACAGACTGATTATCGAGAAGAAGGCCGACTATGTGCTGGCGGTCAAGGGCAATCAAGGCTTGCCGGCCGAACAGGTCAGAGAGTCATTTCTGCTGTTGAACTCAGATCCGGTGAGCGAAGAAATCAACTGCGGCCACGGGCGCGTCGAGCAACGCCGCTGGCCAGTGATCGCCGACTTGAGCATGTTCGAAAAAGCTGCGGAATGGGCGTCGCTACAGGGGTTGGTGCGCATTGAAAGCCAGCGCTACCACAAGGCCACAGGCAATGTCGCTGCCCCGCCGTCCACAAAACTGGGCTTTTCGCTGCTTTTTGCCACCGGGCGCGCCATTATTTTTTCGCCACAAATGCCATTTAGCGCCGCGAAATCGAGCCCTGCGCGGGACTCGAAGGTATCGCAGGCCGTTTTTCCGATCTCCCGCAATATAACCAATAAGTCCTTTATAATCTGCATTGTCTTACATGTCTTACACTAATTTCGCTCGTGTAAGACACGTAAAACAGCACTTTATACAGAGTGGTCGAAGATCAGTTTTTGCCTGATCACGCTACCGTCGGGATTGGTGATTACGTAATTCCAAGTGCCAACTTTACCGTTGCCACTCACCGTCAAATCTCCCTTGGTGATAGTTCCGTCGATATCTTTTTGCGTCTCATGCACCACCCCAGGCTCTTCAGTGTAGGAATAGACGCTTGAGCTGCCAACAATCGGATATTCTTTGCCGTCGGCTGCCCCTTTGAAGCTGTAGGAGACGGCGAAACCGTTCTGCATCGTCGCATTCACTTCAAATTGAATGAGATCGGCCGTGTCGGATGTGACTTTGATTAGCATTGCCATGAGCTTTGGCCCACCTCCGAAATCACTTTTCGCAACGTTGAGCTTCCATTGCCCAAACATAATTCCCTGTCCGGTTTGGGCAATCAGCGCTACCGGTACCAGAGACAGAAAAACAAATATCCCCAGAAAACGCAAGAACCTGCTTCTCATTGCGGTTTCCTCCTAACTCGCGACGGCTGCCCATTTGGCAGAGAGCGCGGCTAACAGTATCAAACTAAGCTTGATTTCGGAAAGCGAGATGTGACTTTAATCATCTGGCGGCGCAAAGAGGACTGAATGGGTCCTCCAAAGGGTGTCTTACAGATGCAAGACATGTCATACGGATGTAAGACGGTTGTCTTACATGTGTAAGACATAGGTAATACAGATGTCTTACACATGTCTTACATATGTAGGACAGGCTGACGCGGTGTAAGACACCAAAACTAAGAGAATAAGCTCCCCTCCTTATTGCTGCCTCTCTCGAGAACATCGCCTTGGGCCGCTCCGAAGTTTTCGGGCAGCATTGGGAGCGGGAAAAGGTCCGTGCTTTCTCAAGCGGTCTGTTTGCGCCGGGCTTGACGTCCAGAGTTCCTCTGGCGAGGTAAGTAGTCGGACGTGAAACCGCCAAATCGTTCGCGACAAGGATGTTGGGACGCGGCGTGTCTTCACATATGACACTCCGTGTCGACGAAGTGTCCGATCGTGCAGCCGACGATAGGCAGGAGAGGGAAGATGCCGAGTTCGCTCGGGGAATGGTCTTCAACTCGGATCAAGTGTTCAAGTGGCGGCAGGCATTTGAGCGCGGCAATCTGATTGACCCAGGCCGAGAGGCAAAATCATGAAACTCTTGGGTGGAATGGCGATCGTTTGTTGGATCAATCCAGAGCTGTTTGAATTCCTTTGTGATCGCGAGTAGCCGTTGCCTAAGGGCATAATCCAGGAGAAGTTGGCCCTGCTGCCTGGAGGGTCGCGCTCCACTCGCGCTTGGTCCAGGGCACGTGGGAACATGTGCCGCGACTCCGATGGACTGAGTGCTTCGGTGCAGACCTTGATTCAGCAGCACCCTTCCGGAATAATCGTCACCCCTGCCGATTCCGTACGTTCGAATGCCGGGTAGATTCTCCCCCCGCGGCAAACGCCAAGATGGGGGTGGCATACTACTCGCTCAGGGCCTTGGGATCATCAGTTTTAAGAAAGACTCCGCCGATGCCTGTGACCTTGGCCATTGCCTGGGTTCTTCTATTCTTCCTGCTGGATGATCTGGTCGAGCTTCGGTTTGTGCTTGGTTTGGCGGCCGGTACGGGGCGCATCTTCCACTATGCGCGCCGGTTTCGGCTGGCCAATACGGTCGCGGGCGTTGGCTTTGACCGCTTTTGTGGCCGAAAAAGTGCCTGGCTTGCGTTTGGTCATGGTCTTGCGTTTCCTACCCTCAAGGTCGAGTATGGAATAGATTCTGCATGAGGGGAAGAGCCCTCACGGCAGAGCTTAAATTAGCCGGAGATCGGGGATCATGGAAGAACGGGAATTTTTTACGGAGACCACGGAACAGCGCACGCACACCCTTACTTGCCCTAAATGCGGCCAACCAGGCGAATACAGTGTCACCTGGGTCGTTCGCCGCAAGCGGCCGCAACTGCCGCGGCACGCCGACGAGCGCGATCGAGCTCGCTTTGCCAAGGCCCAGTCTTACATGGTGCGTCGCGACGACAAGCTGAGTTGTTCCAACGCGCGGTGCCGTAAGCCTTTTGAAATTGCTGGTTTGCAAACTCTGGCCTTTCTGCAGGATTAAGCTCGACGGTCGGCCAGGTTGTCGCGGTTTGGCGCTGGCGCATCCACCGCCGCATGTGATTGAATCGAGAAAGAAAGCGACGTACCAGGGAGGTTCGGCACGATCGCGAGGAGAAAGTAATGGCAAATCTGCAACTTCCCCCCGAAGAGCGCAACCTGACTCCTGACCAGGTGGAGGCGCTGGATAAACGGCGGGACCTCGGTCACACATTTCTCGTGATTGCCGGGCAGTTTTCGGTGATCGCCGTGGTACTGCTCCTGTGGGTGGGTCAGGATCTCACGTATTCGCCGGGATGGGCGCATCCCATGGCCTACTACTTCGCCTTGGCGGTTGGCATTATTGTCGCTTTCGGGCTGACGGGCATGGTTCTGCGCCGGGGCACACCGCGACTCGACTAAGCCCCCTAACCCTAAAAGATTCATGCTTTTGTGGCGTTGACACAACCCGGCTCTCATGGGAAAAGAAGGCGCTTGACTGAAAATGGGTATAGGCTAAATAAGCCGATGGCCGCTTCCCTCACTACTTCCCCGACGGAATCGCGTGCCACCCGCCTCACAGACAGCCATGGGCGGGTGATTCACGATCTGCGCATTTCGATCACCGATCGCTGCAACTATAAGTGCGTCTACTGTCGAACCGGCGAGTTGGGGGCGCAATATCCCGAGCTTCGCGTCGATGAATATTTGCGCTTGATCAAGGTTTTTGTCGGCCTCGGAATCACCAAGGTCCGCTTGACCGGAGGCGAACCGTTACTGCGGCGCGGATTGGTCGAAATGGTCACCGAACTGGCTCGTTGGCGCACGCCTGCGGGTGATCGGCTCGACCTCGCACTCACCACCAACGGTCATTTGCTCGACAGTCTTGCCGCACCGCTCAAAGCTGCGGGACTTGATCGCGTGACTGTCAGCATGGACGCCGTCGACGAGCCGACATTCGAGCGCATCACGCGGGTTCCAGGCAGTTTCAAAGCGGTTCTTGCCGGCATTCGCGCAGCTCGCGAGGCGGGCCTCACGCCGGTCAAAATCAACTGCGTTCTGATGCGCGGTTTCAATGACGACCAGGTGGAAGGGTTCGCGCGATTTGCTCGCGAACAAAACATAATTGTACGGTTCATCGAGTTCATGCCGCTCGAAGAAGGCCGTCTTTGGACTCCTGAGATCGTGGTCCCAATGCGCGAGATTGTGGAGCGGATCGGCCGCATCTTGCCGCTGGTCGAGTTGCCTCCTCGCGAAGTCAGCGAGACGGCGCGGCGCTACACATTTGCCGATGGCGTGGGAGAGATCGGCATCATCGCACCGGTCACACAGGCCTTTTGCGGCGCCTGCAGTCGCTTGCGTCTCACCTCCGATGGCAAGATTCGCACCTGTCTGTTTTCGCAGGTGGAGCACGACCTCTACGGCCGAATGCGGGGAGGAGCCAGCGATCTAGAACTGCGCGAATACATCCTGCGTACAGTGCAACAGAAAGAGGCGCGCCATCATATTGGTGAACCTGGGTTCCTCAAGCCTGCGCGTTCGATGGTACATATCGGCGGATAACTCTGGCCGCGATCTCGGCGCGCATCTGCAAATCCGTTCTCTGTGAAAATCGAAGCACATTTCTACTGCGCGTTCTTACCGTTCATGTGGCAGAATTGTTAATCACCCGCACCCCCTTGAGACGGGCTTTGGATGAAGTACGAGACCGAAAACCGTATTCCCCTCGACGATCTGCTTGTCTTTCACAGATTGGCGCGTTCTCTAACTTCGAGCTTCGACCTCGACACGATACTGCGCACGATCCTGGAACACATGGAGCGGATCATCGATGCCGAGTTGTGGACTCTGCTGATGCTCGATGAAGCCCGCGAAGAGCTTTATTACGCCATCGCAGCAGGAGGAGAAGAAGCCGTGCTGCGCGACTTGCGCGTGAAGGTAGGCGAAGGCATCGCAGGCTGGGTAGCGCAACATGGCGAAACGCTCATTGTGCCTGAATCGGTGGACGACCCGCGACTGCCGGCCGTGCCTCCAGGTGAGTTAGGAAAAGTACGCTCTGTCATCGCGCTTCCTCTACGCGGTCGCAAAGGCACCCACGGAGTTATCGAGATACTCAATCCGCGTGCCGGTCAACTGACCGACTATAGCATCGCGTTACTTCACATCCTGGCCGACCATGCGGCGATTGCGATTGAGAATGCGCGCGACGTAGCGCGGATCCAGCAACTCACGATTACTGATGACACGACGGGCCTGTTTAATGTGCGCCATTTGTATGACGTGCTGGGGCGCGAACTGGAGCGATGTAGCCGTAGAAAACTACCGCTAAGCCTGGTGTTCCTTGACCTGGACCGATTCAAGCTGGTCAACGATGCGCATGGACACTTGATAGGCAGCGAGTTACTCGGCCGAACCGGTCAGAGACTTAAGGAACTTAGTCGCAAGAGCGACTATTGCTTTCGATATGGCGGAGATGAATTTGTCATCCTCATGCCCGAAACCGGCGTAGACGAAGCTCTGGTGCAGGCGCGTGCGCTGCACAGCGCGTTGATTGCGACTAACTTCCACATGAAGAACGGACTTAGCTTAAAAGTAAGCGCGAGTGTTGGAATCGCAACCGCTCCGCTCGATGGCACCACCGTCCACGCGGTCATTGGGGCGGCCGACAGCCGCATGTATGGGGTAAAAAGCGATCGCAGGGGCGAAGTTCGGGGAGCAAAATCCAAGTAGGCTTCACGGCAAGAATCGTAACGATGTCGCGCAGGTTCTTGCGAAACTTGATTTCCCCAATCGCTGTACGATCCAACGCTCGGTAAATGCGATAGAACTGCGATTTTGAGTTATTCCGCGCGGCTCTCTCTGTCCGATGAGCGTTACGGCAATCCACTAACTCGATAACATTCCTCTTACTTGCCCGTATAACTCACATGCCAGATAGAATGCGACCCATCGTCCGACACAAAGAGCGATCCATCCTTGGCTACCGTAACTCCCACGGGTCGCCCCCACACCGTGCCATCGGGCAGCACAAAACCAGTGAGGAAGTCCTCGTACTCACCTGTCGCATGGCCGTTCTTCATCGGCAACCTTATCACTTCGTAGCCGGAACGCTGAGCGCGATTCCACGAACCGTGCTCAGCCGCAAACCCATCCCCCTTGTACTGCGCTGGGAACTGCGAACCCTCATAAAAGAGCATTTCGAGCGATGCGAAATGGGGGTTGACGAGAATGTCAGGCGTGATGACCTTGGCTTGTAACTCAGGATGCTTTCCGGGATGGCGCGGGTCTTGCAAGCCGCCCGAGGCACCATGGAAATAGAACCACGGCCAGCCATAAAAGCCGTCTTCCTGAACATGCGTCACATAGTCGGGAACCAGGTTATTGCCCAACCCATCGCGTTCGTTCGTAGAACACCATAGCTCGCCGGTGAGGGGATTGATGGCTTCGCCGACGCAGTTGCGCAGCCCCGACGCATAAATCTTGATGAACTTGCCGGTAGGCTCAAACTCCAGAACGTCGGCGCGGTGAAACTCCTCGGGATGCGTGTCGGCGTCATCCACATTGGAGTGAGAACCGACGGATGCGAACAGCTTCGAACCATCCTTCGAAAAAATCACGTCGCGAGTCCAGTGGCCGCCGCCGCGCAGGCGTCCGCCGCCCGGCAACTCGACGATATTCTCCATCGCGCCGCTCGCTTTGAGGTCACCACTTTTATAGGGAAAGCGCACGATCTGATCGGTGTCACCGATATAGATCCACTTCGGCTCAGGTCCCGAGGGATAGAACGCGATGCCGAATGGCTGATGAAGCCCTTCGGCGAAGACCGATGTTTGTTGCGGCTTGCCGTCGGCTCCGACACCGCGAAAAATTTTGATCTTGCCGGTCTCGCTTTCGGCGAGGAAGATGTCGCCATTGGGAGCGGTCCGCAGCAGACGCGGGTTGTCGAGGCCCGTGGCGTAGAGGTCAACTTTAAAGCCTTTGGGCGCGATAGGCCACGCATTGGCAGGCCGCGCCACCACCGATGGACCGTTATCGACCGATTGCTCCGGGGCCGGCGCAGGCAGGTCGGCCGCAGTCAAATGGCGGCGCGTGCCGGGCGACTCATGCAACGCATCTGTAAAGGCAGCCTGACCGGTGAGGACACCTGTTTGAGCAGGGAGAAGGCTAGCCGAAAGAGACAATGCGGCAAGGAAAATCGGAATCCGGGGGAATCGGCTCATAAAACCTCGTGGGAAATCGCGTTCTTGGTGTTCAAGTCAAGTCTAAGCAGCCGTGGACGTTACAGAGAGCGGGAAGCGCGCCAATACCTACTTCGATGCGGTCGGCGCGGACCCGGGTGCAGAGTTTAATAGGGAATTCTCGCTCGCCGTGAGACCGGAAAAAGCAGACTCTGGCAAATTGGCGGTTACGACCACGCGGTTGCGTTTTGACGTTACCTCGGCGGTTTTCAACAGCTCTTTGAGGCTTTTGTTGGCGGCGTTCTCGGCGAGGGGCGCCGTAAATCCGCGCGCCAGGGTCACAAGAGTTGCCAACGCGGCGGCTTGGGTTGCGGCAGCCTGGTCGGTGGGCGCGATCTCCTCAACACGCAGCCGCAGCAGACCCGCCAAAGGCAGCCCCGGCGCAAGGCTGGCCACGATGGTGGAATCGGACTGTAGTGGCAGGCGCAGTCCGAAAACCTGAATCGCACCGCTCTCATTGAACGGCATACCGATCTGGCCGACGCCCCAGGCCAACGAGAGCAACGGTACTTCGTGAAAGTGCTCGGAAAGCAGCGTCGAGCCAGCGAAAGGAAGCGCGGCAGTGCGATGGCGATCAAGCATGGAGTGGATCTGCTCGGTTGTCGGCGTGTTAGAGACAGCGACCATGTCATAGCCGACCTGGGCCACGCGGACGGTGCGGCCTTCCGAGGGGATGCTGTAGATGGTGTGGCCGGCGTAGGACTCGCGGGTGGCGGCGTGGCTGTCGAGCCAGGCATTGAGATGCGCACCGGTCAACTTGCCGACCAGCACCATGGAGTAGGCGACGGGGCCGTTGGGACCGTTAGGATCAGGCATGCGGTGAAGAGCAATGGCCGCCTCATCGAGGTCGCGCTCCCAGTCGATGCCCGTCGCATCAATGAATTGCTGGTACTCGGGCACACGCTGCGGCGGCTTCAAGTCCTTGTGAAGAAAGGCCCGCACCGGCTTGAGATTGAAATAAACAATGCCATCCGACTCCGGTAGCAAACGCGCAGCTTCAGGTGGAGCCTTGGAGCGCAGAAAGATAGCCACGGCCAGCGCGAGCAGGACCGCGGCTACGACAAGAAGTGTTCTTCGCGTGCGCTTGTTCATCGGGAGCCGTCAGAAATAACCCTAACATTTCCGGTTATCGTTCGTGGCAAGCGGTCAATTTCGGCTGATACGGCTCTGCGGCTGGGAATCTATTTTGGGCTACCGGCACAGTTCTGGCTCAACCTGCAAAACGAGCACGATCTCCGGCTCGCTTCTCGCAGCGCTGCGCTCAAAAGGTCTCACCCCGAGCGGCGTGAATAAACCGGTCGTACCCCGTAGACCCAACATTAAGAATCGGATCCACGGGAGATTAGCGGCTATTGCGTTATCGACTTGACGCGGTCGCCGGTCTTGAAGTCCGAGCCGGAAACAGCCGCGCAGACGGTCGAGACATCGTCTACATCCGTGGCCCTGATGACGCCGACCGACGTGGTCAAGCGGCGGATGACGGCTCCGGTAGAGGGATCCTTGATCTCCTTGGTCACACGCACGACCTCAAGTTGATCGCCCACCTTCACTCCGGCTCTTCCTCCAACATTCAGCACGATTTGCCCTCCGTCGACCGCGGCGATTAATCCTTCAACCGAAATGGTGCGCACTCCCACCCTGGGCGCGCCTGCCTCAAGATCCGTGGCCAACTTGTCCGTAGCCTGCTTCACCGCCTCGCCGATGATCGTCTGCTGAAAGTTACTGGAGCCGAAGTCGGCATTGCCGCCGCCAAATCCGTGCCAGTTCCCGCCTCCGCCAAGCAGCGAAGTGCTGGAACGGCTGGACTGGCCGGCTCCCTCAGCCACGGCCAGGATCTCCGCGGTATCGACATTGACGATTCTCGCCGAGATTCCGACATTGGCCTTGGAGTTGGAATGTCCGACGCCGCCGAGACCGAAGCCGCCCCAATTGCCGCCTCCGCCGCCCAGGTTGGTTTTCTTGGTTTCGTTGCCAAATTGCGTGATGCTGCCCACGATGATGGCGTCCACGCCTAGCAGTTTGCCGATTTTCGCCGCGCTGGTCGGATCGGCGCGTTCGGAGCTGGAAAAATTCTGCTCGGCCATGATTTTATCGAGGGCCTTGCGCTCAATGATCGAATAGCTGCCGTCTTTCACTAAGTCATTGACCAGTAAATCGGTTATTCCCTTGCCGACATCAACGTTTGTGCCAAAGATCGCAGAGGAATTGGTTTGGACCGTGGCGTAGTCAAAATCCAGCACCGCAATACGAGGCCGGCGCTTGGCTGCGGCTTGCGAATGGGCGGAAACGGCTAAAACGCCACCTAAAAGCGACAGTGCTGCCACGTAGGCAGGCAAAATCCTTAGCATTTTCATGAGGGCTTCCTTGCGAGAAATGACTGCGCTAGAAGAGTCCTTTTTGCCCGACACTTATGTCAAGCCAATTCTTGAAGTATGCGTCAAGTAAAACTATCCACAGAAAATTCACGAATGATTCTGAAATGCGGCATTTAGATGTCTCGGCCGGGTTTGCTCCGGCTGCGGGGGTGTGCTAACCTTGGATTCTGTGCCGTAGTCTGTGCGGAGCGCAAGTGTGCCCGCACTTTTCAAGCGTCCGGACGGTTTTCCGGGGTGGGGTGGCTGGCGTAGCTCAGCTGGTAGAGCATCTGATTTGTAATCAGAGGGTCGGGGGTTCAAATCCCTTCGCCAGCTCCAGTCTCGACCAACCCGATTCGGGCATGAAACGGCAAGCAAGTTTTGCCGGCGACGAAGTTTTTCTCGCGCCGGGCCTGTCCTCCGCGGTGACCCCACTGAGGTGCATGCTCCGAAAATGCCGGAGGCTTCCGGACGGGGTTTAATGCGCCAATGTGGCTTTACGGCGGGCCAGGTGAAAGATGGGCACAGGTGGCCGAGCGGTTAATGGCAGCAGACTGTAAATCTGCCGCTCCTTGGAGCTACGGAGGTTCGAATCCTCCCCTGTGCACCACGTCTTGCTGGTTTTGAGTTTTGGTTTTGAGTAGTCTGGTTGTGAGGTTTTGAAATGCGCGAGCAACAGCCGGGAACGCGCAGTGGTTCTGATTTAGAAAGGCGCTACCCGGTAGCTTTAGCGCTGTATGCGGCACTTGCAGTCCTGGTTTGGTTTACGGTCGGTCAAGGCACGATAATTGTGTTCGGTAGACCGGTCGAAATGCGATGGATTCCGATTCTGATCCTCGCAACGTTTGCGTTTCGTACCGTGCTGGTGCGTCAGGCAGATAAAATCCGCAATAGCGGAGAGTAAAGGCGCGATAAGTCGCCTGCAGGTTTTCAAAAGAGGGCTGATGTAGCTCAGTTGGTAGAGCACTCCCTTGGTAAGGGAGAGGTCACCAGTTCAATCCTGGTCATCAGCTCCATAGATTCGAGGGATCAGGGTTCAGAGATCAGGGTTCAGAACAAGCCGAGTGGCTTGCTTCAGCAAAAACCAACTGACCACTGCCCCCTGATCCCTGACAACTGCTTTTGCGGGAGTAACTCAGTGGTAGAGTCACAGCCTTCCAAGCTGTTGGTCGCGGGTTCGATCCCCGTCTCCCGCTCCAAGGTTAAGTCAGAGAAGGCGTAGTAGTTAATTGTGATCCCTGCGGATTGGGTGTTCGTCCCAGGAGTGATCGGGAGTAGCGGAAACGATGTTTGAACAGGCCGAGATCGCAGTTCAAGACCAGCCAGGGTATGCGCAGCTTCACGCACTAATCGATGCGGCGTTTGACGCCCGCGACGTCGATGTACTGCTTAATCACATCACACGCGCAAAGTTGCGGATTCGAGACTACGAAGCGGTGCTCAAACGCGGTCTTTTGGGCAAGGATGCTGTGCGGCTCTACGAAGCCCTGCCCGTCTCCGATCAAGGCCTGACGCGGGAGCGGTATCTGCGGTTGGTCGAAAAGGTGCCGGCAGAGTTGCGGCAACGGTATTTCAGGGTTTACGCCTACTATTGAGGGTATTTGGTAGAGAATTTTGATCTTCTGGCGGTGGCCGGAAGCAAATGCAAAGTCTAACGGAAGGGACATTTAGGGCAATGGCGAAGGAAAAGTTTGATCGTTCGAAGCCGCACTGTAACGTGGGCACGATCGGGCATATCGATCACGGCAAGACGACGTTGACGGCGGCGATCACCAAGGTTTTGCAGAAGCATAACCCGAAGA
>Ga0224527_1001376_pt1 | contig 12270 bp, 10 predicted proteins | sample CBST0metaG_FD_179882 | JGI IMG/M metagenome (GOLD analysis project Ga0224527, IMG submission 179882) | Peat soil microbial communities from Stordalen Mire, Sweden - C.B.S.T0 | ecosystem: Environmental > Terrestrial > Soil > Wetlands > Peat | place: Sweden: Norrbotten County, Stordalen Mire... | reverse complement strand
GGATAAGGATACTCGTTCGTCACTTCCTTATAGAACACTGGCGTCGGCGTGTTCACAAGTAAATGCTCAACGGTTTTTGCCGTCAAAGCGTCGGACTTGTCGAGCGCGGAAAGCAACGCTTTCCATTCTTCGCTGGAGGATGGAAGCGTGGCCCAATCTATATTGTAATGTGTGGTTTTGTAAAGGATGGATATGTAACAAAGAAGTAGAAATTCGTTGCTAGGATGGGTGCGATAGGCCTGGCTGATATCGTATCGCTCGGCCTTAGGATTCCAATGATCTTCCTGCGCCAGCTTCAGCCACAGTCCCGCGTTATTTGGCTGCAATCGAAGCGACTGAACAAAATAATGGTACGACGCCGGATATCTTTTTTTCGTTGCTAGCGGGCTGCTGCTTAGCGGTGATGTGGGTTCAAACACAACTGCATAGTCGCCTAAGACACCTGCCGCCGCCAAGTAAACGGCATTTTGTGGCTGCAACCTGGTAGCCATCGCTAACTCACTGCCGGCGCTTTCTAAGCGGTTCACATCTTTTTGGCGAAGATTTTCTTCAGACGTTATGCTGAATGTGTTTTCTATGAGCGCATTCCCATCGCCGCAAAAAACGAATATCAGGTCTGCGCTAGCATGTTCATAGTGGATACGCGCCCTGTCGGAATCCGCCGTCGCCAAGGCAAGGGCGTCGGCCCATTGCGGTTCCGATGCATTGCGGAGGCCGTCTATCTCGTTTATCGCCTGCTGGTCACTTTCTACAAAAATTGAGCAGTCGTCTTTTAACCGAACCACACGGAATGGCGGTTCGACGGGACGCGGTGGCGTGTAACCTGGAGTAGGATTGCTAACTCTATCCCGTTCCCACGAAAGTAATGTCGGTAAGTAGCTACTACGTGCATCTTTTAGTGCATGACGGAAATACAGTGCGCGGAAGATGAAAGCTGCTTTGTCGGTATATGCCAAGGCAAGTGATTCATGATAGGCGGCAATATTAGGATCAACAGCTATGGCGTGCTTTAGCAGTGCAATTGCTTTGTATGTGTCTTTTCCCGAATTTAAGAGCGCCGTAGCTTCATCATATGATTGATTTGCCGGCTCTTTGGCCGGAACGTTGTAGATCGGAGTTGTGCAGCGGGGCTGAGCGAAGTAATAGACTCCAATAATGACGCAGACGGCGGCTGAGGCAAGTAATATTAACTTACGTGTTTTCATGGAATCCAGCGTCTCAATAGGACCGGTAAACGTAATCTGATTCGTCTCTTTTTACAATTGCATATATCATGTTTTTTGTCGCCTCGTCTGCAGCACATTGGTCTACGAGAGCTTTGTCCGCAATCGCTGCTTTGCTTCCTGGTTCATACTTGTCGATAATGCTGGTCTCTTCCGTAAGCGCTGTTGCCCGGATCGCTGCTCCGGTCAATACCTCAAGCGCCCTACCATATTTTTCAAGGCTTCTTGTGTCATGATCTGGAGTGACCATTGGACTGGCTGCGTTGTAGAATCCTGCCAGTAAGCTTATTGCTTCATCCGGCTTGCCTTGCATGGACAAGCAATGTGCCGCGCTTCCAACACATCTTGCGGCATCTCGTAGATAAGCCGTATACATAGTGGTAAGGTTGTCGTCGATGGTCGCTGCCTTCCCACCTTGGGCCAGCGCAGGAGGATAAGGGAAAGTGTAAGGTCCTCTATTAAAAACGGCTGGGGCAGGGGCGGTTTGAAGCAGGCGCTCAACTTGCTTTACAGTAACGGCATCGGAGGCATTAAGAGATTTAAGCAGCTTTTTCCATCTGTCGCCAGGATCGGAATCATTGAAGCCGCCTCTTTCGTAGTGGGTGGTTCTGTATAGAGAGCTTATGTAAAGAAGGATAATAAATCTATTGTTCGGATCCAGGCGATTGGCCTGCTGTAGATCATATTGCACCGCTTTCCAATTTTCCTGATCTTCGTCGGACAGTTTCACCCATAAGCCTTCGTTGTTCGGCTGCAGACGAAGGGATTTAAGATAGTATCGGTGAGAGGATGGAAGCGGTGGCGCCGAGTAGTATCCCCCCGGGCGTCCTGCCGTTTCTAAATCGTCGCCAATGCTGCCTGCTGCTTCCCAATAAGCCGCGTTGTTTGGCTGGAGGCGATTTGCCATGGCTATTTCGCCGGCGCTTTCAACGTATTTCGAAAGCGCCACTTTGTCTACCGACTCGTCCTGCTCATCTTCCGAGTTGTTATTATAGTAGTCGCCGATAGCGCCGAATATATCGCAGGCGCTCGCTTTTTCATAGTGGAGTCTTGCCTGGTCGGGCGCGGCATTGGTCAGGCTGATCGCCTTGCCCCATTCAGTTTCTGCCGAAGCTTCTGAGGCATTGATCTGCTCTTCCGCTTCATGATCGCTCTCAATGAAGGGTGATCCGTCATCTTTCATAGGATAGACGTGATGTTTTTGTTCGACCGGGCGTGGATCGGGATAGCCTGCGGGGGCCGTATTCATGCCGCCCATAACCCACGAAAGCCACTTCTTGAAGTAGCCATTGCGTGAATCTGCCATTCTCCGACGAAAATTTAGCGCTCTATAGACATAGGCCGCTTTGTCCGTGTACGCGGAGGCGAGGGCTTCATGATAATCGGCAATATTTGGAGCCAAAGCTATAGAATGCTTGAGAAGGGCAATCGCTTTGTAAGTGTCTTTCCCTGAATTTAAGAGCGTCATCGCCTCACCATACGACTGTGACGCAGATCCACCGTCGGGGACGCTGTATATCAGAGTTTCGCTGCGTGGTTGGCTGAAGTAAAAAACACCAGCGAACACGCAGGCGATGGCAACGGCGAGTAATAGCAACTTTCGGATTTTCATGGATTCAAGGACCTTACTAGTAACCTAACAGGTCTCGTTTTCAACGACGACGTGAAACGTTTCAGTCTACTACATCTAACTGACGCATTGCACTCCTAATAATAAACGTACATGTCATTCAGAGTAGACGTAAGAACGAGTTCCTCGCGTTTCCTGGCCGCCGATGCGGCATGGAACTCAGCTAAGGCTTCGTCGGCAATAGCAGCCTGGGATTTTGACTCATAGTCGTCCGCTATCTTGGCCTGCTCGGTCATCGCAATTCCCATAATTGCGTCTCCGAAGAGAGCTGAAATGGGCTTTCCTGTTGCCACGGCATCTGGTGTGAAATGGTCAGGTGTCAGCATTGTGGCGACACCCTTCGTTAGGCCATTTAATAATGCAACTCCTTCGTCCCACTTGCCCTGCATTGCCAAGCATTTTGCTGTGCCGGCTACACATCTGGCGGCATTTCGCAACACCATTTCATCTACGTTGGGTTCGGGTGAAATGGTTAACTCTTTGGCAGAGAGAATCAATGGAGCGGGATAAGGATAATCGTATATAGCCGGGGCATACATCACAGGTGTCGGCGTTTCCACAAGCAAATGCTCAACGGCTTTTACGGTCGAAGCATCGGAGCTGTCAAGAGAGGCGAGCAGCGTTTTCCATTTGTCTCCAGTGGACGGATCGTTAAATCCGCCCGTATTGTAATGCGTTGTTTTATACAGGGCGTTTATGTAACTAAGCAGCACATATTCGTTTTTAGGATTAAGGCGATAGGCCTGGCTTACGTCGTACAGCACTGCCTTATCATCTTGGCGATCCTCTTTCGCAAGTTTTAGCCACAAGGCTTCGTTGTCCGGCTGTAAAGCCAGCGACTTCATATAATAAGCATGGGAGGGAGGATAGGGGGCATCTTTAGAAAAAGAGCCATTCGTATATCGTGCTTCGGATTCTAATTCATCGGCAATAGTGCCGGCCGCTTCCCAGTAAAGACCGTTCTGTGGCTGCAATCTGGTTGCTGCTGCTATTTCCCTTGCGCTTTCCTGGTAAGCGTGCAGTCCGGATGCAATGACTGGCCCCTTTTGCACCGGCGTAATATTATCTTTGATGACAGCAAATATACAGTCTATGCTGGCGCGCTCGTAACGGAGACGCGCCTTGTCGCAATCGGTCTTCGCAAGGCTTAGAGCGGGAATCCATTGTGCTTCCGACGAACTAAAGAGGTCATTTATATCGTTTGTCGCCTGCTGATCGCTTTCCGTGAATATCGATCCATCATCCTTTAAATGAATTACATGTAAAGGCTGATCCTCGGGGGGTGGTGACGTGTAACTTAGACTATTCTTGTCGAGTCTGCCCAATTTCCATTTGTGTAAGTCCGATAAGTAGGTGCTTCGAAACATGTTTATTCCGTCACGGAAAATCAATGCACGGTAGACGAACGCGGCTTTGTCGGTGTACGCAAAGGCGAGAGCTTCATGGTAGGTCGGTATATTAGGAGCGGCAGAAATGGAATGCTTCAGTAACGCAATTGCCTTGTATGTGTCTTTTCCTGAATCTAAGAGCTTTGTAGCTTCATCATATGACTGTGATGCAGGTTCTTTGGCCGGAACCATGAATGTCGGTGCGGCGGTGCACGGCTCAGCGAAGTAAAAAAATACAACGGGGATGCAGCTGATGACTGCAGAGAATAATAACAACTTAAGTATTTTCATGGGTACCAGCGTCCTACTAGAATTTGACAGGCGGCAGTCCTGATGTCGGCGATGTAAAACGAGCTCTCGACGGCGCTCCACGCTCGCTGACAGCGACGTGAAAGCTTACGGGCAACACAGTTATAGTACCACGGAATTTAAGGGAAACTTGGGGGATAATCGAATCGCCTTTGCCGGCTCAACGGTCGGCAACACACGGGCAGACAACCTTAATGCTGCTTCATTCCTGACCTGACATGGTTCGGAAGCTAACCGTTGCACCGGGTTGAGCCGGCAAAGGCGATATTTTCGATACGGGATAAGATATTACCTAATAAAAGCCAGAAATGTCGAATTCTATGTGTCGCAGAGCGGGATTTTTTGCTTTGGTCGGCCAATTCCATTGTTTTCGTTAATATGGCGTATACCCGCCGGGGCCTTTGGTGCGTGCTGCCTCCCAATCGTCAAATCGCGCCTCGAAGTCCTTGAATCTCGTATCCTCTGCCATAGCGTCGGCTGAAGATTTAGATACCGAAGTTTTGTCGCCATATTCTGTCAACAATACCGACCTATCGTCGATGGCATTCTTATGTGCGTAATTCCAAGAGTACAACTGATATGGAGGCAGCGACCTGTCAAAGTTTGTCATTACTGTCATTGGTTCAATAAGCGATGCGAACTCGGTCAAAATTTTGGCTCCTTGCTCGGGATGCTTCTCAATCGCTTTAGTCAGTGCAAACCCATAGAGGGCTGCCTCTCCGTCCTGCGTTTTGTTTCCAGTAAATTCTATTTGATACATTGGGTTCGCGGCGATCCACAAGCGTCCTTCCATGAGCAGTGGAGCAAATGGCCAGTGGTAAGGATAGAGATGAATATTATTGAGCTTTACGGCTTGCTGGAAGAGCATTAATGCTTTATTGCCGTCAGTCACATCTTTCGCTGTCAGTGATTTCTCCGTTGCCGCAACGCCTGCAGGAGACGAATCTGGTTTTGATCCTCGTGAGGTTGGGGCGTAACGAGTTTTGTCAAGAACTGCCAGCGATGCGAGCAGCAGCGGAGCTGAGTTTTTAGGATCATGCCTGGCAGCGGATAATAGATCAGGAATTTGGAATGGACTGTTCTTTGTCTCCAGATAGCAAAGGCACATTCTCAGCGCATTGTTATTCGGCTCGATATCAAGTGCTTTTAACAAGAAGGGGCGTAGGCTTATCCCTATTTTGTCGGAATCTGCCGTGTCCGAGCCGTAGATAAAATGAGCAGTCAGCACCCAGTACATTGCTATGTTGGGTTCGGCCAGGGCAGCAGAGTGGATCTCATTGAACGCTTGCGGGCCAAACGGGCGGTGAGTAAGTGGCTTTACCACGCTCAAACTATTGACGCCCACCATGTCGGTTTCGTTTATATCGTGTCCAATTCGATAAAAAATCCAGTCGCTGCAGGCATGTTGATAATCGATATCTGCGGCTTGAGCCTTGCATATGGCCTCTTGGTAAGCCTTATTCCATTGTGCACTTGCGAGGTCTTCCAGCGATAGCATCGCTCTTACGGCTTCCGAATCGCTCATATGGAATGAAGCGCCGTCGTCTTTCAAGCGAAGATCGTGGTAATGCGGCAGAGTCCGCATTGTCTCGCCGATGTGTCCGCTGAAGACACGGTCAGCGATCCATTCCAACTGTTCTGTCCACTGTTCCCTGCGGTCTATAACAGTGAATCGATGATAGAAGAATGCGCGGTAAATCACTGCTGCACGGTCTGTATATGCGCTGGCTAGGGCTGCATGATAGTCGGGATTATTGGGAGCCTGCGTTAATGCATGTTTTAGCAGGGCGATTGCCAGATTGGTTGGCCCGCCTGTTGAGAGGACGGTTACTGCCTTCGCATACGAGCGGGCCGCGGGCTCGTCCTGTGAGACTTTGAAGGCAGGTGCGGCATGATAATCCCTTCCGCTGCCGAGCATCTGGAAAAGAAGGGCCGAGAAAAAAAGAACTGCGATAACAGCAAAGGAGCTGCAGTGTTTGAGTTTCATTTAGTAGGACAGGTAAATGTAGTCCTTTTCCTCTTTTTTTGATGCCGCTATACCTTTGAGTAGTTCTGCCCTATGCGCAGCTTCGTATGCGGCAAAAGCTTTGTCCGCTGTCACTGCCGCGCTTCCCGGTTCGTATTTGTCGGCAATTTTTCTCTGTTCGTCAAGCGCAATCTCTATGATCAATTTTCCTACCATCGCCTCCCAAAGCTTATTGTTTCCTGAAATATGGCCAGTATAGAATGCTTTAGCAGCGCAATTGCCTTGTTGGTGTTTTTTCCTGAATTTAAGAGCGCCATTGCCTCGGCATACGATTGTGATGCCGGCTCTTTTGCCGGAATGACAAGTATCGGTGTCTGGTTATGTGTCAGCTTGAGATAGAAGACCCCGACGAGAAGACAGGCGATACCTAAGGCGAGAAGCAGTGACTTATGGATTTTCATTGGCCCCATGCTCGTCAACAATGAATCGAAGACTTACGAGCAACACCTTTATAGTACCACGGAAATTAAAAGTCACAAAAAAAGCGCGGTCCGTTGGCCGCGCTTTTTACTGTGTGAAACGAGATCAATTAAAGGTCTTTAATCCGTCTCCCATAACATCATCTCTGGTGAGTGTGAATGTTTTGGTGATGATATGGAGGCCGGGGATATTTCCGCCGGCTGTTCCGGGGATATTACCGCCGGCATCCAGATAGTTTTTATCGGTGACGCCTTCACCGACCCAGCCGAATCTGTCGCCGACGTTCGGTGGTGTTGAGTTCGGATCGGACGGGTTGTACCACACTTGCAGTGTGTACTTTGGTGCGGTAAAGCTATACATTGAAAGAGCTCCGAAATGATCCTTGCTCATGTCTATGCGCTTTTGCCACTTGCCCGCGCGAACGCTTGCCGAGTCCTGCATGATCGTGGTGTTATTTGAGACGTTGTTGTTCAGCGAGAATGTCGCCGAATTCGGCACTTTGTAGCTTGCATCCTGCAGTCGGATCTCAACACGTGTGCCGTCAGTCGGTACCCACGGGCCATGCTGGCCAGTGGCCAGGTTAAACGTCTTTGTACCGACCCCATTCATCGTTCCGGAAACAACGAAGACCATCGGTGCAATTCGAATTACCTTTGCCGAAAAACCTGCATCTACAGGTGGCTGAGTTTGTGTTTTTCGCCAGATATAGCGCTGCTGTGTTTCGTAGAGATTCTTGACAGCTATCTGTTCGCCATTATGCTCGGCATACTGAAGACCCTTATCGGTGATGGTCTTCTCACGAAGCTGATGCTGGGCAATGACGAATTTCCATTGCGCAATCGCTTCCGGTATTTCACCGCAGGCGACATACGCATGGGCTAAGCCATGTCCAACTTTTGTTACATCCCATCCAGGAATCTGTTCGGCTTTCTTATACCACTCAACTGCCTTTGGGAAGTCGGCGGTTTTGCGGAAATAATGCGTAAACGCAAGGTCCGCATAAAGCTCAGGAACGTCCGGATTGTTCTTGATTCCTTCTTCCTCTAGGGCGATGGCCACTGGAATATACCGGCGGTCCGATCGCTGATCCGTGTCGGTGAAGTTGTAGTCCAAATGCCAGGCACCAGTTTCGTAGACATCGATATTGTGAGGATCGAGCCACGTAATGATACGCACCATCGGGATAATCGCATCGTAGTCACCCTTATCGAAGAACTCATCGGTTCTGACCCAGAGCAAGCCGGCAATGGCCTGACTAAACCCGGTGGCAGCACCGAGAGCAAACTCAATAGGCAGCTGTGATGCAGCATTTTGGAGATGATTTATGTTAACTCCTTGTAGCTTATCGCGCTGCGGATCAATGCTCTTCTGCAGAACCATAGTGGGTATGAACAACAGAAGGATGACAAATAAAATGAACGGTCGAGTTTTCGACGCCATCGTATTACACCTCCCTGCGATCGAAGATCAATATTGCGATCAGAAGCATGATAATGGAATAAATAACTCCATAAATGATCGTTTGGCCCATGTACAGCCCCATGTTCTGCACCTGTACATCCGGGTGAATAATCGGGTTCGTAATGTTGAAGTTGCCGAAGTTTGGAATGACAAAATGGACAAACCAAAAGAAGTCGCAAGCGATCTGGCTCTTATGTCCATCCTGATGAGCAAGCGATTCCGTTATACTGGACATACTGCCGAGCAGGAATACGGCGAAGGTCAAGAAGAAATTGACAAAGGGCGAGACAAATACGGAGAACAGAAGCGCAACTGAGCAGAGCAGCATCATCTGGAAGAAGATCATGATGACTCCCTGCCAGACTTGCGAATCCATTGAATGCGTCTTCAACCAAACGCCCAAGATGAAAACGATGCCCATCAAAGCGATGTTAACAAAGACTGTCAGCAGGCCGCCAAGGAATTTACCGAGCAAAAACTCATGCCGTCGCACCGGCTTCGAAAGAATTGTGTAAATCGTTCTCTTTTCGATTTCGGCAGGGACCAGATTGATTCCAAGAATGACGGCGATGAAAACTCCGGCGAGAGTGATAACACCAAGGCCGGTGCTTAACGTAATCGTCATCTGTTCTCGCATGCTAAAAGATGAAAATGCGAAAAATAGGCCTATCAGGGCCAGGGCTACGACCAGGAAAATGTTGAGAATTTTACGCCTAATGGCCTCGCCAAATGTGCCCTGCGCAAGTGTAAATACTGTACCCATTACTCCTACTTCACCTCCAAAGCTTCCGTCGTGGAAGCCTCCGCGAATTTTGTGGCTTCGCCTGCTTCGACTTCGCCTTCGCGTATTGTTTCAATAAAGATATCTTCCAGTGTCCGCCGTGTTGGTGTTACTGCGATAATCTGAGCTTCGCCTCGTCGAACCAGGTCGATGAGCGCGTTCTTGGTTTCGTTGTCGGAACCACCGATGATCAATGTGTCCGGGCCGCTCTGCTCCAGTTTGGCGCCGAGACCAGTAATCTCCGCAGCAAGCGCAGGCGTGGTTTTGAAGCCTTTTACAAGGATTTCAACATTTCCACCGACAACAAGCTCGTCGACACGGCCTATTTTACGAATTTTGCCGCGATACAGAATGGAGACACGGTCGCACACTAATTCCACGTCCGACAGCTGGTGGGAAGAAAGAAAGAGTGTTCTGCCTTCTGTTCTGAGGTGAAGAATCAGATCTCGAATATCTCTGTGTGCAATCGGGTCAAGTCCGGATGTCGGCTCATCGAAAAACAACACTTCTGGATCATTAATTAAGCTTTGTGCAATACCGACTCGCTGCAGCATTCCTTTTGAGAATGCGCGGAGCGGCTTGTTGCCCGCGCTGGCCAATCCAACGAGGTCGATCAGATAATCTGCTCTTTTGGCGCGTTCCCGTGAATCAAGACCGAACAATGACGCGTAGAAATTAATTATTTCCCTTGCGGTCATGTGCTCGTAGAAGTATGGACTTTCTGGCAGATAGGAGATTTTCGCCTTAATAGCATTATTATTCGGAGCTTCACCAAGAACCTTAACGTCACCGGAATCGGGAAAAATAAGGCCAAGCAATGCTTTGATCGTCGTCGTCTTTCCTGCGCCGTTAGGCCCAAGAAATCCAAAAATTTCGCCTTTATGAACATCGAGACTAATGTCATTGACGGCGTTTACCCACTCACGTGTTATTAAATTGCGGTATCTCTTTACGAGATTCTTGATTTCAATTGCGATTTCACCGCTCATAGGGGCCGAGCCGCTCGATACTGACGAAGAGATAGCTCCCGAATAACCGTCGGAACTCTTCGCTGCTCCTGATTGCGCACCCGTCGACGGTGACAGTTCATCCTGTGCCATATTTAGCACCTTCCTTGACGTATGATTGCACTATCCGCAGAGGCACACTCGTGAACTTGACCGAGCGTGCCATTCTAACGCTAATACAGCGTCATTATACGCTATGAATAGGGTTCTTTTGTTCCCTTTTTACAGTTGCCGCACTGCATCCCAGTGCAATCTCGTATTGCGCATTAGCACTTCTCTCTAAAATACGGCGTCTGTTTCATTTATCTCGTCGGGTATAAATAACCATGCCCCTGCTTGAAGTAAAAAACTGCACTAAGCAGTTTGGTGGTTTGACCGCAGTAGACAGCTTCTGTCTTTCCATGGCGCCAGGAGAGCTTGTTGGTCTGATTGGACCAAATGGAGCCGGGAAAACAACAGCTTTTAACCTTCTTACCGGCGTTTATACGCCTACCTCGGGAGAAATTCTCTTTGAGGGAAAATCAATTGCCGGGCGAAAGCCCTCCTATATAGCATCTGTGGGTGTTTGCCGCACTTTTCAAAATATACGGCTGTTTTCCAACTGCACGGTGTTAGACAATGTTAAGACAGCGCTGCACCTGCATTTCCAATCGTCTATTGCCGGCGCGGTATTTAGAACTGCTTCGTTTGTTCGAAATGAGAGCAAGGCTGATGCTGATGCACTTGAGCTGCTGAAGCGCTTTCGGCTCGATCGGTATGCCGGGGAGCTTGCACGAAATTTGCCTTATGGTGAACAGCGGCGCCTTGAAATAGCACGAGCGCTGGCAACAAGGCCCAAACTGCTGCTGCTGGACGAGCCTGCTGCAGGAATGAACCCCCAGGAAAAGAACGACCTTATGGAGCAAATCCAGACTGTTCGGGACGATTTTGGCCTTACTGTTTTGCTGATTGAGCATGACATGAAGCTGGTTATGGGGATTTGCGAGCGGATACTTGTGCTGGATTACGGCGAGACAATCGCGGAAGGACAGCCGAAAGAAATTCAGCAGAACAAGAAGGTAATTGAAGCCTATCTTGGTGAGGCGGTTTGAGCGTGCCAATTTTATCACTCAATGCACTTAACGTTTACTATGGCGCTATCCAAGGGGCGAACGATCTGTCACTTGATGTTGAAGAAGGTGAAATAGTCACCCTGATAGGGGCGAATGGCGCGGGGAAGTCTACAACGCTTCGTGCGATTTCCGGCCTGGTTAAAGTTAAATCAGGAACGGTTCTCTTCGAGGGAAATGATATCACCAATAAAAGCCCCGATATCATTGCACAGATGGGAATTGGCCACTCACCTGAAGGCCGACGTGTTTTTTCCAACATGAGTGTCCGCGAGAACCTGGAGCTTGGCGCCTATACCAGACGCGATCGCGATGCGATTAAGTCGGACATGGAGAAAGTCTTTGTTCTCTTCCCGCGGCTTCGCGAGCGGCTAGGTCAGAATGCCGGGACATTATCCGGCGGCGAACAGCAAATGCTTGCGATGGGAAGAGCTCTTATGGGACGCCCCCGGGTGCTGCTGCTCGATGAGCCGTCACTCGGCCTCGCACCTTTTCTTGTCCGCGATATCTTTAATATCATCCGCGATATAAACTCGTCAGGTACCACCATTCTTTTGGTAGAGCAGAATGCGCACATGGCCCTTGGTATTGCCAATCGCGGCTATGTCCTCGAAACCGGCACAATTATCCTAACCGCCCCCGCCGCCGAACTCCTACAAGACCCAAGAGTCCGCAGCGCCTATTTGGGAGAATAGGCGCCGCTTTCGAGTGAACCGGTAATTATTTGGCATACTCCAAAGTTAGTTTGTTGTCTTTTACAGCTATTATCACTCTGGAACCGTCTGCTACTTCGCCGGCTATTAGTGCTCGGGCGAGTCTTGTCTCTATTTCCCGCTGCAAATATCGGCGGAGCGGTCTTGCACCGTAGGCGGGATCGTAGCCTTCCCGCGCAATGTACAGCCTGGCATCTTCTGCC
>Ga0224527_1001373_pt1 | contig 12285 bp, 10 predicted proteins | sample CBST0metaG_FD_179882 | JGI IMG/M metagenome (GOLD analysis project Ga0224527, IMG submission 179882) | Peat soil microbial communities from Stordalen Mire, Sweden - C.B.S.T0 | ecosystem: Environmental > Terrestrial > Soil > Wetlands > Peat | place: Sweden: Norrbotten County, Stordalen Mire... | reverse complement strand
TCTTTTTTGCTATTTGAAATTAATCTAGACAGATCAATTAAAATAAATATTTTAAGTTGCTTTAAACTTTCATCTATAAACCAACGAGTATTTATTATAGAGATTTATTGTAATCATGATAATTTTATATGATATTGGTATTCATAAATAGTAAATGTCAATAATGGAAAAGACATATTTGATATAAGTTAGTTTTCAGGATAACATAAATTTGTAAGAATTAACGTATTATTTGGTATTAAAACTGATCACATAATTATTAAAATATAATTACATTCTCTGGTGAAATCATGTGTGGAATTGTAGCATGTATAATTAAAGATAAAGCAGCACCCGTACTTTTAGACTGCGTTCAAAGGCTAGAATACAGAGGTTATGATTCTGTTGGAATAGCAACACTTTCTGGAGACATATACATCAAAAAAAATGAAGGTAAAATAGATGATGTCCAGAAAAAACTAGATCTAACTGATATTCCTGGAAATATGGGAATAGCACATGTTAGATGGGCAACACATGGTCTTCCAACGGGTAAAAATGCCCACCCTCATACCGACTGTAAAAAGAGAATAGCAGTGGTTCATAATGGGATAATTGAAAATTACAATGAATTAAAAACAATACTTCAAAATGAAGGTCATATATTCACATCCGATACAGATACCGAAGTTATACCGCATTTAATTGAGAAATACATGGAAATGGGAAATGGTTTAGAAGTAGCATCTAGACTAGCTACAAAGGATATTCAAGGATCCTATGCTATAGCAGCCATTTCTGCTGATGAACCAAATAAAATAATAGGTATTAGAAAGGAGAGCCCTTTAATAGTGGGTATCGGAGAAAATGAATTTTTCCTTGCATCGGATGTTCCTGCCATATTGGAGCATACCAAGAATGTCATCTACCTAGATGACAATGAAATGGCTGTCCTAGACCTTGATGGGGTTGTAATAAAAGATATTGACGGGAATGTTCTTGATAAAGAGATTAATATAATTGAATGGACAGCGGATATGGCAGAGAAGGGCGGTTACAACCATTTCATGCTAAAGGAAATACACGAACAACCCGAAGTTATTAGGAATACGCTCATGGAATATCCAGAGATTGAAAATGTTGTTTCTACGTTTCCAGAATTCAACAGGATATGTTTTGTGGCATGTGGAACATCTTATCACGCATCTTTGGTAGGGAAATATTTATTCGAAACCATGCTAGGAATCCCAACAGATGTTGTATTGGCATCAGAATTCATATTCTCCGAAGGCGCCTTAAATGCAAAAACCCTGGTCATATTGATCAGTCAATCTGGAGAAACAGCCGACACTCTCAGAGCTCTTAAAATTGCTAATACAAAATCAGAAACCCTTGCAATAGTGAATGTCCTGGGAAGTACTGCAACAAGAGAAGCTGATCATGTTATTTATACGAGAGCCGGTCCTGAAATAGGAGTTGCGGCCACAAAAACCTATGTAAGTCAGTTAACTTGTATTTACATGCTTGCAATAGCAATGGATGGCAATAATAACCTTTTAGAAAAACTTCAAAAGGTTCCGGGGTTCATGAAAAATGCACTTGCAAGGGAGGATCACATAATTCAAATTGCTAAGAAGTATAAAAATTCAACGGATTTCTTCTTTTTTGGACGGGGATTTTCCTATCCTACGGCATTAGAAGGTGCTTTAAAACTTAAAGAAATTACCTACATACATGCAGAAGGGTATGCAGCAGGTGAACTCAAACACGGACCATTAGCCCTGATTGATGATGATGTACCTGTATTGGCAGTTGTCCCTCCTGGAGATCGTCATGATAAAACTTTGAGTAACGTTGAAGAAGTGAAGGCTAGGGGAGCCAGTATTATAGGTGTTGGTTCTTCGGAAGATGCAGCTTTAAGATTAGAATCAGATGATATTATTGGAATGGATAATGATATAAGTGAAATTTTATCACCAATACCCTACGTTGTACCATTACAACTTCTATCCTACTACATCAGTATTGAAAGAGGTATAGATCCGGATAAACCAAAAAATCTTGCTAAATGTGTTACTGTAGAGTGAATTTGATATATTTAAAAATGTATCGAGTCATTCACAAAATTTTTTCCTATTTTTTCAATGTATTATTATGTTACAAAATTTACAAATTGTTACAATTTTTAGTAGTTATGAACACTGTGGTAGCATATAAATGATTTGAGTAATATAGCAAAATAATAATGAAATTTGGTGTCTAATTAAATAACAGATACCCAATCAATTGATGAAGTATAATATATTCAGACGACATACTAACAAACAGAAAAACAGTTCATTCTAATAAATAAAAGGATAGGGTAGATTATAATGAATCCAAAGAAATCTGGAACTTTGTTCATAGTTTTAATGATAGCATTAATAGCATTTGGAGTTGCTTCTGCAGTTAATGTTACAAAAATTGGAAATGAACAACTAAGTGGCATAACCATACCACAACTCAATTTGAGTAGTCAGCAACAGATAACAACAATTGGAGACCCTAACTTTCAACCTGTATATATTACAAAGCGAATTGTGTTAAATGTTACAAACAATACCACAGCCATACCAATAATCAACACAACAAAGAATACAACAACCAATTTTACTAACACTTAGATTCCCATATATTATAAAACATATTCTTTTTTCTTTGAGATTGGAATGATAACAATATAAACTATACTCTGATAATGAAAAAAATAAGATTAACATGTTAATAGTTGAACTATGTCTAGTGGCGTGTTTAATTTAAAAAAATAATTATATAATAAATAAATAGACGTTTAAAAGGTGATTTAATGTCAGAAATTCAAGTTGGAGAAAAAATACGTCAATTAAGAGAGATTAAAAAAATTTCAATAGAAGAACTAGCAAGCGAAAGTAATCTAAGCGTAGAACTTATTGAACGACTTGAAAGCGGAGCACTCATCCCTTCATTATCACCACTTTTAAAGATTGCAAAGGCTTTAAATGTTCGTCTTGGCACTTTTTTGGATGATGCACCTCAAACAGGACCCGTAGTAATGAAGTCAGGTAAATCTGATAGTGTAATTCGGTTTTCTGGTAAAAATAATAATCTTAATGACAGTAAATTGGAATTTTATTCACTTGCATCTGGTAAGTCAGATCGACACATGGAACCATTCTTAATCGATGTACACCCTCCAATAACCGAGGATTATGAACTTTCATCCCACGAAGGTGAAGAGTTCATATTTGTAATGAAAGGTGAAATAGAAGTTCTTTATGGTAAAGAAACTTATCTAGTATCTGAAGGAGATAGTATCTACTATGATTCTGTTGTTCCTCATGAACTCCATGCTCATAATGATGAAGCCAAAATACTGGCTGTAATATACACACCTATTTGAATAAATTTTTTTTATTAGAAAAAAGATTCAAAAATGATGTGAAATAAACAAATTTACAAGTTCAAAATAACTATTAAATTATGATTTAAAGAGGAATTAAATGTATAAAACAGTTGTAACTCCAAGGTTCGGCGATATTGATGGACTTCGCCATGTCAACAATACAGTACTTGCAGTGTGGTTTGAACAAGCTAGAAATCCAATATTTAGAATGTTCACCCCTGATCTTGATCTTAAATATGAAAACTGGAAGCTCATAATGGTGAGAACAGAATTCGATTTCCTAAGTGAAATGTATTATGGAGAAGACGTTGAGATAAGAACGTTTATTGAAAAAATTGGAAACAGCTCATTTACAATGGGTCATGAAGCTTGGCAAAATGGAAAACGAGCGGTTAAAGGAAAAGCAGTTGTTGTACACTTTGATTTTATAGGAAAAAAGAGTATACCAATACCTGACTCTATTAAGGAGCAGTTGACAGAACATATGATTTCTGAATGATTTAAAGAAATAATAATCAATCATAAAAAATATTTTAAATCTGCATATGCGATAAATAAATTTTGTAAAAGATGATTTGGAGTGGGAAAATGCTTTTTACTGAAGATACCCTGGGAGATTTCCTAGAGAAACAAGTTGAAAAATATCCCGAAAGGGATTTTATGATTTATCCTGACAGAAACCTTAGGTTTACTTATAAAGATTTTGATGAACGCGTTAACATGCTCGCAAAAGGGCTTCTAACCTTAGGTATTGGTAAAGGAGATCATGTTGGAATATGGGCTAAAAACGTACCAGATTGGCTAACTTTTATGTTTGCAACAGCAAAAATTGGAGCTGTCCTTGTGACAGTAAATACTGCATACAAGGGTCATGAATTAGAATATGTACTTAAACAGTCCGATATGAAGACACTTGCGATTATTGATGGTTATCAGGATGTTGATTATATTGATATTATATATGAATTGGTTCCCGAGTTAAAAACCCAAGAAAGGGGTAGTTTAAAGAGCGAGGAGTTCCCATTTTTAGAACATGTCATCTATGTCGGACAAGAAAAACATAGGGGAATGTATAACACCAACGAATTAATGCTTTTGGGCAAATACAGTGATGATGAAGATTTTTTAAAGATTAAAAAGACTCTTAATAATCGTGATGTTGTTAATATGCAGTACACCAGTGGAACAACAGGGTTTCCAAAGGGAGTGATGCTCACCCATAGGAATATCCTCAACAATGGTTATTATATAGGTGAAAGGCAAAAATTCACCGAAGATGATAGGTTATGCATCACAGTTCCATTATTTCATTGTTTCGGTATTGTGTTGGCAGTTATGGCCATAATAACCCATGGGGCCACAATGGTAATGATAGAACTTTTCGACCCTTTGATGGTGCTTGGTGCTGTACAAAAGGAGAAGTGTACAGCATTGTATGGAGTTCCAACCATGTTCATTGCAGAATTTAGCCACCCAATGTTTGATATATTTGATTTATCTTCCCTTCGTACTGGTATAATGGCGGGTTCACCATGTCCAATAGAGGCAATGAAAAAAGTTGTTAAGGACATGCACATGACAGAAATAACCAGTGTTTACGGCCTTACAGAGGGTTCACCTGGATTCACACAGACTAGTGTAGATGATCCACTTGAAAAGCGTGTTGAAACTGTTGGAAAACCGCTTCCTAATTGTGAGGTTAAAATTGTGGACCCTGAAACAGGTGAAACTCTTGGAACCAATCAGACAGGTGAAATATGCTGTAAAGGTTATAATGTGATGAAGGGATATTATAAAATGCCCGAAAAGACTAAAGAAGTTATAGATAAAGATGGATGGCTTCACAGCGGAGATCTGGCCACTTGTGATGAGGAAGGATATTATTCAATTGTGGGTCGTATTAAAGACATGATCATAAGGGGCGGGGAGAATATTTATCCCCGGGAAATAGAGGAGTTCATTCACACCATAGATGGTGTTATGGATGTACAGGTCGTTGGAATACCTGATGAAAAATATGGCGAAATAATTGGTGCATTCATAATAAAAGAAGATGGATCACAGTTGACTTCAGAGGATATTAGAGATTATTCATCAAATAAAATAGCACGATACAAAGTACCTAAACATGTCTTCTTCGTTCAAGAGTTCCCACTAACAGCAAGCGGTAAAATTATGAAATTCAAACTCAGAGATCAGGCAGTTGAAATCTTGGCTAAAAAATCAGAGGAAGATATCTAATTTTAAATTTTGTTGACTCAAACTTCTCTATTTTTTTAAACAAAATCCAATGAACAGGAAATAAATTAATTTTAGCAAATCAAGAAAAAAAATGATAATTTTAAGGAAAAATAAAAAGATATTGGAGATGTTTCCAATAGGCAGTGCCAAGGGTGCTGTAAATAGTAGGAGACAACCTTTATTCTATGGGTACCTGAAACTGAAAAGGACTGGAGATAAGGTAAGACCATATAAATTCATAGTCAAGAAAGATCCCGAAAATGAGAGCCTTTTACCTCCGAGCGAAGCTGTTAAAATATTACGAAAACAGAATGTTTATCTCATTGGAGAGGATGCTGAAACCGAAGAAATGTTAAATTCTCTGGATATACCCTTTAAAAGAACTCTTATGTGTAGACACTGTACATTTGAAGGTTTTATAACATTAATCCGTAGAGACTCTTCTTACCTATATCATAACGAATACATCTGTAGAAAATGTGCAGAAGAAGAGATAAAGAGAGAATTAAAGGCACATTCATATGACTTGAGTATATTTGAAAACTTCAAAAGACTACTAGACAAAACAGGTGACTTGAAACTGGTTTTAAGTATGTTTGATCCAAGATTCAATCCTGTTAAAAATCCCAACTTGACACTTTACGACAAGATTGACACGGGTAAAGATCAAAAGGTCAAAGTTAGTATGGACGACCTTAAAATTCCATTAGAATTGAAAGAGATATTAAAGGGCCATGGCAAACATTTACTGCCGGTACAAGCCCTTACACTTGATGAAGGACTTCTTGAAGGTCAAAATCTCCTGGTTGTATCTGCTACCGCCAGTGGTAAAACACTCATAGGCGAACTTGCGGGAGTTCCAGGTGCTATGAAGGGTGAAAAATTCATTTTCCTAACACCTTTAGTTGCACTTGCCAACCAGAAGCACAGAGACTTTAAAAAAAAGTACAAAAAACTAGGACTAAATGTTTCAATACGTGTTGGAATGAGTAGAATAAATGCAAAAGAAGAGCTTTCAATACATGATGAACGTGTTAAAGATTCAGAAATAGTGGTTGGGACATATGAAGGTCTTGATTTTCTTTTACGTTCGGGTAAATCATCAGAACTCGGAAAACTCGGAACTGTTGTTGTCGATGAGATCCATATGCTGGATGATGATGAAAGGGGTCCGCGTCTAAAGGGATTGATACGTAGATTACAAACTTTATTCCCTGACATACAGATTATAGGTTTGTCTGCTACCGTTAAAAATCCTCGTGAAATAGCTGATGAATTCAAAATGAAACTTGTAGAGTATGATAAGCGTCCAGTGCCATTGGAAAGACATCTTATTTTCACAAGGTCTGAAAATGACAAAGAGGATCTTATGCAGAGACTTGCAAAACAAGAGTACAAAAATGTATCTGCCAAGGGATTTAAAGGTCAGACCATAATATTTACCAATTCACGTAGAAAAACCCATTCTATAGCTGATTATCTTGTTAAAAGGGGTGTTAATGCAGCGGCTTATCATGCAGGACTTTCTTATGCTAAAAAAAGCAAAATAGAAAAGGATTTCTTAAAACAGGAAATGTCCACCGTAGTAACAACCGCAGCACTCGCAGCAGGGGTAGACTTTCCCGCATCTCAAGTCATATTTGAAACCCTTACAATGGGAAACAAATGGTTAACACCCAATGAGTTTTCTCAAATGCTTGGTAGAGCTGGAAGGCCATCTTATCATGATCTGGGTAAGGTATATTTAATACCCGAGATTGGATTAAAATACGATGATATAACCGAGGATATGCGTGCAGTTGCATTATTAGAAAGTGATGTGGAATCCATCAACGTACACTACACAGAAGATGCAGTGGTAGAACAAGTACTTTCAGATTTATGTTGTGGATCAGCCCAAAATATTAACGAACTTAAAAATGCCTACGTTAACGAAGATATTCCCCTTAATATTAACATGGCGTGTAACTTAATACTTGATTATGGTTTTGCAGTGGAAAGAAAGGGTAAAATATCACCAACCCACTATGGACGTGCTGTTTCAATGTCATTTTTGAATTATGAGGATGCTAACCATATTAAAAAGGGTATAATATCCAAAAAGCCTTTACAACCACTGGATATTGCAGTAGGCTTGAAACCATTTGAAAATGCTTATTTATCAACGCGGATCAGTCAAAAACTTGCACGGGCATTGAGGGCTAATATTTCGTCAAGGCTCTTTGCAGACTCAACTCTTGATATTTTGAGTTCAGCCGATGCAATATCAAAACTTGAACCTAAATTCCAGGAACTACTAATAAATCTACAGATTGAATTTTTATCCTGTAGATGTAAAGACAGGCCATTTTGTGATTGTTTTCAAATGGAACTTTCAAGAAAAATGTTAAAGTACCGAATGTTAAAATATGACCCAGCAGACATTAGTAAAAAACTTTTAAAGGATTATGGTATCCACGCCTATGCTGGTGACATTTTTTCATGGCTTGACTCATTAATAAGAGCTCTTGAAGCAGTAAGAAGAATTGCAGACGCTTTTAATAGGGTTAAAATAGTTAATGAATGTACGAGACTGATTAAAAAGATAGAAAATTAATATTCATTTACAATCTTTTTAACATCGTTTATCACATCGACTATCGCTTCCTCGAGCAGTGTTTCACCAAGGTTCATGTCTACACTAACCCCCAATTTTTCAATTTGTCTTGCACCCTTATCAATTCCTGCATCAATTTCTCTGGCTTTTTTAAAACCAACCATACCCACTTCGGGATACTTATCAAAGTCTGTGTGTTCTTTAATCTTAGAAACATCCAAAAATCCTAATAATGCTCCTATTGATATTTCGCCCGTGCCTGCGTGTGATCCTTCAATTTCAACTATCTTGTTATTGAAAACTATTTTAAGCCCTGTTTTTTCATTTATATCGTTTAAATAATCTTTAATTGATAAGTTACCACCATGGCCATTTACAAGAACTATATTATCCAAATCTAAACATTTTTTTGCTGATTTGAGTGTTGGTATTAATTGTTTATAAACCAAGTCTTCTGGTTTAAGGTGCACGCCATGATTTATATAAGGATATTCTGTTGCAGCATAGAGGATTCCAAGAAATTTAGCACCGGTAATTAATGATGCTTGAAGTCCAATATATGCGGCTATTTTAGCATCTGTATCTATTGGAAGAGCTGCGCCATGATTTTCAAGGTGGGATCCAATTGCTAAAATACCTATACCATGTACTTTTGAAGATAATACATCTCCTGATTCATATCTCAGTACTACCATTTAAACACCTCAATCTTTAATAAGTTAAATTTCTATAGGCTATACAAGATTTAAATAGTTAAATCCCACAATTTATCTCCAATGTGATGTATAGTTTTTATAGCCTTACCTTCTCGGTTTTTGACCATTTCAGGGCCAGATATCAGACTTCTACCTGTTGCAAGTGGTTTTCTATGACTTTCTTCGATTATAATAACGAGATCTCCCTTTTTTATATTTGGATCTGCATCTGTGATACCCGGCGACATTATATCTGCACCCTTAATAACAAATTTAACTGCTCCCATATCTACTACAACATATCTTGATTGGATATCTAGTTCAAGAGCACCTTTAATTGTTGGAAAAGGTTCTCCATCTATCCACATAATCATAGGAGTGCCATCTATCAGTATTATATCTTCTGTATCTGTTTCAATTAGTTCAACTTTACTATCGGACTTAAGAATGGTTGAGTAATCACCAAGTTTCTTTTCCACGTCTTTGAGCATTTTCTTTTTAAGATGATATCTTTTACGTATCTTCAATTTTACAACACACCTTATCATACGTAACTTACTTACGTAATCTTTTTCTAATCTTAAATTCAAACATTAATTACAATATTTATATTATATTATTTGGCAACGGATACATTTAAATATAAATCGAACCAACAATGAAGTTATAGGAAAGGTGATATTAGTGACTGTACAAAAGAATTTAAATACGTCAAGGCCGCTCGATGTACTTGGTAAATCATTGAACACACAAGTATTGATAGAACTCAAAGGTGGAAGAGAGTTCAGAGGACTATTAAAAAGTTTTGACATGCATATGAATTTAGTATTGAACGAAGCCGAAGAATTAGAAGGCGGAGAAACATCAAAAAGGTTAGGAATCGTCCTTATTAGAGGGGACAATATAGTTTATATATCTCCAGTGTAGATCAAAACTAATCCTACTACAACTAGACTAAATAATTTAAGATCACGGAGGATACAACAAAATGAAAGGAACACCATCATTTGGTAAGCGTAACAAAAAGACCCATATCCGTTGCAGGCGTTGTGGAAAAAACTCATACAATGCACGTAAAAAGTACTGCGCAGCCTGTGGGTTCGGAAGATCTGCAAAGATCAGAACTTACAACTGGCAGAATAAAAAACTTAACGGTTTAAGGTTGACATAAATGGATGCGATTAATCCAATAGATGTTCGGATAATTGTGGAAGGTGCATCTGATGTGGAAATAGTATCAAGGGCAATGCAGAACATAGCCCTCGGTGCTGAATACCACATCACCATCTCCGCTATCATTCCAACAACTAACCCTGATATAGCTAAGAAAGCAGTACAGGGTGCAGATATAGTACTTATTGCAACTGATGTTGATGCACCAGGTAGGGAACTGGCAGAAAAGTTCAAAAAATGTCTTAAAGATCAAGTTGGACATGTAGAACGTATGAAATTTCCCTTTGGTCATGATGTGGAATATATGGATCCATCTATAATAAGGAAGGAGATCAAAAACGCCATTATCAGGACAGGACTCACATCAATCGCCAACATACATAAATTCCGCAAACTTGAAGACCAAATAATGGAATCAAGGGAGAATTTAATAATATTGGCCAAAGAGAAAAAGGATCTGGAGATCGAAAACCAGAGACTCAACTCAACAAATAAAAAATTAACAGATTCAAATGATAAACAAGCTGAAAAGCTTAAAATAGTGGAAGACGAATTCAGGAATGCTAAACATAGGCATGCAGATATTAAAAATAAATATCAATTCCTCAAATCAAAACAACTTTTCGAGAGATTTTCACTCAAAAAACTATGGAAAGAATCATTTGATGAAGAATTAACAGAAGAAGAACAGATTTATTTTATATCTAATGAATTTAAGCCTGAAAAGATTATTATAGGTCAAGGATACATTGCAGCAATATCAAAAGACGCTGCTAAAGAATGGTTAAAAATAATAAGAGCAGTTCTAATTTTTTACGATTCTAAAATTGAAGATCTAAAGGAAGAATTTACTGATGAAAAATTTAACCCAAACCTATTAAAGGAATGAATAAAAAGTATCCATAAAGAGATGTTTAGAAATCTAATTTTCAGAATAAGATCGATTATAAATGATTTATTTGAGATAATCTATTCAAAATATTATCTTATAATATCAGGGAGATTTTCAATTGAGGGATAAATGTGGTATTGTAGGTGCATATTCTCGTAATAAGTCTATCAACATTTCACGTCAAATATACTATGGATTATATGCTCTACAGCACAGAGGGCAAGAATCTGCAGGTATATCAACCTATAATGGCGATGAATTAGCAACCTACCGTGGTATGGGTTTAGTCTGTGATGTTTTCAACAACGGCAACATGGAAGGAATGGACGGCCACGTAGGCATAGGACATGTAAGATATTCAACTACAGGTAAATCAAAAATAGAAAATTCTCAACCATTTTTCAGTGAATTTGAATCTGGGACAATAGCAATAGCCCACAATGGAGATATAATTAATTCAATGGAACTCCGATGTGAACTAGAACTATTGGGATATGAATTCAAATCCACAACAGACTCTGAAGTAATATGTCACCTCCTCACAAGGGAACACACAAAAACAACAGACATGGTTGAAGCAATCAGAAACGTCACAAAAATGCTTACAGGTTCCTACTCACTTGTAATACTTGTAAATGATGATCTCTTTGTTGTAAGAGATCCAAGTGGTATTAAACCATTATCTATGGGTAACTTAGATGGACTGACCATCGTGGCATCAGAAACAGTAGCTTTTGATGTGGTAGGTGCCAAATACGTACGAGATGTGGAACCTGGAGAAATATTACATATAAATGAAGAAATAAAAAGTTATACACTTCCCGAAGAAGAAAAACCTAGAAGGGCACACTGTATGTTTGAATATGTTTATTTTGCACGCCCTGACAGTGTTCTCGACGGAAGATCAGTTTACAATGTAAGACTAAATATTGGAAAAGCACTCTCACAAGAATTCCCCGCAGACGCAGATGTAGTCATGCCAGTACCTGACTCTGCAATAACAGCAGCAATAGGATATTCAAGAGAATCAGGACTAGGATATGGGGAAGGACTAATTAAAAACCGTTACGTTGGAAGAACATTTATCATGCCAACACAAACAGAACGAGAAACATCTGTTAAGCTAAAGATGAACCCCATAAAATCAGAACTCGAAGGTAAAAGCATAATACTAATCGATGACAGCATTGTAAGGGGAACAACATCAAGATCACTAGTAAAAGTATTGAGAGAAGCAGGAGCCCGAGAAATACATCTACGTGTCGGTTGTCCACCTATAATATCACCC
>Ga0224527_1001372_pt1 | contig 12287 bp, 13 predicted proteins | sample CBST0metaG_FD_179882 | JGI IMG/M metagenome (GOLD analysis project Ga0224527, IMG submission 179882) | Peat soil microbial communities from Stordalen Mire, Sweden - C.B.S.T0 | ecosystem: Environmental > Terrestrial > Soil > Wetlands > Peat | place: Sweden: Norrbotten County, Stordalen Mire... | reverse complement strand
ATGTCGGACTCGCTCGCGGATGAACTCAAAGTCCACCGCCTGATCGATCTTGCGCAGTAGATGGTCGTCGGGAACCAGCGACCCGATCGTCACAAACTCCATCTCTTCCTGCGAAACCTCTGCCTTTGTCAGCATTCTGAGCCGCCTTCGGGCGGCTTTTCTGTTTGCGTTAAATTCGCAATTCCTATTTATCAAGCTTCAGATTGATGTGGGCCTGCTTGCGAGTATCGAATGAGCTGAGAGTCTTGGGTGCACTTTTGCGACCGTTAGATTCAGCGCGAACTTCGTAATCTACATTTGGCGACAGATTATTAAAGCGATAGGATCCGTCCTGCTCGGCGATGAAGGTTGCAACTGCGAGCGTTCGGGTGTTCTTGAGATATACGATGGCGCTGGGTGCGACTTGGTCCGCTTTATCGAAGACCGTACCGGTCAAATTGCGAGGCGCTGAGGCATCATCGGTTTTTTTGCCTCCAAACAACTGAGCGCCGAGGAATGCGGAAAGCACCAGAACCCCCGCACTGATGAGGATGAGACGACGCACGGTGCCACCTCCAGTTTCTGCTTGCGATTCTACTACTCCTCGAGGTGGACACCGATATCGACGCGCTCGTCATTTTCCACATGAATGCGTGTTTCTGGTAATGCTTTATTTTTTGCGTGTTTCAGATCAGGTACGAGAACGTAATCGACCTTACCGGCCGGTACGCGAATTGCAAACTCACCGCGATGATCCGACATAGCTTCCCAGCGATTTTTCTTCTCGCTGGCGCGGCGCAGCGTTACATGAATACCGTAGACCGGGCGTTCCCCCGGCCCCCAGACAGTACCGAAAATCAACGCATATGGAGCAGGCCCGGAGCTGGATGCGGCGGGCGCGACGCAGGCCGGCAACCACAGCAATACTGCCGCTGGAGCCACCAAGAGCCTGAGCCAGCGCCGCCTAGTAATCTGCATCCTCGTCTTGGCTTTTTGGGTCTACTTCATCATCGTCTTCGCCGACTTTCGTCAGCTCCAGTGGTTCGACGCCGACTACCTCAAAATCGCTGCCACACTCTGTACAGGATAAGATTTCGCCTTCATCAAGTTCATCTTCTTCAACATCCAGATCGCTTTCGCACTCTGGGCACAGGACCATAACTTCCTCCACGTTACTTCTTGGACCGCAAATGCTTGCGAGAGCATGCAGCCCCGCATTTATATTTAGATTCTCTTCTGCGTAGCGTCAAGTCCCGACGCCCACAGAATTCACTCACGCGGAATGATTGGATGCCCAAGATGGATGTTCGAACCTGTTTTTCCGCTTTTTGTCTGGCGCTCGTCGCAACGTATTGTCCAGCGCAAAGCGCGCTCAAAGCGTCCGAGGTTCTCGACCCTCAGGTCCAGCATGCTGTTTCCATGGTCTCGCGGGAGCACTTACGGGCTAGCGACGTGGCGTTGGTAAACTTCGGCACCCGACACACGCTAGGAACCTCTCTGCCGCCTGAAAAGAAGGCTGGAGTGGTGGAGACTCGCAAGTGGCTCACCTCGCAGCTACAGGGCACTGCAAACGCGTGTCAGGGGTGCCTAGAGGTGAAGAGCTATTCGTTCACAGAGGGACCGGCACCGCGAATTCCTCAGCCGACCGAGCTAGTGGATGTTTACGCCATACAAAAAGGCTCCGATCCTGAAGCTGCGAAAAGAGTCATTCTGATATGTGCTCACTATGACACAATCGCCATGGCTCGGATGAACGACCCCGAGGCTCCGGCCCCCGGCGCGAACGACGACGGCAGTGGCACAAGCCTGGTGCTGGAATCTGCGCGTGTCCTGAGTCAATTGAAGTTTCCGGCAACGATTGTGTACGCGCTTTTCCCCGGCGAGGAGCAGGGACTATTCGGCAGCCACGGTTTCGCCAAAATGGCCAAAGCCGAAGGATGGAAACTGGAAGCCGTACTCAGCAACGACATCGTCGGAGGCGATAACACGCGCAAGCAGCAGGGATTGGCGCGTATCTTCTCCGAAGGTCTCCCGGCAGCTTCTACCGAGGCGGAAATGCGCAGAGTTCGCCTTCTAGGAGCGGAGAGTGATTCTCCTTCACGGCAATTGGCTCGCTTCATCGCCAGCGACGTCGTCCCCTACCTCCCCACCGGAAGCGTGCATCCCAAGATGATTTTCCGGCAAGATCGGTTCCTCCGAGGAGGCGATCACAGCTCTTTCAACGAGCAGGGCAATCCCGCGGTCAGAATTACTGAATTTGCCGAGAACTTCGACCACCAGCATCAAATTCCACGCATCGAAAACGGAAGTGAGTACGGCGACTTATTGAAGTTTGTGGATTTTGAGTACCTGACCGGAGTCACTAGACTTAACGTAGCAACGGTGGCACTGTTGGCTTCTGCGCCGGCCCCGCCTGCCGACGTGAAGCTGCAAACAAAGGAGCTGGTCAACTCCAGCACATTGCATTGGACTGCGTCTCCCGACGGGCGCGCCGTGGGCTACGAAGTGCTGTACCGGGACACAACGTCTCCGGTGTGGGAAGATGTGGTTCCAGCAGGCGCCGAATTTCGGATTACCTTGCCTTACTCGAAGGATAATGTTGTATTCGCAGTTCGCGCCTATGACGCTCACGGACATCGTAGTCTGCCTGTGTACCCGGCGCCGGAGCGGTAAACGCAGAGGAGAAATATGGCACGCGGTGGACCCGCAACTAGTTTTGGATTTCCGCCGTTCACGCGCGCGGTAAAAACACTGATCATCGCCAACGTGGCGGTGTTCTTGGTAATGATGCTGTCCCGGCTAACGGTGCCAGACCTCGCGCTGTGGGCCGAGCGCTATTTCTATCTGCGTCCGGAGGCAGTCGTCCACGGCCAGATATGGCAGATGGTGACGTATGCCTTCTTCCACGACCCGCATACGATCACGCATCTCCTGTTCAACATGCTCGGCCTCTGGATGTTCGGCGCGCAGTTTGAAATGGATTTCGGTACACGGCGTTTTTACGAATTCTATTTCTGGTGCGTCGTGGGCGCGGCGATCACGAGCCTGGCCGTTGGCATCTTCGGCATCTTGGCGTTTCAGCAAGTGCATTTCGCACTCTTCGCCATTATGGCCAGCATTTGGCTGCATCCCATCATCGGCGCTTCGGGAGGAATCTACGGACTACTGATTGCCTTCGGGATTCTCAACGGAGACCGCCAGGTTTATATCTTTCCGTTCCCCGTTGCGATCAAAGCCCGTTACATCGTGGCGATCTGGCTCTTCATCGCGTTATTCAGCGCCTTGAACGGAGCCAACGGAGTTGCCGAGTTCGCCCACCTTGGCGGTGCGCTCTTCGGATGGATTTACTTGAAATTCATTCCGCGCTATGGCTTGCAAGGTGCAGCGTCCGAAAGCATGTTTGGGATTCGCAACCGCTACTACAAGTGGAAGCGCCGCAAGGCCGCGAAGAAGTTTGAGGTTTACATGCGCAAAACCAAGCGCGAAGACTACTTCGACGAGCACGGCAATTATCACGGCCCATCCCTGGACAAAAAGGACGACGACTCAGGATGGATCAACTGAGTTGAACCTTGGCTTTTTCAGCAACAGGCACCGGAGAGCTTCCGGTGCCTGTTGTTTTGGTACTCAAGATGGCGGCGATGGCAAGAGATTCTTGATCGCCAAAGGCCACCGCAGCCCCGGCTTACTTCGAGACTGCGGCCAGCGACAACCTAGCGTTCGAAAGTGACGGAACTACGCGCCGCTTTCGAGAATATCCTCTACGATACCTTCCTGCGTGGAGAAAATCATTTCGAGTTCTTCGTAGATGGTTGTGATCTCTCCGATCTCCCCCAACTTTATCCAGTAGCGATGCACATCTGGATCATGCATTGCAGACTCGCGAGCTTCATCCGACAACCAGATTCGGATGTGCACCAGATCGCCGGGTTGCTTCCGATCCTGAAACAGCATGTCGCGCGAATACTGCTTGGTATACATCATGGTGTAGAACTCGCGCAGAAACGCAAACAATTCCGACTCCTTGCCGGGATGCGGTTTCAGGATCGCCATGGAACGGATTTGATCTCTCATCGCTACGTGTCCTTCTTTGTATTTTTCTTAGCTTTCGCAGTCCGCCTGCCGTCGTTATTTGTTGCTCGAATTCGATGGAGGCGGATGAAGTTGGTCGAACCTGGAAGTACCATCCTGGTTCCTCCAACAATGGCTACGACATCATTCGTAGTTGCTACTCCAGTGCGCCGCAATTCGGTTTCGGTTGCATCGATCATTGCTTCCACCGTATGCGGCGCCTTGATAAGTACCGGACGAACTCCCCAGTAAAGATTCAACCGATTGCATACCTCAGCCACCGGGGAAAAGGCATAAATCACCGCTCGGGGGCGGTACTTGGAGATCAGCCCCGCAGTATTGCCGCTTGCGGTGAAAACGGCCACGCCACGAAGATTCAGCTCTTCGGCTATATGCGCGACGCTTTCGCAAATTGCTTCCGAAATCGTCAATTCCTGGATTTCGCGACGACGTGTTGTGGTTGTCGTCTTCCTCATGTCCGCTTCGGCTTCCACCACAATGCGCGCCATCATGCTGACAGACTCACGCGGATATTTGCCGCTGGCTGTTTCACCCGAGAGCATCACCGCATCCGATCCATCATAAATCGCATTGGCAACATCGCTGGCTTCGGCGCGGGTCGGGCGAGGATTCTGAATCATGGAATCGAGCATTTGCGTTGCGGTAATCACCGGCTTGCGCCAGAACAACGCACGTCGAATCACATGCTTCTGAATGATCGGAACCGTCTCGGGAGCAACTTCTACGCCCAGATCTCCGCGCGCAACCATCACGCCGTCGGCGATCTCAAGAATTTCTTCGAGATTCTCAATCGCCTGAGGCTTTTCCAGCTTGGCAATCACCGGAGTATCTTTTCCCGCTGCTGCGATAATCTTCTTCACCGCCCGAATGTCCGTAGCGTTGCGAACAAACGAGATCGCCACCGCGTCCACATCCACTGAAAGCCCGAACTTCAGATCCTTCTTGTCCTTGCTTGTCAGCGACGGCACGCTTAACACGGCGCCCGGAAGATTGATGCCCTGATGTTCGCCGAGCAGCCCTCCATCAATCACTTCACACAGCACGTCGTCGCCTTGAACCTTCAGAACCTTCAACGACAAACGCCCGTCGGAGAGCAGGATACGCGAACCAATCTCGGCCTCACGCGCCAGAGTCTTGAAAGTGGTCCCCAGCAACTCCGGTGTGCCATCAACGTCCTTGTTCGTAATCGTGATCTTCGAACCGGCGACCAAGGTGATAGGAGTGTGGCCACGTAAAGCACTGGTGCGAATCTTCGGGCCTTGCAGGTCTTGCAGAATGCAGATTGTGCGCTTTAACTCTCCAGCAACCTTGCGCAGCGTGCGAATCCGTTGCAGATGCTCTTCATGTGTACCGTGAGAGAAATTAAGACGAGCTACATCCATGCCCAGCAACATAAGCTGGCGCACATCCTCTTCCGTATTCGACGACGGACCGAGTGTGCAAACAATCTTCGCGCGGCGCCGCTGGATCGGCTCCAATTGATTCTCCTCAGCGAGTAATGTCTTGAGATATTCAGTCATATTCCCTTTGTATTTCTTTCCCCGGCGGATGCGTCGGGCTCAAGCTTGGAGAAGGCCCCAAACAGATAGCGCGGATAGCGCAATGCGTTGAACTCCGCCCCGATAAGGATCACCAGAGAAACGAGGTAGAGCCAAATGAGTAAAGCGATAGCGGTACCAACCGAGCCATAAATGACTCCGTAATCCGCGTAGTGACGGAGGTACCAGCCGAAAATAGTTGTCGAGGCAAACCACATGCCAGTGGCCAGCACCGAACCGGGCACAACTCTGTGCCATGGCTGAGTGCGTGGAAGTCCGTGGTGGTAGATGAGTGCGAGCACTGCAATCGTGGTCGCTACGGCTATCAACCAGCGCACGACGGTCCACATAGCAAGGATGTAAATGTCTAGATCGCGGTTGGCATGGAAGGTCAACCAATGTTCAATCTGATTGCCGAATGCCAGCAGAAAGCTGGCAAATGCCATCGGTATCCCGGCCATAAAAACCAAAAGGAACGAGACCAGTCGTTCCTGGCTGAGATCCCATGTCTTCGGCAACTGATAGGCACGGCGGAAGCCGTCCATGCAGGAGATCATGACGCCGGACCCAGTCCACAAGGTGATCAGTGATGTTGTTACGATCATGCGAACCGGGGCGGGGTTGCGGCCTTCAAAAAATGTAAGCAGCGACGGAGCTGTGCCTGACGGCATAATTCCGCCAATGGCAAAAGATATTTCTCTAATAAAACTAAGAGTGCTATGAGATGCAGTAAGAATGGATGAAATGAGAAGAACGGCAGGAAACAGCGTGAGAATAGCGGAATAGGCCGCAGCTTTCGCCACAGCAAACTGGTCATGTTCCAGCGTCCTCACGATAGCGATCTCTACCTGTTTCAGGAATCGCAGCATAAAGGGTGCAGTCCCTGTATTCTCCCGAGCCAAGATTTAGCCATCCTGATTGTAATTGACAGGCCGCAGCTTAGGCAGGGGAAGGGTAGATTTGGCTAGATATATTGGGAAACGATGGTACAAAGCTGCGGGAGTACCATGTGCGGAAATAAAAAACGCGACGGGAGTTGCCCGCCGCGAAGGGTCACTAATAATCAGCAATACGCACACCGAACGGCTCCTGCTCCTACACCGTCCGAATTCCCTGCAATCTACCGATACGTACCGACCGAGGCAGATTTTGATCCAAGGAGGTTCCGCTGCTCTTTGCGTTGCTCCTCAAGGACAAAACGATCCATGGATTCCAGGAGCATGCGAGCCATTTTCGACATCTGTTCAGCGGACGCCGCCAACTCCTTAGAACTGGAGGTGGACTGCTGCACCAGCTCGCGCATACGCTCCATGGCTCGGACGACAGCCTGCGCCCCACCTGCCTGCTCCTCCACGGAGGAAGTTATTTCGTGAGTGATCTCGTTGAGGCGAGTGGTGGCCTTGGCAATCTGCGAAGAGCCGTGTGACTGTTCGTTGGTAGCGGCCCGAATCTCCTGCGAGAACTTGAAAACCTCCGTCACCACGTTGGAGATCTTGTGCAGCGCGAGACTCAGGTCATCTCCCAGCGTCAGCCCTTCGTTAACGATCAACGCGCTCTTCTCCATGTTGTCCACGGCCTTGCGCGCCTCGCTCTGAATGCCGCCAATCAGCTCGCTGATCTCCTTCGTAGATGTAGCTGATTTTTCGGCTAGCTTGCGCACTTCATCCGCTACAACCGCGAATCCGAGGCCATGCTCTCCAGCTCGTGCCGCTTCGATTGCCGCATTGAGCGCGAGCAGGTTCGTCTGGTCCGAAATGTCGTCAATGACCTCGATGATTTTGCCGATATTCTTGGCACGCTCGCCGAGATTGCTGATGATACTCGAAGACGAGCCAATGGATCCGTTGATACGCTTGAGCCCGTCCGTGGTCTTTTCCATGGTGCCGATGCCGCTCTGCACTTCATCGCGTGAGCGACTGGAGATGTCCAGCAAAACCTTGGCAGTATCTGCCACCCGCTGAATGCTCGCCACCATTTCGTCGATTGAGGCGGATGTCTCACTAACGCTAGAGGCTTGCATCTGCGTGTTCTTCACCATGTTCTGCACGTTGATGCTTATCTCGTGCATAGTGCTGGTAACTTCGTCGATCGCCGACGAGGATCGTATGCTGACCCTGGCCGAATCCTCCGAAGCGCCTGCCATCTGGTTGGCACCGCTAGCCACCTGCGTCGCACCTTCTCGCACATTGTGCACGAGTGCGCCGAGTCCGTCTGTCATTCTGGCAAAAGCGTGACCCAGAACATCGCGCTCAGATCGAGGCGCGACGGCGCAGGAAAGATCGCCGCCAGCAATACCTTCAGAGACGGCAGCCATCTCTTTCAGATACTCGATCATGTTATTGAAGGAACGCGCCAGATCGCCGAGTTCGTCTTTACGTTCAACGTCGATCTGATGTTCCAAATCGCCGGAATCGCTGATGGCTCGTGCCACCGTGATCAGTTCATTCAGAGGATCGGTAATTGTTCGCCCCATCCGGCTTACTACCAACAAAAGAGCGCACCAGGAGAGGACCATCACCCCGACGACGATGAGAGCATAGCTGCGATAGCGTTGGCGCATCTCCGCCGTATCAGACTCAATGTAAACCGATCCGATCTCCTGCCCGGACAGTGTCATTGGAAGATACTGCATCAGGCGATCGGATTCGAAGTAGGTTCCCGGGCTCCTGAGCGGCGGCGCAGCCGAACTGCCTGCACCTTGGGGATTGTATGAAGCAAAGGGCTTTCCCTGCTTGTCATAGATACAGGCGGCCGTGATATGAGGCTCCGCCTTCAGCGTGGCGAGCACCTCGCCAGCAGCCGCCTGATCGCCGAAGCTCAGTGCGGCCTTGCTGTTATCTGCGATGACTTGAACCAGCGTCGAGAGGTGTTCGGCACTGTCCTGCTTAGAAGTGACGATGTCGTACAGCAGCAGAACCGCGCAAACAACCACGAGCGCCACGCTACTGGCCGCCATCATCAGAATCATCAACTTGCGGCCAACAGGCAAATTTTGGAACTTCATGGTGCCAGCCTCCCTAGCTGCCATCCGATACAAGTGTTGCGAGCGAGAGCAATCTGGAACTGATTTGCATGCGCGCACGCTCCGCCGCATGCGGATTTACTTCAAAGCGTATCCGTCCACCGTTGAGCAGCAGGTTAACGATTCCGCCATGCCGGCCAAATCCGTCCGACTCTCCCACCGTGAGCACATTCGCCCCTCGAAGACGTTCCAGTACCGCCGGAATGTTCTTGCGTTCGGAGTCGCCGATAAAAACCAGTTGGCACGCTCTTAAATCACCATCCACTCCAAGGCGGCGAACTACAATTCTCTTGCCATTCACTGATTGGCCAGACGCTTGACGTTGCAACGCATCGCTCGTGGCATCAGCGCCGATAAAGCCAATCAACAAATCATTTCGACCATTACTCGGCCACTGAACAAAGTTCAGGAGCTTGAGAACGAAAGCAGCCTTGGCTTCATTCTCGCCCATGGATTGCGCTTGCGCGCCCGTACAGATTCCACCCGCAGCGATCAGCACCAGGGCACCGATACCCGCAATCAACAACTGTCGAGCGCGCACGAGTGCACGTTGTCTCAAAGAACTACGAGGGACATTCGAGGTCGCGTTATTCACTGTTTTGCACATTAGATTATCGACTCGCATGAGCGTCACCATCGCTTCTGAGTGCGGGTTCGGGTTGGTTGGTCTTGTCGTCGTGAGCATGTCCGCCTGCTTCGCCCGAGGTCCAGGTCAGCTTCAAGCGGAAGCTGCGCCGGTCATCAGGCAATATCGAACTCGAAGGCAGGGTTTGGGTCTGTTCAAAGTACCCGAACGTCGATTCGCTCATAGAGCGTCCGACCAGATTGTAAGCACCTCCCGAGACGGAGAACCCTCGGAACTGGCGACTGGACAAGCTGGCATTCACAACCACTGGAGGCGCTGAGTAGCTAACCGCAGGCCACACGGTTGAGCTTCTACTCATATACTCGGCCTCTACTGCCGGAGTGATTGCCGCGCGGAATAGCGGTGCGGCAAAGCTCAACTTCACCAGATGCTTCGGAGCGTCCGGCAAAGTTGCCCCTGTCAGTTTGTTGCGTGCATCTTGGTATGTGTAGCTCAACCGACCTTCGATCTCCGCTGGCAACTTGCCCGTCAGCTCTAACTCCCCACCCTTGGCCGTTGCCTTGGTGTTAGAGAATGTGGTCTGGTCGATTCCTTTTGAAGTAAGCGACGTCTGATCAATGATGTAGCTTCCGATATGGTTGTAGAAACCGGATGCGCTAAGAGTTGCACGCTTGCCGAGTTTCTGTTCCAAATCCCCTTCAAACGTCCGAATGTTTTCCGGCTTCAGATTAGGAGCTGACACGCTCGCCATTCCTTCGTAGTAAAGCTCGGAGAAACTCGGCGGGCGATAGGCGGTTCCGTACAGAAACTTCAAAGTAGTGGACTTTTTTAAATCGTAGATCAGTGTGGCGCGTGGGCTGGTCGTACTACCAAATAGATAGTTGTAGCGGTCATTGCGCACGCTGAGATTCAGAATCACTTTCGGAAGGATATGAAATTCGCCTTCCCCGTACAGCCCCCAGATCGCTGAGGTACGGTCGTAATTCACAAATGTTTTCGAACTCGAAGATGCACTAGAGACAATTAGGATGTTGTCGTTCTGCGCCTGATGGAAGTTATCACGATACTCAGCTCCGATTGTTACGCGGTGCTTATCCATGAAAACCCTGGTCAGTTTCATCTCTGCCCCTACCCGATCCCCGTGGGAGCTGTTGTAGTCCATCAGCGAATGGCACTTAAAACTGCATCCCTGACTTAGGTTGCGGCGGTCATCAGAATTGCCATTGGTCTGGTAGTAGTCGTAGTAGGTGCGCGCCGTGAATTGCGTGCTCTTCCACACACGATGTTCGTACTGCAGATCGACATAGCCATTGAAGCTGTTGGAATGGGTATCGACCTGGTGACAAGCTCCGCACCACTGCGCTGAACTTGGTGCCTTTACCTGCGAACTCGATGCCGCAGCTTGCAACGTGAAACCGTGACTGGCTACGAGAGCAAAAGCACGACGAGTCTGGTCATGTGTACCAGCAAACCCGACTGGATTCTGAGCTTTATCCAAGTGACTGGGAGCTGCGGTATCCCAGTAGCTCGCCGAAAACATGGCTTGCGTGCCGCCTCGATCCAAACCGTAAGTAGCTGTTTCCTTGTACGTGCCTAGGCTGCCAGCTTCTCCAGAAATCGTCGTTCCCGGAGTCTTCCCCGTCTGGGTGATGACATTCACAACGCCCATAAAGGCGTCCGCCCCATATAGAGACGAACTTGGGCCACGCACAATTTCGATGCGATCGACAAGATCCATATCGATCGGAAAGTCGTCTCCGATCGGTGCCGAATCATCAATGTTGTTGTTGAGTGCGTGTCCGTTGACCATAAACAGAATGCGGCCATTCGCGTCCCCGGTCGGAGCAAATCCGCGCACGCCCAGAGTGCTATAGCTGCCATGATTCTTTACGTAGAATCCTGTCACGCTCTGCAGAGCTTCTTGAATGGTCCGGTAGCCAAACTTTCGAATGTCATCAGCGGTAATCACGCTAATGTAGGAAGGCGCTTCCGTTGCCTTTTGCTCGTACTTGGAGGCGCTGTAGACCTTCGTTTTCAATAAATCCTCCACGCTAAGAGCATCCGCATCGGATAGCTGGGCGTAGAGGGAACCTATAGATGTAAAGATGAGAGAGAGGACGAACGTTATTAGGCAAACACGTCGAGACACAACATAGGAACTTGAAAAGCGCACGGGTCCCCCCTTGTTCTAATTGGCCCTGAGGACCCCTTAAATTGAGAGCTGGAACTGTTAGAGAATACCCACGAAAGTTGATTACTGGCAAGTTACTTTTTTGACAGACCAAAAGAATACAGGTAAAATCTGGAACCCCCGCAGCAGATACGGGGACGATATATACATCGGACCTGCTCCCGATGAAGCTACAACGATGTCGTTCCCTTAGCGGAGTCGCTTCTCCATCCTGATCAGCTTCACCGGCATAGTTAGCTTCTCCATAAGTTCTTTAGGAGGGTCTTCAATTCCCGCTTCGATGTACCCAAACTTGCGATAAACAGGAGGAAGCTCAGTACGCACGCTGACAACCGTCAGTTGCGCAATACTGCATCCGAGTCCGCGTAGAGTCTGCTCGGCCATCTGAAGCATTCTGCGCCCCAAACCGTTTCGCTGATGTCCCGGACGCACAGCCAACATGCCAATGTATCCGCGCTCCCCGAGCACTTCGTAGTAGACCGACGCCACTAATTGCGCCTCTTGGTGCGCGAGCAAAAAACGTCCAAGCCGGAATTGTTCTTCAAGCTGCGCTGCGTTCGTGCGCGGACGATTTACGAAGAAGTTCTCTTCTACGAATGCGGCGTTTACGACTTCAAGCATCTCGGGAATATCCCGCGTAGTCGCCTCTCGAACCGTGAGTCCGGCTGGGAGCGTGGGCGCGTCAGTTAATTTGGACACTGAATATCTCCGTGTTATGTATGAAAAGAAGGGCCGCATCCGAAGATGCGGCCCCCAGAATGCTGACAAAGTCCTCGATTTTTCGAGGGCTTTGTTGTATTCAGAGTTCATGCTGAAAAAGGCAGAGGTTTCGCAGGAAGAGATGGAGTTTGTGACGATCGGGTCGCTGGTTCCCGACGA
>Ga0224527_1001371_pt1 | contig 12291 bp, 13 predicted proteins | sample CBST0metaG_FD_179882 | JGI IMG/M metagenome (GOLD analysis project Ga0224527, IMG submission 179882) | Peat soil microbial communities from Stordalen Mire, Sweden - C.B.S.T0 | ecosystem: Environmental > Terrestrial > Soil > Wetlands > Peat | place: Sweden: Norrbotten County, Stordalen Mire... | reverse complement strand
ACTTGGTGGAGATAATCGGGATCGAACCGATGACCTCTTGCATGCCATGCAAGCGCTCTCCCAGCTGAGCTATACCCCCACACCATTAAGTGGTTGTTAGCAAGATTACTCATAAAAAGTTTTGCTACCAACATGAACTATGATATCATATTTTTCCGTGTAATGTCAACAAGAAAATTCAGTAATTTTCAATGTTTTATAAACACTCTTTATCAAGGATTGCAATCAGTTGCGCAATTTCAGGTTTTGACACTTGAGCGTTAGCACCAATCGCTTCACCCTTACGACGCATTTCTTCATTGATCAATGAAGAAAAAATGACAACTGGTAGTTTTTGTAATGCACGATCATCGCGCACACGTTTTAATAAATTATGTCCATCCATTTTGGGCATTTCAATATCTGTAATGAGAATACTTACATTTTTCTCAATTGGTTCACCACTATCCGCTAGAACCGTTAAGGCATCCCAAGCGGCCTTGCCATCATTATAGGCTGCTACATTTACATAACCAGATTGATGAAGGGTTTCCACCAACAAATCTCGTAGCATATGAGAATCTTCTGCTACCATGATTTTTTTCAGTTTCCGATCATTCTTTATCTCTTCATTACTTTGAGGGACGGTCGTCAACTTGACATTAATTTCAGGATTAATCTCAGCAACAATTTTTTCAAAATCTAATAAAATAACTAATTTTTCTGCCATTTTGATCACGCCGACAACCATATCAGAATCGCTAATATTCGGTGGTGGCTCCATCGCTGCCCATGATACTCTGTGTATACGAGAAACCTCATTCACCAAAAATCCCACAAAATAATTGTTTAACTCACTAACGATAATATTATTTGCAGCTACGCCTGTTTCTTCTGATCCCAAGCACCTAGGTAAATTAACAAGAGGCATCAGACGTCCACGTAATGTAAATACACCATCAACATAAGAGTGAGAATTAGGCATTTTTGTGATCGGGACAAGATTAATAACTTCTCTTACCTTTGCTACATTAATTCCATAATTGACTTTACCAACAGCGAATTCTACAATTTCAAATTCATTAGTGCCGGTTTCTAACAAAATGCCTTTTTTACCTGTAGCTGTCTCATTCATAGAAACGCCTCCAGCCTTTTATATTTATCTGTCGCACCAACTTGCAATGGATATTTTTATCAGCCGACTTATTTAACCCATTTTTTTTAAGTTCTCTATAAAAATTCTAATTCCTTCTTTAGTAACTAAAATAACTACTATTTTTTGCGTTTTTTGCCTAAATTAAAGACTTATTGTCGTTTTTCGACAATAAGTCTCATCTAGCACCTGAGCAATTCATTATTCTTCCGTTTTTGTCTCCAAAAGATAAGTCCAGCCCTCGCGTTGCTCTACATAACCTGTCTTTATTAGATTGCCCAACGCCCGCTTAAAAGCAGATTTACTAATACCAAATCTTTCTTTAATTAATTCTGGTGCAGTGTTGTCACCATAAGGCATTTTGCCATTACGAGAATATAACAGAGAAAGAATACTTTCCGCATCAATCTCCATAGCGGACTGTTTGAGAGGTCGCATGGAAACGTTAATCCGCCCATCGTCACGCACATAGGTAACACGGGCAGTGATTTCTTCGCCGACCATTGGTCTTATGGTAAATTCGCTATTGTGCAAAAAGGCAATATAGCGCTCAGTGGTAAATAAAAAGGCTCCCTCTTCATTGAAGTTGTACAATGATCCTGTAACTACATCCCCAACCGCAGCATTCGTTGCTGGCACAGCAGCACGTCGCAGTTCATCTTCTACTTCCATGCTCACAGCATTCCGCCCTGACTTGTCGATATATAATTTGACCCAGACCTTATCACCACGTTTTAAGTTACCACGCATACCAGCAAAAGGCATGAATACGCCACGTTCCGCACCAATATCAACAAAGGCACCGTCTTTGGTGGTATTAATGACAGTAACCCTAGCCACCTGCCCTACTTCCATTTTGGGTAGACGCATACTAGCTGTCAAGCGCCCTTTAGGGTCAAGATATAGATAGACTTTAACTTCATCCCCAATTGCTACACCATCACCGATTTGCTGCTGCTTATGCAACAAAATATCATCATTGGTGTTACCTGTACCCGCATCAAAAAACACACCAAATTCACTGGCCCTAACTACTTTTAATGTTACAACACTGCCAGGAGTGAGTTGCTCTTGCTTTTTCTGCTCTTGTATTTCTGTTAAATTAATCTTCCTCATGTACCGGACCTTCTCCCCATAGGCGCTCCAGATTGTAATACTCTCTTTCTTCCTCCGCAAAAATATGAGCAATGCAAGTCCCAAAATCCATCAGTATCCAACGTCCCTCACGATATCCTTCTTTGTGCAACATCTCTATACCATCTTTTCCTAATTCATCTTCAATGTTATCGGCAATTGCCTTTACCTGCGTATTCGATTGGGCACTGCAAATCACAAAGGAATCTGTGACCATAGAAATCCCTTCCACATCAAGAATGCGTACATCCCTCGCTTTTTTATTTTCAGCAGCTACCATAATTTTTTCGGCTATCTTGTTAGTTGTATCACTCATAAAAACCCTCCTATTTTTTCCATTATTCTCATTAAATTTCGCGAACTACCTATAGTTTTCCCCTAATTTTAATTTATGGAGTAGCTATATTGCTCGTTGTTGTATTATCACTCATTACGATCCGTTCTACCAACTGTTGTGTCTGTTCCTGATCATGTTTCCAGTAATTCACACCATCAACAGTGTCTAATTTTCCAGGTAACAATTCCATTTCCAAACTATTCATGCTAAACGATTTTAAACTTTTAACTAATTTAAACATTTTAAATCCACTAATATCAGTTGTTACGTATTGATCTCCACTGCTAATCAGTCTTATCATCTTGAATATATTACCAACTTGTAAATTTTGATCAGCCAGTGCTTTTACAACTCGTTGTTGCCGCTCTACACGGTTAATATCCCCTAATTCATCACTACGAAATCGTACATACTGACCAACTTCGCTACCATTTAAGTGCTGATAACCTTGGTTTAAATGAATTGCTACATCAGCATAAGGGTCTTCATAATTCATATTATTTTCCACATATAAATCAACCCCGCCTAACTGATCAATTACCTTAATAAAAGCCTGCCAATTGATTACTACGAATTGATTAATATGAAGTTGCAGTAAGTCTTCCACGGTGCGAATCGCCAATTCTGACCCACCATAAGAAAAGGCATGATTAATTTTTTCAGTCCCTTTGTGTCCTGGAATGGCCACTCTGGTATCACGAGGAATGGATAACAGATTCACACTACCATTCTCTGAATTAATGCTGATGACCATCATGACGTCAGACCTTTGTGTACCGCCGAGTTTTTCACTCTCGCCATCATCAACGCCTAGCAGTAATATATTAGTAAATTTACTAACTGGTTCTGACGGTTTTGTGTTTTCTATTGTCCTACTGACAGTCGGACTAACGGTCGGACTAACAGTTGAAGTTGAACTCACAGCTCGTAAAGACGATATGTGTTGATAAACCTGCACCGCTCCCCAACATAATGATGTGAAAATCGTAGCTAAAATCGCTAATAATAGTAGCAATCTTGTCCAGCGTATTTTTCGACGCGGGGGACCAGGGGGGCGTGGTGGACGTGGTGCCCTTCTGAAACGTTTAGAACGCACACTAGGCATACTTTTGCTTCCTCCCTAACACGTCATATTTTTCAGCAAGATTTCATTGCGAGCTGCAATCGTAGCAGGGTGTATCAAACCACATCTTTGTACAATATAACCGATACTTTGGTCTAGTGCCATCAATAAAGCCTTGTCAAGGTCATTCTGTGCGATCTGCCGAATGTTATCAAGTCCTGTAAAGTTGCGCCCCGGCTCAATTACATCTGCTAAATAAATAATTTTATCTAGTTTTGTCATGGCCAGTCCGCCAGTAGTATGTAAAATAATAGCCTGTAAAACTTCCGCATCATCAATCCCGAATTCTGCTTGAACCATTTCAGCTGCAAGGGGCCCATGTAGTAATATGACCTCAGCTTGTTCGATATCATCCACCACTATACCAAATGCTTGGGATCTTTGCAAGAGTTCATTCTTTGGCACCTCACGGGCTATATCATGCAACAAGCCTGCCAGCTTGGCCTTTTCCTTGTCACAACCAAAACTTTCTGCTAAAAATTCAGCCGTAGTGCTTACACCTAGAGAATGTTGAAATCTTCTTGGCGATAGCCTTTTTTCCAATTCACTTGTCAGTTTTGCGTAATCCATGTTAATCACCATAACTCCATAATTCTAGCTAATCTTCTTATAAAGTCAGAACTTCGTCAAATTTTGTTATTTTCCTGCTATAAAGCGCTCTACATCTATTTATTTACTAACTTAAGTAACAATAGCCTCACCTCTGATTGGTTATTTTGGGACTGATGCCTAAATCCTAATGTTATAGAAAAAAGCCTTCTTGCTGGAAGGCTTTTTTCTATAATTATTCTTCTCGTTTTTTGGCTTCGTTCACGATAATCTGACGTCCACCAAAATCCGTACTATTCATAGCATCCACTATTTTTTCCGCATCCTCATCATCAACTTCTACAAAACCAAACCCTCGAGAACGTCCTGTTTCTTTATCTGTAATAATTCGACTGGAAATTACATGACCATGAGCTTGAAAAGTATCGGATAAACTGCTATCCGTCGTTGACCAAGGTAAATTGCCCACATAAAGTGTTTTTGTCATCTACTATCACCTTTCTTATGTTAAATTGCTAATCGTGCCACTACTAGCATTATTAGCGAATCCAGCACATTTATACGTGACTTTATTTGCCATGCAGAAATGGATAGTCATTCTTTATCATTGCTAGGTTTACCTAAGAACTTTGCTTATGAGGTCGCTACTAAGAATAGAGTTAAAAGCGCTCCCAGCAAACAATAACTTAATTCTTCAGCGAACATTTTTAGAAATAATATCAATTAAAATTCTTATGCCCGCCATTACTGCAAACATAATAACAATCGCTCTAATGTAATCTAAACAATCATGTTTGCCTTTCTCCGTCTTTAAATAATTCATGAAAGCATAAAAATATCCCATCTGTCTTCCCCCTCATAGCAAGATATTTCTATTTTACCACAAAAACCTTAGGTTTATTCATAAGGGAAACGACAACCGTGTCACCATAAGGATAAAATATCAGATTCACCTATTGACCATAGCACATCCTGTGTTAAAAAACATACTATGTATTAAGAACATCGAACACCGATATGCCAATATCGCACTGAAGGGCTCTGTCATTCAGTGCCAATCCTGCTATCAAAAGTACCCAATTTAAAAGGAGGATTTTTTCATGATCAACAGTCAGTATTTTGAGATCCCCGGTTTTTGTGCCACCGATACACGAAAAGAAGATTGCGATGAATGCCTTGATATTTTAAAAAATCCAAAATGTGCTGCTGCTTTTGGCTTAGATTTTTCACCGACTCATCCAGTCCCTCCCTGCACATGTCATGATATTTGTGTAGAAGAAGTGCGCCTGATTGGTACAATAAGTGGAGAGCGTGGCTTTAACCACTGCTTTAATTTCCCACCTATTGGCCCCTGCCGCTTAGGGGCAGGAGTTACCTTACCCGAAATTGACACCAGAAAACGACTTAAGGTTTTCGTTGTGTCCGCCCAAGAGTCCCTAGATGGAAATTGCCAAGCCATCAATGTAAAAATAAGAATATTGATACTTGCTACAACAACTACTTGTAATAATATTCTTCTACCGTTAGACATCGACGTATGTTTTGACACCTTCTTTCGCTTCCCTGAGTGCGAAGGCCCTGTTACTTGTGATGAATTGCAAAATGCATTGGCAGAAATTGACGGTTCTTGCCTAGTCATCCAACTAAAAGCCCACGCCGCTTGCGTCTGCGGTACCACTAAAATCTCTCTTAGCGGCAAAATAATTGATAAACTATGGAAAAATGAAAATTTATGGATCACTGGCATACGTCCTTACGAATTAAGTGAAGAACAGAAAAGAGAAGGTTTTGTTTCTTTCACCGTGCATGACGTCTTTAATAATGCACATAAAATGGGTGACTGCGGTCCTATTTCCTGCCACATTCCCATGCCTTAAAACCACAATAAGAGCAGACCCCTGGTCTGCTCTTATTAATTTACTTATCCAGCTCCAGTCCTAATGATTTACCAAAGAGGCTTTCCAGTCGTTTTAGCCTTTCGTCTACTGCCTGAAAACGGTTGTTCATTTCCACCATTATTTTACTTCGCTCTTTTGTATCTATTTTAACCTCGGTTTTACGCCACATCTGGCTCTGCTTTATTTCACCGGTTTGAAGGCCTGGCAAACTCTCTAAAATTTGCTCCACATCAATTGAATCAGGCAATAAATATACTTTTTGCTCACCATCAATGGCTAGATACTTCTCAGCTAATAACTGACCTATTTCGTCCACCGCCATCAATGAATTGTCAGGAGAATTAACAGTGCTTGCTCGGAGACGAGTGCCGATGTCTTGGGGGGATGCATCATGGTTTTCTGCCTCTTTCCCTGCCCTAAACTGAGTTGATGAGGACACCTGGATCGTATCGCTTATTCCTGCTTCCTGCAGCTTATTCAGTAGTTGTTCTACAGCCTCTGCATCAGACAACATATGAACTTTCTGTTCACCATCTTCGCCTTGATAGGTTAACTCCTCTACGCCCAATATTTTCTCTATTTCCATAAAGTAAACCTCCTCTATGCAACTGATTCAACTATATATAACATGGGCATTAGCAACCGCCCATGCTATATACAATTTTACCCGATTCCTGAATATCCCCTTACTGATTTGCACTATAAGACATGCAAAATACTAAAAACGACACTTCCTAAATCCTACTTTTTAAGGTAAGCCTTGCAACAATATTCTATGCCGCTCCTCGCCAAGGAATGCAAATTTTACTATGTAAGGCATCATCAAAAAAAATGTTATGACTCATTATTAGCGCCAACCGCATAGATTATAGTGGAGGTAATTAACAATGCTACAAAAAGTTATAAAAGCCCCGATGATAGAAGCCCTCGTTTGTAACACTGATACCCCAGACTATTCTCCTCAAAATGGCAACAATATGTTACTAGTGGGCACGAAGTTCGAAAGTAATTATAGGGCATTCATGCAATTCGATCTATCCTCACTGCCCTTTTTTTCAGTGATTCGAAGCGGCACACTCCATCTATTTGTTGCGCGAAATGATTTTCCTGCTTCCGCCAGTTCCCTTGGTATTTTTCAGATTAGATCTCATTGGGAACCCCAAACGCTGACCTGGAATGAACAACCCTTAGTTAGCAGCTCACCCGTGGACAGTTTTGAGGTGAATTATCAAGCTGCTACCTTTTTAACATTCAATGTAACGTCCCTACTCCAAGACTGGTTTTCAAATCCATCTGCCAATCTGGGACTTATGGTAAAATTCATGAATGAATCTTCCTGCAACTTTCTTACGATACCGGGGTATAAATACCCTGATTGCCACTTTTGGCCCTATCTAGAATTAAACATCCTAGACCAAGCTCCATTAGAAAATCACAGAATGTTGTGCGCTATACCACTGGAACAATTCGTAACAGTATCAACACAACCTTTTATACAATTTACCTTACCTGCTAACGTTCTGGTATACGATTATTCTTATCTTGTCGTTAATATTGGCAGAAGCGTTGCCCGGGCTTATTTACAAATAAGCCCCGATGGCGCAACCTGGGAAGACCAATCCGACACAAAAGTCATTAATCCTGGTACAATAGTCAGCTTTGTTCCTGATGTAATTGCTAAATATGCTCGCCTAGCTTACCAGTCTGAGCCAGCATCACCCAATACAACGCTACAAATCTATATACAAGGGCGATCATAAGCATCTTTCATCGGGTAAACTCCCTTATTGACAAGGTCGAGTAGGAGGATCTTAAAAATGAACCCCAGCGTAAAAAATGTTTATCCATTACCTATCAGTTTTCAGCTCAATCGCGGGCAAAGTAACCCAGAAGTCAAATTTTTGACACAGACAAGTGGTTATAGCCTATTGTTAACACCTTCCGCAGCCGTAATGGTCTTAAAATCTCCTACGAATATCCCTGCAGAAATAAATTTGCAAACACAAGACTTTGCCTCGGTAAAAAACTTACAAGCGGCAGCGGGAAAACAGATTCCCGCTGCCGTACGACTAGAAGTTAGGGGTGCTAATGAAAATCCCCAAATCCTCGGCTTAGAAGAATTACCTGGCAAAGTGAACTATTTTATTGGAAATGCCCCTGATCAGTGGCTTACCAACATTCCCACCTACGCCAAGGTCAAATACCAGGATATCTATCCAGGCATTGATATCCTTTATTCGGTTAATGAACGACAACTTGAATTGGACTTTATTGTATCCCCTGGTGCTAACCCTAACCTCATCACTCTTAACTTTGACGGCAGTGATGAGGTACTTCTCGATGACCAGGGCAACCTACTGCTAGCCATTGAAGGCGAGCAAATCCGCATTAGCAAGCCTATGGTTTATCAGGAAACGCCCCTCCAAAGAAGTTCCGTGCTTGGTAATTATACCTGTAATGGTCAGCAGATTGGCTTCCAGTTAGATGACTATGACACTACTAAGCCACTGGTAATTGACCCGATCATCGAATACAGCACCTACCTAGGAGGAGTGAATGAAGACAAAGGTTATGGGATCGCAACCGACTCAACTGGCAATGTTTATGTCACTGGCCTAACTTGGTCGTCATGGATTACCCCCCCTGGTTTTCCGATTAAAGAGCCCTATCAAGCTAACAACGCAGGTAACTACAATGCCTTCATTACCAAAATAGACGCTACGGGAGCTCTCGTCTATTCCACCTATCTTGGCGGCAATGGCGCCGACACCAGTTGGAGTATTGCCCTTGATGCAATGGAGAATGCCTATGTGACTGGTTCCACTTTTTCTACGGATTTTCCAACCGTCAATCCAATACAGGCCAACACCAACGGCAACTGGGATGTTTTTGTGACAAAGCTTAATGCTGCGGGCAATGCTCTCCTGTTTTCCACCTATCTTGGCGGTAGCCAGGATGATATCGGCTATGGTATCGCAGTAGACCTAATCGGCAACGCTTATATAACAGGCTATACCCAGTCTTCTTCCGCCTTTCCACCGGGCTTTCCCACTAAAAATCCTATACAGCCGGACAACAACAGCATTTACCCGCTCAACGATGTTTTTGTGACAAAAATCAATGCCGATGGTTCCTTAGGCTATTCTACCTACCTTGGCGGTGCCAATACTGACATAGGCTATGGGATCGCCGTAGACGCAACTGGTAGCGCTTATGTAACAGGCTCTACAATGTCAGTGTCGCCCAATGGTTTTCCCATTACAGCAGACTGTTTCCAACCTGGCTTTGCCGGCCTCACGGATGCATTTGTAACCAAGATTAACGCTGACGGATCCTTAGGCTATTCCAGCTATCTTGGTGGTGAAAATTACGACGAAGGCCGTAGTATCACCGTAGATTCCACCAGCAACGCCTACGTCACTGGTTATACCTCTTCGTTAAATTTCCCAACCTTAAACCCCTTTCAGCCCGTTAACAACGGCGACTTTGATGCCTTCGTGACCAAGATCAGCACTGATGGTAGCTCCCTTGTTTATTCCACCTATCTTGGCGGGACGAATGAGGATATCGGTTATGGAATCGCAGTAGATACAAACAGGTACGCTTATGTGACAGGATCTACCTTCTCGTCCGGCATTACCTCCCCTCCCGGCTTTCCTACCAAGAACCCTATACAACCTAATAATAACAGCATTTCCCCTTTCAACGATGCCTTCATCACCAAAATCACACCCGATGGCTCAGCCCTCATCTATTCCACCTACCTTGGTGGTAAGAGTTATGACGAGGGTAATAGCATTGCAGCAGACTCAGATGGTAACACTTATGTAACTGGTTTTACTTTCTCGTCATGGATTACCTCCCCACCTGGTCCGCCACCTGGGCCGCCCGGTTTTCCGATAAAACACCCAATACAAGCTAACAATAACGGTTCCTGGGATGCCTTCGTGCTAAAACTCACATCAATTGCTAATCTCACCATTATTAAATCGGCATCCCCTAATCCATTACCGCTAGGGCAAAATCTTACCTACCTGATTACGGTCACCAATCATGGTCCAGATCCAGCAACAAATATCATATTGACTGATACCTTGCCCGTTAATGTCGACTTTATTTCAACATCAACAGGGGTTTTCAGATTCCCCAATCTTGTAATTTGCAACCTAGGTATCCTTACTCCGGACAATTCTGTAACCATCACAATCATTGTCAAACCGAAGAAGGTGGGAATCGTCACCAATACTGCCACCGTCACCAGCAAGCAATCCCCCCCTGTAACCGCTACGACAACTACCACAATCACACCACCCATCACACCAACTCCCTATACAATTTGTACAATTATAACAGATTGGCGGAAACATCCACCTCGTTGTGTATAAGAAAAAAGCTCTGTCTTTTATAGTTAACAACATCAGCGTTGCATGTTAAAATACTATAACGAAATTGCCTCCAATACACATATTGGAGGCAATTTCGTTATTATCGTGACCCGTGGTCACGCACTCTCTATGGGATTAACTTTGCCCCTGGAAGAAGATCGTAAGATCTACCGAACTTGCAGCATTGACAGCGGCGTAATAAACTCTTGCATATTTAAGAAAGATGGACGATACTAATGCATTTGAGGTACTTTGATTCAAAGTAGTTACTGCACTGTTATCAAACCAGTTTACACCATCGGGACTGATCTGCAACGTAGCAACTGCTTGCGCATTGGCTGCAGAAGTTGATTCATTAACCAGACCGAAGGAGTATTCTGAAATGCCTAGTACCTGATAAGTGGTGGAAGGTGTGCCAGCTGTATCGGTAATACCAGTCTGTACTTCCGTTACATCGGTAGTAGCCACAGTGGAAATAACGGAAAGTCCCGTACTAGTGATCAGCAACCCACCAGTCGGTGGCGTTACACTAAGACCTGTGGAGGGAGCGGTAACGATCAGACCATTCGCAGGTCCTGTTACACTGAGTCCAGAATCAGAAGCGGTAACAAGCAGGCCATTCGTAGGAGCGGTGACACTAAGACCAGATGCCGGTGCCGTAACGATGAGGCCATTGGCCGGTCCTGTTACACTGAGTCCCGCAGCTGAAGCGGTAACCAGCAGACCATTCGCCGGAGCGGTAACACTAAGACCAGATGCCGGAGCCGTAACAACGAGACCATTGGCAGGCCCTGTTACACTGAGCCCCGCAGCAGAAGCAGTAACCAGCAGACCATTCGTCGGAGCGGTAACACTGAGACCATCTGCCGTTGCCGTAACGATGAGGCCATTGGTAGGCCCTGTTACACTGAGCCCCGCAGCAGAAGCGGTAATAAGCAGGCCATTGGTAGGAGCAGTAATACTAAAACCACCGACTGGTGCCGTGACGGATAAATACCCTCCGTCTGTGGTGATTAATGCCGCATTTTCGGAGCCATAGATCTTAATTCGTGCCTGATCAGGCACATCTTGGATAATCTTAAAGTTGGGCATGCCAAAAATCTCTCCTTCGCAATTTTTATTGGGTATATTTATATACCTAGTGTATTTTATGTTGATTAAGGAGTAACGTGACTGAACTACCAATCCTTTTTTATTTAGCAAGGTCTATCTGTCTTTATTGAACGAGGAATCTACAGCAAGCATATACTGATAATAAAAAAATAATGAGGTATGCTGCAATGAAGAAAACCATAAGTTTGTGTATGATTGTAAAAAATGAAGAAATTAACTTAGCGCGCTGTTTAAGTAGTGTCGCCGGAATTGTCGATGAAGTAATCGTGGTGGATACGGGATCGACAGATCAAACAAAACAAGTAGCGTCAAAGGCAGGAGCTATCGTACTTTCTCATGCATGGCAAGATGACTTCAGCGCTGCCCGCAATGCCTCCCTAGAAGTGGCGACTGGCGACTGGATTCTTTTTTTGGATGCCGATGAAATGTTAGATCCAGGGACTGACCAAGCCCTATGGCAAGCTGCCACAGAAGAAAATGAAGGCTATTTTATAAAAATTATTAACTTAGTGGGCGAGGAAGGAAGTATTGAAACCTCTCCCGATTTGGTATTTAGAATGTTTCGCAACAAGCCAGACTATCGCTTTCGCGGAGCTATTCACGAACAGATTGTGGACGTT
>Ga0224527_1001369_pt1 | contig 12303 bp, 12 predicted proteins | sample CBST0metaG_FD_179882 | JGI IMG/M metagenome (GOLD analysis project Ga0224527, IMG submission 179882) | Peat soil microbial communities from Stordalen Mire, Sweden - C.B.S.T0 | ecosystem: Environmental > Terrestrial > Soil > Wetlands > Peat | place: Sweden: Norrbotten County, Stordalen Mire... | reverse complement strand
CGGATCTCCGGCATCAAGCTCTTCGGTCACTACTACCGGCACAGGAGCCAATCTGCTGTTATTAACGGGGGTACCAGATGATATCTCCCGAGCACAAGATATACTCGCCAAAATTGACGTCCAGCCTATGCAGATTGAATATGACCTTACAGTGACGGATTCCCTTGTTACTGATGTGAACAATCTCGGACTGTTCTGGACCGTAAATGGAACGACTACCGTGAGCGAGGTCACAACATCCGCTTCGCCAGGATTACTAAGTTTTGGCTCTATTGGTCGGACTCCTTTCAGCAATTTCGCACAAGCGAGTATTGACGCGCTTGCGTCCAAATCTGGCACAAAGGTGCTCGCAAACCCGAGGATTTCGGCGATTGACGGTTGCCCTGCCGAAGTATTCATCGGCTCGACCACTTACTATGTTTCGTCGATAAGCCAAACAACGACCGGGGAGAACGTTACAACAGCAAGTGTCAACACTGGCGTAACTCTTGATGTGACCGGCAAGACTGGACCAGATGACTATATTACCTTGACGATCAACCCGCAGGTTAGCTCTCTTGGCACCCCTCTTAGCGTGCCAGGCGGCGGTTCGTTACCGTCAGTCAACACTCGCTCAGCCAATACAATCATTAGAGTTAAGAATGGTGAAACGATTGCGATCGGCGGCCTCATTCAGGATGAGGACGTCAAAACGTCCACCTCGGTTCCTGGGCTGAGTGCGATCCCGTTCTTTGGCAAGTTATTCCAGGATACAAGGGACAACAAGACCCGTGATGAGGTTGTTTTCTTCCTGACCACCAAGGTAATCAAATAGCTTAAGCGCTATCAGGTAAGTTCTATGCAATCTGCTAATACTGCCGGCGAAATATTTGTGACTTCCGGGTTGATTACCCAGGAGCAGCTGCAACTCGCCATTGATAAGCAGATGCAGCTGAAGACTCCCGAGAAGATCGGCAATCTGCTGGTCTCAATGGGTCTCATTACGGAGCGGGACCAGGTGCGTTGTTTGGGGGAGCAATGGAGTGTTCCCTATGTTGATCTCACCGATACACTCATTGAAACCGTGATATTGCGCAAGGTAACACAGGAACTTGCACGGCGTTTCAAAGTGGTTCCGGTTGATATCAAGGCCGGCAAGCTGATGCTTGCCATGAAGAATCCGCTGGACATTTTCGCGATTGACGAGATCCGCCTGATCACGGGAATGGATGTTGAGCCGTTGATTGCTACTGAAGAAGATATCATCAATGCAATCTCCAACAATTACCGCCAGGAGTTTAACTCTACACAAGCGGTCTCAGCTGCGGTGCGGGATCTCGAAGAGTCCACGATTACCATCACTGAGGATGATGGTGAAGACGGTATTTCCATCGAGCAGCTTAAAGAGCTCTCGGGCGAAGCCCCGGTGGTCAGACTTTCGAATCTTATCATCTCTCGAGCCATTAGTGATAAGGCAAGTGACATCCACATTGAACCTGCCAAGGAAGTGCTGCGAATCCGGTACCGTGTGGACGGAATATTGCATGACGGTATGGTGCTGCCTAAGCGTGCCCAGGCCTCGCTGATCTCCCGCTTTAAGATCATGGCGGATATGGATATTGCCGAAAAGCGCGCGCCGCAGGACGGACGTATTTCGGCGACTGTTGATGGGCGCCCTTATGACTTTCGTGTCTCCACCTTGCCGGCTGTATTTGGCGAAAAGATCGTCATGCGTGTCCTGGACAAGTCCAACATCGGCGTCGGTCTTTCAAAGCTTGGTCTGCTGCCGCACACGTTCGAACTTTTTGAATCGATGATCAGCCGCACATACGGCATTATTTTGGTTACCGGCCCGACAGGCAGCGGGAAATCGACCACGCTGTATTCGGTTCTTTCAAAGCTGAATAGCGCAGAAAAGAACATTTTGACGGTCGAAGATCCGGTGGAATATGAGCTCGCAGGAATCACGCAGGCGATGGTCAACACCAAAGCCAATATGACATTTGCCTCAGCTCTCCGATCATTTCTTCGTCAGGATCCAAACATTATTATGGTTGGTGAAATTCGCGATGCGGAAACGGCGCTCATTGCTATTGAGGCCGCGCTTACCGGACACCTGGTTCTGTCCACGCTGCATACGAACGATGCTCCAGGCGCCGTTGCCCGGTTGATGGATATGGGGGTTGAATCATTTCTAATAGCGTCATCAGTCGCCGGTGTGCTCGCGCAAAGGCTGCTCAGAACAATTTGTGTCAAATGTAAAGAACCATACACGCCGCCGCGAGATGCGATCAAAAGATTAGGCATGAATATCGACCTGCTTGATAAGACCGATCTCACGTTCTTTCGCGGCCGAGGCTGCGAATATTGCAACGGAACCGGTTACAAAGGCCGGATAGGCGTCTACGAATTGATGCCTGTTACCGAGAAGGTCCGGGAGTTAATTCTAGCACGTGCTTCCTCTTATGCGATCCGTGAGGCAGCTATCGAGGCAGGAATGCATACCTTGAAGGATGATGCCATGGAGAAAATACTGCTTGGCATGACTACACTCGAGGAATCTCTGAGGGTCATTTACGCAGGATAATTCTGCGCGAGAAAGCTTATATGCAATCTGCACAATATGATGAGCGTAATGTCCAACGTTGCGAACATTTGACGATAGATGAGATCACTTTTGAAGCAGGCGATCTGCCGATACTGCCGCAAGTTGCCCTGAAAATGATCGACCTGACCAGCGATCCTAAAGTGAGCCCGCAGCTTATCGAAAAGGTGATCGAAATGGATCAGGGAGCGACTGCACGTGTACTCACATATGCCAATTCGAGCACTTACGGCCTGCCGCGACGGATATGTTCCGTGCGAGAAGCAGTGCTGATGCTGGGATACAAATCAGTAAATACTCTGGTTTCACATGACACCAATTTCAACAACTTCTTAGGAAAAGGCGATAGGCTGTCTCTTATCAGACGGAATCTCTGGAAACACTCGCTTTATAGCGGTATCTGCTGCTCGGTAATCTGCCGATGGCTTAGCAGCACTGATGCATGGGTTGTCGATCCAGAGGAGGCATTCGCAGCGGCAATTTTGCATGATATGGGCAAGATGGCGTTGTTAAACGTCCTGCCAGACGAATACATTGCTGCGCAAAGTATTGCGGAGGAGTCTGGGCTGCGTTTTCATGAGGTGGAGCACGATCATCTTCCCTATAGCCATGCCGTGATTGGGAATGCGATGGGCGAACGGTGGATGCTGCCCGATACGTTATGTGACTGCATTTTGAACCATCATTCACCCTTGGATGCCCAGACTGTTCCGCAGCTGGCGGCAGTTGTAGCGCTTGCCGATGAAACGTCGCAGGGACTGGCCGTGCTTTCGCTCGAAGCGGACGACGGCCAATCGCATTCGGAATGCGTCAGGGACGCTATCGCAATCCTCGGCTTTAGCCCTGACGTTTTGAGCGGCATCATTACTGCCTGTAAGCTGGAGATGGATAAGGGAATTAACTTACCCAACGATTAGACCTCTCGGATAAATACCATGGCTAAACCAATTAATGACGCTGACGATTTATTGCAGCCGCTGACACTGTCGGGCCCATCTGATCCCTCAGTGACACCGGCCCTTTCCCCTGTGAAAACAGATACACAGTTTTATAACGACCAGATTGCCGAAGCTGCCGATGCAATGGATTCACTGGTGAAGGCGCGGAGCGATGCTGATGAACAAGAAAACTCATCTCTAAACGTCTTCTCTACAATCGGCGGCGATCAGATACCTCCTAAACTTGCACTCTTGCAAATGGAAAAGGAGGCTGAAGAAAGCATTCAAAAGCACTCGCTTGGAAGCGGAATATCGCGGTCACTCGCGCCGGCCGATTCGGCGAACGATGAAGACTCCCCTGCGCCGATTGGCCTTGGTGCCGGGTATGGGGCATTGGCTGATGCCACTCATGATCCGGACGCTCCCACATTGATCAAAAGCTGGGAGCCGCAGGATGCTATTAATAAGGTCCGCAGTGGGAACGATCTTTCCGATCTCAATGATCTCGATTCTCCCGGCAGCGACGCCGGTATGGGCCATGAACTAAACAACGGCCTCATTAGCATTAAATCTTTGCACATAGATGATCTGCTCAACATGTGCGTCAGCTCGCACGCCTCCGACCTACATATTACAGTCGGGCTCCCGCCAATGATTCGGGTTGACGGTTCTGTAATTCCGCTGCCCTGTGAAGTGGTAATGCCAAGGGAGGCTCAGAGGCTGATCTTTGACATTTTGACCGAAGAGAGAATTGAAAAATTCGAGCGAACTAAAGAACTTGATTTTTCATATGGTCTGAAAAACGTCGGCCGCTTTCGTTTTAATGTCTATCGCCAGCGCGGCAGTGTCGCCGCCGCGATGCGCGCAATTCCGGGAAAAATTCCCTCTCTTGAAAACCTGCGTCTTCCGCCCATCCTGCGCCAGCTAACACATAAGCACTCCGGGTTAATCCTCGTAACAGGGCCGACAGGTTCAGGCAAGTCGACCACAATCGCCTCAATGATTGATGTCATTAATACCGAACAAGAATCTCACATTATGACGATTGAGGATCCAATCGAATATCTGCATTCGCATAAGAGATGCATGATTAACCAGCGTGAGCTAGGAAGCGACACCGATTCCTTTCATAATGCCCTTCGTGCTGTCCTTCGCGAAGATCCGGATGTTATTCTCGTGGGTGAAATGCGCGACCTGGAAACTATCGCTGCCGCAATTACATTGGCCGAAACCGGTCACCTGGTCTTCGGTACGCTCCATACACGTTCAGCTCCCGCCACAATCGATCGTATTGTCGATGTTTTTCCTTCACATCAGCAAGCGCAGATCAGAACTCAGCTCGCGACATCTCTTGAGGCTGTCGTCTCCCAGCAGCTAATGCCTAAAGTTGGTGGAGGCCGCGTTGCAGCGATCGAGATAATGGTGGCAACAAGCGCGCTTCGAAATTTGATTCGCGAAGGTAAAACTTATCAGATTAACAGTGTCATTGAAACAGGCGCACAATTTGGTATGCAGGCAATGGACCGTATACTGGCCGACCTCTGTCGCTCCGGAGTAATCACCCTGGCAGAAGCCGGACCCCGTGCTATTGACTATCAGAACTTTGAGCGCCTGCTAAAAATGACCTGAACTGCAAAAGACACCTTCTATCAGTATCACGAAACAACATCATATACTTTATGAATTTGGTCAGACATATAAGCGGCCAAAGTCCAGATATAATATTGATGTATCCTGTTGATTCATCGCAAAAAAAGCTGAATATTATTCGCAAATTTCATTTGCATTCTTGCCTGCTCTATGTTATACTTGGGAAATATTTACCTAACAAGTATTCGCTCTGTATATCTATAATAGTTCTCAGCCAGTTCATAAGCAATTACGGGAGGCAGCAGGCAAGTTGATGCTACAAGGCAAGGTGAAATGGTTCAGTGATGCCAAAGGATATGGCTTCATTGAAGTCGAAGGACGTAAAGACGTCTTCGTGCATTATTCCGCTATCCAAAAGCAGGGGTACAAAAGTCTGGCCGAAGGAGAAATAGTCGACTTCGAAATAGAGGACGGCCAAAAAGGGCCACAGGCTTCGCAAGTCGCAATTTCCGATTCTACTTCCTCAGATACCGAGGGTTCGATCACTCTCGAAGCATAAGCGTTCGCACTGTTAATATCCACATAACTGCGTCTGCATTGGGAGACGTGATATCTTAAATCGGCAGGCTGCCTACGCACCCTGCCAATACTTTGTGTCGGCCACTTTATGTCTAAATGACATAAGTGGCTTTTTTTTGTTTTCAGCATAACGTTTTTTTACTCATTTATGCTATTCTCTGTATATGAAGTAAACCTTTGTAGTTTAACTTCGTAATTTATGGGGCAAATTAAAGACGATGGATACCAATGAGGAGCAGGGCACCCCTGAAGGAGCTAACGCGTTAGTGTTAGCAGGTTCTCTGAGAGTTTTATTGGGGCGCCTCAAGCGTCGCCTTCGTAAAGAGGGAGTTTCCGGAGATCTCACTTGGTCTCAGAAGTCGATTCTTGCATATCTCTATAACGAGAAATGCGCGACGGTAACAACCCTTGCACGAGTTGAGGGAGTGCGGCCTCAGTCGATGGGCGCTACTGTTGCCTCGCTTGAAGAGGCAGGTTATATCATAGGTGCCCCCGATCCGGCGGACGGTCGCCAAACTGTTTTATCGCTGACTGCGGCCTGCGAGGAGCTGATTAGGGCAGGGCGTGCGGCCCGGGAAGACTGGCTCTTTCGCACAATTCGAGCAAAACTTACCGAAGAAGAGCAGCAGCAGCTTGCCATCGGGGTCGGACTGCTCGAACGGCTTGTTGACAGCAGCGAGAAAGAATAGCGTCTCACTACCGCTATCCAGCCAGCAATTAAATTCTATAAGGAAGAACCTATGCCATTAACAACACTTGATCCAAAGACTGCTTTGATTGTCATTGACCTGCAAAAAGGAATTGTAAGTCGTCCGACCGTCCATCCTATAGACCCTGTGATAAAGAATGCGGCCGCGTTAACCGATGCTTTTCGCAAGCATAATCTGCCTGTCGTCCTTGTTAATGTTGGGGGAGGCCCGCGGGTTCGGACGGAACAAACTTTCGATGCAAGTTCTTTACCTGCCGACTGGGCAGATTTGATCCCCGAACTAAATCAGCAGCCAGGCGATCACACTGTAACTAAGCATACATGGGGAGCGTTCCGTGAAACAGGGCTTGAGGACTATCTCAAGAGCGTTGGTGTTACTCAAGTCGTGGTGGTCGGTGTCGCAACCAGCTTTGGGGTGGAATCGACAGCGCGCTCTGCCAATGAATGCGGATTCAATGTAACTCTGCCGATTGATGCGATGACAGACTTGAATATTGATGCGCATACAAATAGCATTACGCGCATTTTTCCACGCCTCGGAGAGACCGGCACGACTCAAGATGTCATTAATCTTCTTGCTAGCGTTAGCGCGTGAGTAGTGTCGCACGGGGTACGTTTCGATCTCTCAGAGGATTCAATTACCGGGTATGGGCCAGCGGAGCAATAGTTTCCAATGTAGGGACATGGATGCAGCGTACAGCGCAGGACTGGCTCGTCCTCACCCAGCTTACACACAATAATGCGGCAGCAGTAGGGGTAGTTATGGGGCTGCAGTTTGGACCACAGGTTCTGCTGCTGCCCCTCACCGGCTTTGCTGCCGATCATTTCGACCGCAGAAAGCTCCTGCTGACGACGCAGGCATGCATGGGCGCGCTTGCGCTTGCGCTCGGAATTCTCACTATCACCGGGCTTGTTCATCTCTGGCATGTGTATATTTTCGCGTTTCTCCTTGGATGTGTGACAGCGTTTGATTCGCCGGCGCGCCAGACTTTTGTTTCCGAACTGGTCGGAGAATCCGATCTTTCCAATGCGGTTGCTCTGAACTCCACGTCGTTTAATTCCGCACGAATGATTGGTCCGGCCGCGGCAGGGCTGCTGATCGCGAGTGTTGGAACCGGCTGGGTGTTCCTTATTAACGGTATCTCATTTGCCGCCGTGCTTTGCTCATTGAGCCTTTTGCGAATCGACGAGCTTCGAACCAGCACGCGAGTAGCAAAGGCACGCGGAAGCCTTGTTGAGGGATTCCGTTATATTTGGAAACGACCCGATCTGAAAGCAGTATTTCTCATGCTGTTTCTGATAGGCACATTCGGGCTGAACTTTCCGATTTATATCTCTACTATGTCGGTCACTGTTTTCCATGCGGGAGCCAAGCAGTTCGGTCTGTTGTCTTCGACGATGGCAATTGGATCGGTCGCCGGTGCCCTCCTCGCCGCAGGCCGAGAAAAGCCGCGCATCAGCCTCTTGCTGATAGGAGCCTCTATCTTCGGGACTGGCCTGGCATTAGCGGCGCTTATGCCGAGTATTCTGCTGTTCAGCCTCGCTCTAATAATCATTGGCGCGGCAGCCCAGACATTCAGCACATCACTGAACGGTGCAGTGCAGATGTCGACTGATCCCGCAATGCGCGGGCGAGTCATGGCGATTTTACTGGCAATTTTGCTTGGCGGTACGCCGATTGGCGCGCCTATTGCCGGATGGATAGCGGACACGTTCGGACCGCGCTGGGCCATGGGCCTTGGAGCCGCTTCCGGCGTTATCGCAGCCATGGTTGGAGTTTACTATCTGTTGAGACACCGGCACCTTAGAATACGCATCGTCAAAAATCGTGTGCTGTTCCTCTATGACCAACCCAGCAGCAATCAATTGTAATTTTTTTCTGATCACTGCCAAACATTGTCGGCAATAGTGCGAAGGCGGGTAAGATTATTTCAAAGGCGAACCTTGTATTGACGTGCTCTAGTACTAGCAAATTTACCCGTCCATTGTTGGGCTTTACACTGATTGAGCTTCTAGTCGTCATCGCGATTATATCGCTCCTTGCTGCCATTCTTTTTCCGGTTTTCGCCGGCGTCCGTGAAAAAGGCAGAAGCATCACCTGTGTCTCCAACCTCCGTCAAATTGGGATGTCGGTTGCGCTGTACGCGCAGGATGCTGACGACCTCTTTCCATGGGGAATGGATTCTATTGATCAAAACTCATCCGAATGGACCGGCACCACATACGCGCCGACTGTTTCCGGCATGCCGCGGGTAGATCAGGTGCTTCTTCCTTATACAAAATCAAAACAGCTCTGGTGCTGCCCATCGGATACGGGTTTCGCTTCACTGGATCCCTCTTTTTCCGGCCGTGGCACTCTGCAAATGTCCGCTTCACCATCACAATATGCGGAGTATGGCATGTCTTATGGATATCGGACTGAGCTCGGTCTAACCCATCAAAACATCTCGCAGGTTGCCGGTACCCAAATTCAATCACCGTTTGCATCAGTCGGGCCGAGCGATATTAACGTCTTCGCGGATGATAACGGATACTGGCATGGGGGTGGGGGGCTTAATGGGCGCCGCTACAACGTGGTAATGGCTGACGGCCATGCTGTGAGCGAGAATGTGCAGCAGTTTTTCGTGAACAACGCGTGGGGAATACAAATTACCAACGGGATGTAGCGTCGCGCATTAAGGATCAAAGGTTAATCGCGGCGCCGGCGGCCAAGGAACGGTTTTGCCGTCGGTTGCTCGCTGGTTGTTCCAAATATCCTTAATAACTTCTCCGAGCGACTGACTCTGCCACCTTTCAATTTCCTGGTCGCTGAGTTCTATTTCGAAATTAACTTCGATATCTTTAATAGTTGTGGCAAAGTCCAGACTGTCACGATGGTTCCAAAACACAACAATTGCCGGATCGTCGGGATAAAAATGGTCGTTAGGCCAGCTCATCTCCAGCATCGCCAGCTCGCAGATAGACTGTGCAAACAGCGCTTCTTCAGTGACATCGCTCCAGACATCCAAGTCCGCCCGATGGCGTCGCCGAAGTTCGGTTTCCAGGCCTTGAACTACTGTTCTTGCACGAAATCCGCACAGCAGATTAGCTACCGGAGGTCCCAAAAAAGGGACGAACCGCACATAGCGCTCAATATCCGGCGCTGACGATTTCATACTCGTGACAAATTGCCTGGCTATTTCAAAAGCATCGCTGTCTCTATGTCTCACACGCAGACTTTACCACAATGAGAATGCTGTGCAGCAGCATCTCGGATTCCAGGCTGTGACCTCCAGTACTTAATGGTATGATCTCTTGACGTGTACACGTGTAAGGGGTATATGTTTTGAATGGATGATTCGGCGAACGTCGAAATCGTGGATTATCACTGATAGGAATTTAAGTTATGACTGACAATTTGCTACACAATACCCGCCCCGGCGAGGTGCTTCGGGAAGAGTTTATGAAGCCTCTAGGGCTAACCGCGTACCGTATTGCTAAGGATATCGATGTGCCTATAACGCGAATCGACCGTATTTTGTCCGGCAATCGAAGTATCACGCCGGACACGGCTATTAGACTTGGCCTTTATTTCAAAACCGGTCCGGAATTTTGGCTTAATCTTCAGTCACATTACGACCTCACCGAAGCAAAACTTCATGGGTCATCATTGAGCATTCAGCCCTGCAAGGCGCTGCAAGCCGCCTGAATGCCGTAAAGCAGCGTGATTGAACTCGCGCCTTACGGATATTTTCCTACCCAGTAGTCCTGTGTGGCAATCTCGTTGGAATCGTAGTATTTTTGATCGCTTCGGCAGCTTGTATACTTTTGCTGGCTGATAATGAAGTCAAGGCCGGGCCTGCAATTGGCAGTGCTGAACTGCTGTTTGACGCTTTTGGGCACATACGTGGCTATCCACGCACCGGCCTCGTGCGACCTGCCGATTTCCGCCATGTTGACATAATACGCTGCAAGATCTAATGCGACATCATACCAAAGATCCCGGCCGGTGTCACCGTTCTTCTTCGCTGTCATAATGTCGGATTGAAGGCTGGACCGAATGCGCATTGCACGGGCCAATGATTTTGATGGAAAGCGGCGCTCCGCTTCTGTGTAGTATTTTCCGTTCCAGGCATACAGGATAGGGACATCCAGGCCCTGACTGTCGATAAAATCGCAAGATCCGTTAAATGTATGGGTAGGGTCGGCAACAAGACTAGGATATCCATCGACGCCAGGCCATTCAGCCGCTACGCGGTCGCTTTTGATAACTGCCAAGTTCCGAAGGTCGTGGTTTTTCACGAAGAAATAGCTGGTGTATCGGCCGCCGCCGGTGCACATTTGTCGCATATCGACGAGCAGTGCGGATTTATTTCTATTGTGCAGCGGGACGATGGTAACACTATCGACTCGGTCACCGCTTATCTTTGCTTCAATTTTTCCTGCTGCGTTGGTAATCACAACTGAAAACATATATTCTGAATTTTCATATTCAGTTACATGATATCTGTCCCAGGAAAATGCTTTAATCTGTGCTGCGCGGATGTCACCGAATGATATCCCTGGCAGTAAAAGTATAGCAATGGAGCAAAGCACTGAAATATGTAAAACTTGTTGAATAAAAATCACTCTGAACCCTGCGCGACCTCTTGTCGCTGTTCGTATTAGGTATGATATAGTATACAAACAAGGACATTGAAAAAACCTGTGAACACTTCAATAAAGAGATGTTTAATTGTTTCATTACTAGTTTGCGGATTGTCGCAGGCAGCGCACTGTCAGCATGCACAAATATGCTATGTCCAATCATCGAGGATCTATTCCGAAACGGTCGACTTGAGAGGCAAAACGCTTCGTAAAAGTGTGCCGATCATGCTATACGATTTGCGATCAAGCCCAATCGGCGTGTCGAATTGTTCATTAATTGGAAGGAACGAGAAGTCGGGGCAAGTTTACATTTCAAGCGGGAATAATATATGGTCGATTGCACAGCGAAAAGCTGTTAAAGTTCTTTCAGATGCTAACGACCCGGCAGCTTCGCCGACAGGTGACAAAATCGCCTTCGATCGCGGCATGTCAGTATACGTTGCCGACACAAAATCTTTTACAGCGAAGCTTTTATCCAATGGCGGATGCGAACCGTGCTGGTCGGCAGACGGGAAGAGAATCGCCTGCGCCCCCGACTCGAAACTGGCTGCGTGACGATATCGGCGTAACATCTGCGGATGGGCGGGGTCGGCACAGAATTGATCGTGGCCAATTCGCACGCTTTAGTTCTGACGGAAAATTGATTTTCTACTTAAAGCCTCCCTTTGCACGGAAAATTGCGCGGCAAACCGGTCCATATGAACTAATGCTGGTCAAAAAAGATTCACGTGAGCAAACCATTATCGAAAAAGGGGTAATCAGTTATTTAGTGTACTAAATAGCCATATCCTTTAGTTATAGTTCACTAATAGGATTCAAAGCAAAGCCTACAGTATCAGGTGGTATAGGCGTCCCGCCTGTTCCGTATCCTCTGTCCTCCCGCAGCATGGGCGTCCCCGCCCAAGCTCCTGCCTCCTTCATTTCCCCTTCCTTCCCAGGGAAGGAACCAGGGGTTAGGTCTCTTTAACAACCAGTAAACCTACCAATAACGGCTCATTTCAACTCTTCCGAAAATAAAGTTGTCGAAAGCTGTTACTGCTCCGCGATTATGTCCGCTTTTTGCTCCGCGATTATGTCCGCTAGGCTGTTATACACGATATCCTAAATTCGGCCTGCTTCCGGGTTGCTAGATGCGTCGAAAACTACTATAACTGTGTTCTGATGCTAATTTAGACCGGCTTTTCCAGAAGTTACTGCTAGTCGTCGATTGCATCGAGCTGGTCTCTAATCTCTTGGATTGCTTCCAATCGTCCTATAAAGTCTTCACACTTTTCGCT
>Ga0224527_1001368_pt1 | contig 12314 bp, 8 predicted proteins | sample CBST0metaG_FD_179882 | JGI IMG/M metagenome (GOLD analysis project Ga0224527, IMG submission 179882) | Peat soil microbial communities from Stordalen Mire, Sweden - C.B.S.T0 | ecosystem: Environmental > Terrestrial > Soil > Wetlands > Peat | place: Sweden: Norrbotten County, Stordalen Mire... | reverse complement strand
CGGGGGAAACTTCTCGGGCCTCGGCGGTCCTGGCGGTGGTCCCGGTGGCGGCATGTTTGGCGGAGGCGGCTTCGGCGGGCCTGGAGGGTTTGGCGGCGGTCCCGGTGGCGGGCGCGGCAACTTTCGCGGCTTCAATCCCGGCCAGCCGCACGGGGCTATTTTTTGGAGCGGCAACAACTCGGCGCTCAATGCGGAGCAGTTTTCACTGCGCGGCCAGTCGCAGGGACAGCCGGATTCCGGCTCCAACCGCTTCGGCCTGACTTTCATGAGCGCGCCTTACATTCCGGGGCTCACCAAGCCCAGCGGCAAAGACACCATGTTCCTGACGCTGAATGGCACGCGCAGTTCGACGCCTTCAGACCAGTACGCCACAGTGCCTACGGATGCCGAGCGCGCGGGCAATATTCCCGGCCTTTCGGCGCCCATTACGCCCGTAGCCGAAGCGGTCAATCTGCTCAAATATTTCCCGGAGCCGAACCTTCCCGGCGATACGCAAAACTATCATCTGCTGACCACCGCGCAAACCAACTCCACCCAGGCAGGTGTGCGCTACATGCGCAGCTTGGGCGCCAACGCCACGCAACCCGGCGGCGGACGTGGCGGGTTCGGCAGCGGCAGCGGGCGAAAGTCCCAGAATCAAGGCCTGCGCCAAAGCATCAACTTCAATTACAACTGGAGCCGCTCCGCGCAGGACAACGTCAACATCTTTCCCGAACTGGGCGGCAAAGGCACTTCGGACTCGAACTCCGTGCAGGCCGGCTACACGGTGGGCTACCACAAACTCACCAACATCTTCAACGTGAGTTGGAATCGCAGCGATAGCCAGACGACCAACTTCTTCACCAACACGACCGACATTGCGAGCCAGGTTGGAATCTACGGACCGACACCAACCGACGGGACAGGCAACACCCCGCTGAACTCCAGCCCCCTCAACTACGGCCTGCCCAACATCACGCTGAGCAACATCTCCGGGCTCAACCAGCAGCAGCCGAGTTTTTCGCTGTCGCAAACCATCTCTTTCTCCGAGACGCTGAGCTGGATTCACGGCAAGCACAACCTGCGCTTTGGCGGCGATTACCGGCGCGTGCATCACGATTTTCTGGGCGGCTCGAATTCGACCGGCTCGTTCTACTTCACTGGTCTTTACACCGGCTCCTCGCTGGGTGATTTCCTGCTCGGCGAGCCGCAAGAGACCACCATCGACTCCTCCGCCAGCAAGAGCTACCTGCGCGACAACGTGATGGACGCCTACGCCATGGACGATTGGCGCATTCTTCCGCGGCTCACGCTCAACTACGGTGTGCGCTACGAGTTCTACGCGCCCTACACCGAGAAGTACGGCCATCTCGCTTTTGTCGATACCAACCCCGGCGACAGCTTTACCAAGGCCACCGAAGTCGCGGCAGGCGGCAATGGCCCCTATAGCGGCTCCCTGCCTTCTTCGCTGGTTTTCCCTTTCCGCACAGCCTTTGCACCGCGGATTGGCGTGGCTCTGCGGCTACCCAGGCAGACCGTGATGCGCGCCGGCTTCGGGATGAATTACACCGTCGGGCAGTACGCCACCTTCGCAACCGCCATGGCCCATCAACCGCCCTTCGCCAACGAGCAGACGAACGAAGCGGGCACGCTTTGCGGCGCTGCTGCCACGGACTGCCTCTCGCTGGCCAACGGATTTCGCGCCTCCGACACCACCGGCAACTATGCTGTGGACCCGCACTACCAATTGCCGTATGTGCAGGTGTGGAACCTGGACGTGCAGAAGTCGCTGCCCTGGGGCGTGGTTATGAATGTGGGCTATAACGGTTCCAAGGGCAATCACCTGGACATTACAAGCGCTCCCGGCCGCAGCCCGCTTGGCGTCAGCTACTCCGGTGCGCTGTTCAACTATGAGCAGGCTGTCGCCTTCTCCAAGTTCAGCGCTGGAACGCTGCGGGTAAACAAGCGGCTCTCAAGCGGCATTGCGCTGGGCGCCAACTACCAGTACTCGCACTCGATCGACAATGCCGGTTCCGTGGGCGGAACATCGACCGTGGTGGCGCAGAACTGGCAGGACCTGGGAGCCGAGGAAGGCAACTCGAGTTTCGATCAGCGCCACAAGGTCAGCGGGAATTATCTTTACGAACTGCCGTTCGGCAAGGACAAGCGCTGGCTGACGGCTGGAACCCCGGCGCACTTTTTTGAGGGATTCTCGGTCTCCGGCAGTTTTACCTTCGCCACCGGTCTGCCGCTTACGCCCACCTATCAGGCCACGACCGAGGACGTCGCGCGCGGCACGGCTGGTTCGCTCCGTCCCGATCGCAAGGCCGGAGTTTCGCTGACAGCGGGCGGCGGCTCACTCAAGCAGTGGTTCAACACGGCGGCCTTTGTTGCTCCCGCAAATACCTACGGCAATGCCTCGCGCAACTCGATTACCGGGCCAGGGACGGTGTCGAACAACATGACGCTTTCGAAGACGATGCAGATGGGCGACTCGCGCAGCATGGAAATGCGCGCCACCATCGACAACGTTTTCAACACCGTGCAATATTCCGGCGTAGACACCAATGTGGCCTCGCCAACGTTTGGACAGGTGACTTCGGTCGGCACGATGCGGTCGCTTCAATTCATGGCGAGATTCAGGTTTTAGCTCGTCCCAGGTCTCAGAATCGAGACCTGGGGCACCCGGCGTGTGAGTCGAGTAAGCAAGTGAGCGAGTTGGTTTCGGAAGGGAATTCATGACGGGTTGGGCGCAGAAGATCGGAGCGGGAATTGCGGCGCTGGCACTGGCGCTGCCGGGCGCACAGCCAGCGGTAGCGCAGGACTCCGGGCAGACACAGGGCACGCAGGTCTCCACCACGCCGCAAAGCGGCTTCACGCTCAAGATGAACGGCGAACTGGTGCTGACCAACGTGGTGGCGCGCGACCAGAAAACCGGCGAGGTGCTGCGCGGGCTCAAGCAGAGCGACTTCAGCGTCTACGAGAACGGCAAGCAGCAGCAGATTTCCACTTTCGATTTTGAAAGCGTCGACATGGCCACGCCGCTGAACGAGGCGACGATCAGCGGACTCGCGGCGGGCGCGACCGGCAACGGAACCAAGGCCGCCGTGGTGGCCAAGCCGGAAGACCTGCGTAACCACCGGCTGATCGTCATGTTCTTCGACCTCACCTCGATGCAGCCCGAAGACCTGGACCGCAGCGTGGATGCGGCGCAGGAGTTTCTGCGTACCAAGATGCAGCCGGCCGACCTGGTGGCGCTGGTTTCGCTCGGAGACACGCTCAAGGTGGATCAGGATTTCACCGCCGACAAGAAGGCGCTGATGAACGAAGTCGCCGTCTACAACGGCACCCAGGGCGAGGGCTTTGCCGCGGGCGCCACCTCCAACTCCAACCAGGCGGAAGACACCACCGGCTACACGCCCGACGAGAGCGAATACAACGACCTCAATACCGACCGCGAGCTTTTTGCGCTGCGGGCCATCTCCAAGTCGCTCGAAAAGATTACCGAAAAGAAATCGCTGCTTTATTTTTCCGGCGGCATCTCGCGCGACGGAATTGAGAACCAGGCTTCGCTGCGTTCGGCCGTCAATGCGGCGGTGCGCGCCAACCTGGCTATCTATAGCGTGGACACGCGCGGCTTGCAGGCAGTTTCAGCGCTGGGCGATGCATCCACCGGCAGCCTGCGCGGCACTGGAGCCTTCAATGGCGGCGCGCTCACCAATAACATGAACGCCAACTTCGCCTCGCAGGAGGTGATGGCCACGCTATCAACGGATACGGGTGGCAAGGCGTTCTTTGATTCCAACGACTTTGCCCCGGCTTTTGCTCAAGTGCAGCGCGACACATCGGCCTACTACGCCATCGGCTTCCATAGTTCGAGTTCGGCGCGTGATGGCAAGTATCGCAAGCTGACCATCAAGATCAACCGGCCCGGCGTGAAGCTCGAATACCGTCCCGGCTACTATGCGCCGGCCGACTTCAAGCACTCCGGCCGCGAAGACCGCGAGCGCGAACTCGACGAAGAACTGGCCAGCGATCTGCCGGCCACCGATATGGCTGTTTATCTGGACGCGATGTACTTCCGGCTGGACGAGAACCGGTTCTATGTGCCGGTTTCGCTCATTGTGCCCGGCTCGCAGATTCCCTTCGTCAAGGGAGGCGACAAGGACAAGGCCACGCTGGACATCATCGGCACGGTCATCGACGAGGCGAAACGGCCCATCGGCCAGGCGCGCGAGACGGTCAAGCTCAACCTGGACTCGGCGCAGCAGGCGCGGCAGAAGAACATCCAGTACACCACCAGTTTCAACCTGCCGCCGGGCAAATACCATTTGAAGTTTGTTGTCCGCGAAAATCAGACGGGCCGGATGGGCTCGTTCGAGGCCGACATTGTGCTGCCGGAGATGAAGAAGACGCCTCTGAAAATGAGTTCGATTGTGCTGGCGTCCATGCGGCAGCCGAGCAAGAAGCAGAGCCCGCTGATTCGCAATGGCGAGGAGTACGTGCCCAACATCAGCCACGTCTTCCGACAGGATCAGCATCTCTACCTGCTCTATGAAATCTATTCGCCGGCCAAAGAAAAGGCGGCAGAGAATCAGCCCAAGGGGACCAAGCCGGGAATCAACCTGTTAAGCAGTTTGGAGCTGATTCAGGGCTCGACCAAGGTGTATGAAACGCCGCTGGTGCAGGCGCGCGTCATCAACGTGGAGGGCCGCGACGCGGTGGCCATCGAACTGGATGTGCCGCTGGACAAACTCAAGCCCGGCCAATACCTATGCCAGTTGAACGTGATCGACGACGCCCAGGGCAGCTTTGCATTTCCTCGATTTGCGGTGCTGGTACGCGAACCGGCTGCTGCAACTCAGCCGGCTGCGGGCGGTTCGTCGCCTGGGGCCGTGCAGGGATCCGGGGCCGCGCCGTTTTCTGCCAATCCGTAAGGGCAGTGACGGCAGCCCGAGCCGCAGCAGGAGCCGCGCTTCAGGTGAAATGCCGCGGTGAAGACCAGGTTCGTGCCTTCAAGATAAAAGTCTTCGGACGCGAGCGCGGGCAGCGCGGCGATGGGCTGATTCTCGTCCATCGCTCCATTGTCGCGGATTTCCTTCTGCGGCGTCGCGGGTAAAATCAAAGCATGAGACTTTCCGCGCAGGACCGCGCCCGCCGCATCAAGATCATTCTCTTCGACGTGGACGGCGTTCTGACCGACGGCACCATCTGGCTTGTTCCTGCCCCTGCGGGCGGCAGCCCTTCCATTCAAGGTCAACTGGCCGGGAAAGACGGCGAAGTCGGCTTTGGCGTTCAATCGGCCACCATGATGGAAGCGAAGGGCTACAGCGCGCACGACGGTACGGCGATTTCGCTGGCGCGTCTGGGCGGCATGAAGTGCGGCGTCATCACCAAGCGCATCAGCGAAACCGTGGCCCAGCGTTCCCGCGACCTGAAGCTTGAGTTTGTTTACATGGGTCAGGCCTTCAAAATGAAGGCGGTGCGCGAGATCATGGAAAAGGAAGGCGTGACGCTGGACGAGATCGCCTACGTGGGCGACGACGTGATCGATCTCCCCGTAATGCGTGCGTGCGGCTTTGCTGTCGCTGTGGCGAATGCGCGGGCGCAGGTGAAGTCCGAGGCCCACTACGTGACGCCCAACCCCGGCGGCGCAGGAGCAGGGCGCGATGCGGTCGAGTTTATCCTCGAATCCAAAGGCTTGCTCAACCAGTGCATTGAAGCCTATATCGATGAGAGCAACCCCATTCCGGCTTCGATGGACATCGGCAAGGGTGGGACTTCGAACTAAGTACAACCCGGCGGCGATTCGCCTGCCGGCAAAAAATTGTGACAGATAGAGCAGGCTCATTCATGGAGACAAAACCAAAACGTGCGGTCGTTCTATTGAGCGGCGGCCTCGATTCATCCACTGTGCTGGCGATTGCCAGGAGCCAGGGGTACGAGTTGTACGCGCTGTCGTTTTCCTATGGCCAGCGGCACGTGATTGAACTGGAAGCCGCGCGTCGCGTCGCGGCGTCGATCGGCGTCAAAGACCATCGCATCGCGGCCATCGATCTGCGCGTCTTCGGCGGCTCCGCGCTCACTGCGGACATCGCCGTTCCCAAGGGCCGCGGCACGGACGAGATGAGCCACGGCATTCCCATTACTTATGTCCCGGCGCGCAACACCATTTTTCTTTCGTTCGCGCTGGCCTGGGCGGAAGTGCTGGGCTCGAGCGACATTTTCATTGGCGTCAATGCGCTGGATTATTCGGGCTATCCCGACTGCCGTCCGGAATTCATCCAGGCATTCGAGAAGATGGCCAACCTGGCGACCAAGGCCGGGGTTGAAGGACGCCAGGCGCTCAAGATTCATACGCCGCTGATCGCGCTTTCCAAAGCGGAGATCGTGCACAAAGGCATCGAACTGGGAGTGGACTACAGTCTCACCAGCAGTTGCTATGATCCGTCGTCCACCGGCGACCCTTGCGGGCAATGCGATTCGTGCCTGTTGAGGCAAAAGGGATTCGGCGAAAACGGCCTCAAGGATCCGCTCAATTATCCGAGTGCCGGGAATCAGGTTTAATCATGAGTTACGCCGTCAAGGAAATCTTCTATACGTTGCAGGGCGAGGGCGCGCAGGCCGGACGCGCGGCGGTGTTCTGCCGCTTTGCCGGATGCAATCTCTGGTCGGGCCGCGAAGAAGATCGGGCCCAGGCGACGTGCAAGTTTTGCGACACGGATTTTGTGGGCGTCAACGGATCGGGCGGAGGAAAATTCGAAACTGCCGAAGCGTTGGCCGCTGCCGTCGACGAGAAGTGGCCGAGGGATTTCTCTCTCGGCAAGCGGTTCGTGGTGTGCACTGGCGGAGAGCCGCTGTTGCAACTCGACGCCAAGCTGATAGCCGCGCTGCATGAGCGCGCATTTCAAATCGCCGTTGAAACCAACGGAACGGTTGCAGCGCCGGCCGGCGTGGACTGGCTCTGTGTCAGCCCCAAGGCCGGGGCAAATTTCGTGCAGCGCAACGGCGACGAGCTGAAGCTGGTCTTTCCGCAGACGGAAGCCGATCCCGCGAAGTTCGAACTGCTCAGCTTCCGGCATTTCTTTTTGCAGCCGATGGATGGGCCGCGGCGCACGGAGAATACCGAACTCGCAGTACGCTATTGCCTCGACCACCCGCAATGGCGTTTAAGCCTGCAAACCCACAAGTTTCTCGGCATTCCATAGAATATAGAGAATGGAAGTCTTCAAGGAGTTCACCATCGAGGCGGCGCATTGGCTGCCGAATGTCCCCCAGGGGCACAAATGCAGACGGCTGCACGGCCACAGCTTTCACATTGCGATTCACGTGAGCGGCCCAATTGACCCGCAGTTTGGCTGGGTTATCGACTTTGCGGACATCAAGACCGCGTTCCAGACGATTGAGGACCAGATCGATCACCGCTGTCTGAACGAAGTCGAGGGGTTAGAGAATCCGACCAGCGAAAACCTCGCGCGCTGGCTGTGGGTTCGCCTGCGTCCTGTTCTTCCGGCGCTGAGCCGCGTGGTGGTCAAGGAAACCTGCACCAGCGGCTGCATCTACACGGGCGAAGCCGCAGAATAGCCTGGACGGTACCTGCGGAATGACGATGGCAGATTGTCAGGACTGTGGCCGGATGATTTCGTCCGTTGGCTTGATGCTTTCCCAGGTCTCAGAAGCGAGACCTGGGGCACCCAAGTTGGTACGCTTTCATGCGGTCCTAGTGGACCACGATGGCTGTGCGGTGCTTGCACCCGCAGGAACGGCGCAGCACAAGTTCAACCGGCAACACAATCCGGTTTCCGGCCTGCGGACACTCGCCACGCTCGATGCGATCAAATAACAAATTTGCCGCAACCCGGCCCATCTCCTGCGCGGGCTGACGCACAACCGTCAGCGGAGGAGAGGTCAGCTCGGCCAAGTCGAAATCATCAAATCCGGCCAGGGCAACATCGTTGGGAACCTTCACGCCCAAACTCAGCAGGGAAGCAAAGACGTAGCGGGTGGCCAAATTATTCGAGGCGAAAAAGGCAGTCGGCGGGTTGGCTCCGCGCAGCTTTTCTTCGATTGCGCGATGGGTATCTTCCCGCGATTCGCACCCGAAAAACGAATCCTCTTTCAGGCCGGCATCCTGCATGGCGCGGCGGTAGCCGAGAAATCGGGAGTTGATTGTGAATAGGGACCGGCTGAGTCCCATAAAGGTGATGCGCCGATGCCCGTGCTCAATGAGATGCTCCACCATTCGGCGCGCGCCAGCAGTGTTTTGCACCAGCACAACATCCAATGCGGAATCGGAGACGGGGCGATCAAAACACACCACCGGAGTCTTGCCGAACAAACTCCGCGTGAGACGCGAATTGCGGGACGTTGCCGGAATCACGACCATGCCGTCCACGTGCCGCTGCAGCATCTGCTCCGCCTCGGCATATTCCGTATCCGCATCTTCGTTTGACGTGGTGATGAGAACAGAATAGCCATGGTCTTTGGCGATGGTCGTCACCGCGTGGGCGCAGTTGGCAAAAAACGGATCGAAGAGGTAAGGGAGAATGAGGCCGATGGACCGGCTTCGCTGGCCGCGAAAGGCACGCGCCAGTTCATTGGGGCGATAGCGTAACTGGTCGATCGCGGTTTGCACTCGCTTGGCCGTATCGGGCGCTACCGGAACGGTTCCACTCAGCACGCGGGAAACGGTCATTGTGCCGACGCCGGCCAGGCGAGCTACGTCGCTCATGGTGGGCTTCCGGTTCACAAATTCTGCCCCGGCGCCTTTGCCGACGCTGTTGCGTGACGGGTTCTTGGGTGAGTCTGGCAATTGGATGACTCCCGCATATTCAACTCAATACGACCCTGGCGGTACGATCCAGAATGCAGATGGATGCCCGCCCTCGCAATCTTCACACTTGGCCAGATCACGAGAGAGTCGATGCAAAGCGCCCATCGGCACTCAGGCGGTTCAAGACAGAGATACTGATAAGCAAGGTTTATACCAGCTTGACACCAAGAACGGCAACCGATTGAGGCACATGCCGCAATGCAGAGCCATCCATGCGACCTCAGAAGCCGAGGCCAATCTCAGCCGAGAAGGGGCAAATCCCACGCGCGCGACTGGAGTAAACTCAGGAGTTGTCGCGCGCCTGACCAGAAATGCGTCTCTGAACACACCGGTCTTCGCGGGCCAACAATGAGTTCGAATATAACTTGCGGTCAAGTCTTGGATGAAGAGGTACAAGATGGTAACTCGACGTGAATTTCTCGACACGCTTGCGGTGGGTGCGGCAGGCATGGCGATCGGAGCGACGGCCAAAAGTTATGGCCAGATTCTCGGCTCCAATGATCGTCTCAATTTTGCCCTGATCGGCCTCCATGGGCGGGCTTACGCGCATCTTTCCTCGCTCAAGGCCAACAAGGATGCAGCCCGCGTCTCGCATGTGTGCGATGTCGACAGCGACATACTGAAGAAGTTTGCCGGCGATACGCAGCGCGAACTCGGCTACGCTCCTTCGATGGACAAGGATTTTCGCCGTATTCTCCAGTTGAAGGAAGTCGACGCCATCGCCATTGCGACTCCCGACCACTGGCACGCGCCCATGGCCATCGCGGGCTTGCGGGCGGGCAAGCATGTCTATGTCGAAAAACCTTGCAGCCACAATCCGGCCGAAGGTGCAATGCTGGTCGCGGCCCAGCAGAAATACGGAAAGCTGGTGCAGATGGGCACGCAGCAGCGCTCGTCGGCGCACACCATCGAGATTGTGGACAAGATTCATAACGGCCTGATCGGCCGCGCCTACTTTGCCAAGGCTTGGTACAGCAACCAGAGAAAATCGATCGGGGTTGGCAAGGAAGTTCCTGTTCCCCAGCAACTGGATTGGGATCTTTGGCAGGGGCCAGCGCCGCGCGCGACTTACAAAGACAATGTTCAGCCGTATAACTGGCATTGGTTCAGGACCTATGGAACGGGCGAGACGCTCAACAACGGAACGCACGAGGTCGATGTTTGCCGTTGGGCGCTCGATGCCGGATATCCGCAGCGCATTACATCCTCTGGAGGGAGATACCACTTCAAGGACGATTGGCAGTTTTATGACACGCTTGTGACGAACTTCGACTACGGCGACAAGATGATTTCGTGGGACTGCAAGTGCTGCCAGGGAATGAAGTATTACAATCGCGACCGCGGTTCGGTCATCATGGGAACTACGGGTTCGGTGCTGGTGGATCGCGACGGCTACGAGGTCTACGATCTCAAAGGCAACAAGACCAGCGAATTTGTGACTGGCAAAGCAACGTCATCTTCCGACCTCACCGGCCGCGACACGATGACCGACGCGCACTTTGCCAACTTTATCGCCGGAATCCGCAAGGGAGAGAAACTCCGCGCACCGGTTTCAGTGGGTAATGTGGCCGTCACCATGCTTCAACTTTCGAACGTCGCCTGGGAAGTGAACCGTGAACTGGCGCTCGATACAAACGACGGAAAAATCCTGCGCGACGCCGAAGCGATGAAGATGTGGAGCCGGGAATACGAGAGCGGTTGGGCGCCGTCGATTTAGGCGCGACCAGGGAGTGTACGACTCATGAGCAAATCTTTTTCACGTCGCAATTTCGTTCAATCGGGAGCGCTCATCGCTGCGGCGTGCGCAACCCCCACCGCAGCGCGAACCTTTGCCGAGACTACGCCAGCGTCTGGAAAGCCATCGCCGATTCAACTTGGGCTGGCCAGTTACACCTTCCGCAACTTTTCGCGGGCGCAGATGATCGGGTTCATGAAGCAACTGAACGTCACCGGTCTGAACGCGAAAGACATCAAGGACCATCTGCCGCAAGATCCGCAGGAAGAGGCGAAGGCGCTGGAAGACTATGCGGCCGCAGGCATTCATCTCCATGCGGCCGGTGCCATCTATTTCCCGAAGGACGACGAGAACGATATTCGCAGCAAGTTCGACTATTGCAAGCGCGCAGGGATATCGGTGATTGTAGCCGGCGATCCAACGCCAACGACTCTTTCGCATCTTCAGAAGTTTGTGGCGGAATACGACATCCGCATCGCGGTCCACAATCACGGTCCCGAGGATAAGTTATGGCCATCGCCGTTGGATGTGCTGAAAGTCGTGAAGGGCATGGACCCGCGCATTGGTTGCTGCATCGACCTGGGCCATGCGGCGCGCGCCGGAGCGGACGTGGTTCAGGCCATTCATGCGGTGGGGCCGCGGCTGTTCAACATCCACATCAAGGACCTGACGAGTTTCCAGGACAAAGAGAGCCAGGTCGCTGTGGGCGAAGGCATCCTGCCTATCAGAGAGATATTCGATGCCTTGGCCGCAATTAAGTACAAGGGCTTTGTCGATCTCGAATATGAGATTCACGGCGACGATCCGATGCCCGGCGTGATTGCCAGCTTTGCTTACATGCGCGGCGTTCTGGCGGGCATGGGCTATGTAAGTCGCGGCTGAAGCGAAAGGCTGGTATTGGCCGCTGCTCGCCGGTGCCATAATTGCTCTATGGCAAGCCTCGAAAACTTTCGCGTGGTGGTCTTTCGCGCGGTTGCGGAGCGGCTCAGTTTCCGCAAGGCCGCCGAAGAGTTATACCTGACGCAACCCGCGGTGAGCTTGCAGATCAAGGCTCTTGAGGGAGATCTCGGCGTTCAGCTCTTCGATCGAACCGGGACGCGCGTCGCTTTGACCCAGGCGGGCAAATTGTTACTCGAGTATGCGCAGCAGGGAAGCGCGCTTCTGGCGCAGGCGGAACGCGACATAGCCGCTCTCAGCGGCGAGCACGCCGGGGAACTGGCCCTGGGCGCTTCGACCACCATCGCTCAATATGTGCTGCCGCGTTTGCTGGGCGAGTTCCGCCGCGAACATCCGCGCGTTCATCCCACGCTGATCAGTGGCAACACGGAACACATTGTCGAGGCGGTCGAGAAGCAGAAGATCGTGCTCGGGCTCATCGAAGGACCGGCGCGCAACCGCGATGTGAAGACCGAGCCTTTTCTTGAAGATGAACTGGTTCTGATCGCCCCCACCGCGCACGAATGGGCCGAGCGCAATTCGGTTTCTGTCTCCGAAATAGCGGCCGTGCCTCTGCTCATGCGGGAGCGCGGATCCGGCACGCGGCATGTGGTTGAGCTGGCGCTGGAGCGGCAAGGCGTCAAGTTGAGTTCGCTGCAAATCGTGATGGAACTGGATTCGACCGAAGCCATCAAGTCCGCTGTGGAAGCGGGTTTGGGCATCGGATTCGTTTCGCGCTGGGCGATCGCGAAAGACCTGCGGCTCGACAGCAGCTTCAGGATTGTCGATGTGGAAGGGTTGCGCATCAAGCGCCAGTTTCAGGTTGCGTAC
>Ga0224527_1001360_pt1 | contig 12368 bp, 8 predicted proteins | sample CBST0metaG_FD_179882 | JGI IMG/M metagenome (GOLD analysis project Ga0224527, IMG submission 179882) | Peat soil microbial communities from Stordalen Mire, Sweden - C.B.S.T0 | ecosystem: Environmental > Terrestrial > Soil > Wetlands > Peat | place: Sweden: Norrbotten County, Stordalen Mire... | reverse complement strand
TCGTCGGGAACCAGCGACCCGATCGTCACAAACTCCATCTCTTCCTGCGAAACCTCTGCCTTTTTCAGCATGAACTCTGAATACAACAAAGCCCTCGAAAAATCGAGGACTTTGTCAGCATTCTGGGACGGCTCGCGAGCCGTCTCCTTTCATGTCTGGATACCTTGTTGAGCTAAGCTTTCCACCCGCCAAAAGCCTCAACGCAGTAACTGAGCGCCTGCGCTTTTCCGACCTCATGCGTTGGGTGAACCTGTAGAGTCTGAATCTGAAATGGAATAGATTTACGAATGAAAATGTTTGAGAGAAGCTCAGTAATCTCCTCAAGGTTCTGCTGCGCGAGCGCGACTATCGACGGTCCCGCACCACTGAGGCAGACTCCGAGAAGGCTGGGGTAGCGCAGTTCTAGTGCCTCTTGAAGACCAGGGACGATAGCAGAGCGGTAGGGTTGGTGGAGACGATCTTCAAGAGCTTCGCGGAGTAATGCAAAGTCCGAGGTTCGCAATGCTTCCAGTAAGAATGCTACGCGCTGTACGTTGAAGATCGCGTCAGCGCGGGAGACCATGTCAGGTAGCACGGCGCGAGAGGCTTTTGTGGCCAGATGTTGTTCGGGAGTGACTACGATGATCGATAGAGACTCAGGCCATATCGCGCGCAAGACGCGAAGTGCCCCTGGGACCTCACAACTTACGGTGAGTCCACCGAGTAGTGATGCCGCGATGTTATCGGGATGTCCTTCCAACTCGCAAGCTGTCGTTAGCAGTTCCTGCTCGTCAAGCGTACCGGCAACAGCCTCGAACAACCGCAGTCCCGCGACTGTCGCGGCAGCACTGCTACCGAGACCGCCCTTCATGGGAATGTCGCTTTCCACTTTCACAATGAGAGAGGGAATCGGAAAATGATGACGTGCGGCAATGAAGCGAAATGAGCGCTCGATGTAGTTCTCACCGTCGAGCGTTTGATTGAGAAATTCAAACTGCAATTCGCCCTCACCGGGAATTGCTCGCACACGTAGAGTCAGGTAAAGCTGAACGGCTACTGCGAGGGTGTCAAAGCCTGGTCCAAGATTGGCGATTGATCCCGGCACACGTATGACAATTTCGTCGTCGTTAGTGGGCATGTGCTTCCTCCTCCTCCCGCTGATGGGCGCGGATGATGAAGTTGGTATCTTTGAGGACGTGTCCGGTGAGGATGGCGACCACGCTCGCATCCTTAGGAATGCTATTAGAAGCGCGCAGTTTGCGGAGTCCAGCAAGTGTTGCTGCTGACGCTGGTTCGCATCCGATGCCGTCGCGTCCGATCATTGCCTTTGCCTCGGCAATCTCTTCGTCTGTTACGTCGAGAACTTGGCCACCGGAGTTCTTTACGCCGCGCAGGGACTTTCTCCAGGAACGCGGATTGCCGATTCGAATTGCGGTCGCAACGGTCTCTGGCTCCAGTACAGGGGAGAGTTCTTTTGCACCGTCGTTCCAGAGCTGCGCGAATGGGTTGGCGCCAGCGGCTTGTACGACGATCATTCGCGGCAGTTTGTCGACGAAGCCGTAGCGTAAAAGTTCGTCGAAGGCTTTGCCAAATGCAGCGGAGTTGCCGAGGTTTCCACCGGGGACGACGAGGTAGTCGGGTGCCTTCCAGTTAAGCTGATCGAGTAGTTCAAACATCGTCGTTTTCTGGCCCTCGATGCGGAATGGGTTAATCGAGTTCAGAAAGTAGATTCCTTCGCCAGTCTTCTCTAGCAGTATGTTAAGCGCGTCGTCAAAGCTGCCCTCAACCTCAACAACTTCGGCCCCGAAATCGAGAGCTTGCGCGAGTTTGTTCAGCGAGACTTGTCCTGCAGGAAGGTAGACGCGAGCGATCAGTCCGGCGCGTGCTGCATAGGCGGCGAGCGACGCAGCTGTGTTACCGGTAGAGGCGCAGGCTACGATCTTGGCCCCAGTATGTACCGCCTCGGTCATTCCAACGGTCATTCCTAGGTCTTTGAAACAACCAGTGGGATTCCATCCGAGATGCTTGAACCGAAGGTTGGTTAGGCCTGCCCAGTCGGCGGTTTTGCGCCCTCGCACAAGCGGGGTGTTACCTTCTCCAAGAGTTACGATTTCCTCTGGTGGGTATGCAGGGAGAAATTCGCGGTAACGCCATACTCCACTGATGTCGCGAGGTTCGCGCGACTTGCGGCGTTCACTCCAGAGAGATTTCAGCGCGTCGGAATCAACATCTGTGGTATCCACATCGATTTCGAGCAACTCACCACACGCGGGACAGGCGAGGAAGGGCGAATGAAGGTAGAGCTTGGCAGCACAATCAGGATTAAAGCAGCGGAGTTGCATCAGAGCTCCTTCGTCAAAATTGGCATGGTCAGTGGGGCGTGTACCAGAAAATCAAGCTTGCTAATCTCGAGCATTGCGGCTTCGAGTTGCTTGGTTGGACACTGCTCTAGCGTGACCACGAAGGGCAGTGCATCCTTGTCAAAGCCTGGCTTTTGCAACAGAGCGTCGATGTTAATGCGGTGCGCGGCAAGTGTATTGGCGATCGCGGCTACGATTCCGGGGCGGTCACGCACGGTGAAACGAAGATAGTGCTCGGATGCAAAATTACCGCTCACGGGCAGCACGTCGGCAGAGATTTGCGAACGCGCATTATCTCCGGAACGTCCACGAGCGATATCAAGCAGGTCGCTGACAACTGCGACGGCTGTTGAGTGTCCGCCCGCGCCGTGTCCACTAAACGCTGTCTGGCCACCGTACTTGCCACTCGACAGTACGAGATTTAAGCTCCCGGTGATGTGGGCCATAGGCGACTCGATTGGGACAAGAGCGGGCTGCACTGACGCGTAGATATTTCCATCACGGCGTTCCGCACGTGATATCTGGCGGATTGTACATCCGAGTTCGTGGGAATAAATGAAGTCAATCGCGCTGAGGCTGCGAATCGATGTGCACGGAATCTGCTCTGGTTGCACGATGGCTTTGAGGCCGATGCGGGACAGGATCACCAGCTTGGCGCGCGCGTCATATCCGTCCACATCGTCGGTCGGATCGGCCTCGGCGAATCCTGCGTGTTGCGCTTCGATAAGCGCGGAGTCGAAGGAGACACCTTCGCGTTCAACTTTCGTAAGGATGTAGTTGCAGGTGCCGTTGAGGATGCCGCAGACCTTATAAAGTTGATCTCCCGCGAGTCCTTCTTGGAGGGCGTCGACTACTGGAACTCCTCCGGCGACGGAAGCGCCAAATGAAATAGTTCCCCCGTGTTCGCAAGCGAGTGCAGAAAGCTGCGGACCGTGCTGAGCAATCAATTTCTTGTTAGCCGTGACCACGGATTTCCCCGCCCTTAATGCGCGCGAGATCCATTCATGTGCTGGATCAATGCCGCCCACCAGTTCGACAATCACGTCAGCGTCAGATGATAGTATCTTTTCGATATCGCTTGACCATTGAACTTCGGTCGAAAGCCAATCCACCTGTTTACGACCCACGTTGCGATTGAAAACATGCGTCAATCTCAGGGGGGAGTGCGAGGGCTGATCGCAAAGTATGCGGGCAACGGCGCTGCCTACGGTGCCAAATCCAAGGATGGCAACTTTTACCGCGGGAGCCTGCGCCGGTGAAGCCTGATCGAATGCAGTGGTAGTAGCCAATCTATCTCTCCAATTCTCTGAGCAACAAACGTACTATGCTTGCGCGGTCTCGCGCTGTGCGCTGGTGGAAGAATGCGAGGTTGCTATGGCAGGCTGCTCGAACAGGTGTCGATGCAATTGCTGTACCGCTCTGACCGCGTCTTTCTCTTCTACAACGAAGCTTACACTGATTTCGGATGAGCCCTGGGCAATCATTCGGATGTTAATTCCGGCACCGGCCAACACGCCGAACACCTCCGAAGCGATGCCAATGCGTCCACGAATGTCTTCGCCAACCAGGCAAATTATCGCCATGTCAGGCTGGAATTCCACTTCTCCTAACGCCTCCAACTCGGAGGTTAACGTCACCAGTTCGCGGTTACCTTCCAGGGCTACGGAAGCGGTCGCACCGGAGATGGCTACAATCTCGCTTTGTAGATGATGCCAACGTAACAGGCTGAAGAGGTCATCGAGAAAGCGTAACGAACCCACGTGGCGAGGGGCGCGTACGTTGAAGACGGAGATGTTCCGTTTGACGGCGATGGCGCGGAACGCTGACGGGCCGTGTGCGGCGTAGGCCCGAATGATAGTGCCAGCCTCGGTCGGTCGGTGCGAATTCAGGACAGCTACGGGAATGTCGTGTTCCACTGCTGGTAACAGAGTAGCTGGGTGCAGGACCTTTGCTCCGAAGCAGGCTAGTTCGGTGGCCTCGTGGAAGCTAATTTCCTCAATCCGGCGAGCCTGGGGGCAGATGCGTGGATCGGTCGTAAGAATGCCGCTTACGTCCGTCCATATCTCAATGCGTTCGGCACCAAGGGCTGCTCCGATGATTGCCGCAGAATAGTCTGAGCCACCGCGTCCAAGAGTTGTGATCTCGCCGGACTCACTCGATGCGATAAAGCCTCCAAGGACCGGCACAAGTTTTTGTTCGAGTAGTGGGGGAACGACCGATAGGAGTTTATTACGGGTCTCAGGGGCTAGAGGCGAAGCCGCAGGGTGTCGGCAATCGGTAACGATAAGTGCACGGGCGTCAGCGTGGGCAGAGGGAACATTTAGCGCAGAAAAAGCGGCGGTGACCAGGAGACTGGAGAGCACCTCGCCGTAAGTAAGCATTTGCGAATGCTGCGCCGGGGTGGCCGCTCTACTTGCTGCAAGTTGGGTGATTAGGGAGGTGGCTTCTGCGATCACTGTGTCAAGGTCTTGTTCAAATACTGCGGATTGGGAGCGATCCAACATGTCGCTCGCCGCTTTCAGGTGCTTTGCGCGTATGAAATCCATAATGGAGAGCGCGGAGCTTAGTTCGCTGCGGGAGGCAGCCTCCGCGACCTGTACCAGTTTGTCTGTGACGCCGCCCATTGCGCTCACTACGACCAGTGGTCGCTCTGCCAACCGTGAGGCCACGATGGAGGCGACCCGACGAATGGCGGTTGCATCCTGGACCGAACTGCCACCAAATTTCATAACGATCATCACTAACTCCTTAATCACGCAAAACGAAAGAACCCATCGTCTGCCGGACGATGGGTTCTTGAAGGGGGCGAATCAGTTTCTTTTAGCTGATCTCTTCGCTGAACTCACATGCGTCCGGTGACAGGCATGTTGTTGTGCCTGTAATTGTTGCTGTCCGGGATGTGTTAGTAATTCGCATGTAAGTATCTTTGACGATATCGGAACCAAAACAATGTGTCAAGTGGAACTCCGCTATATTGTTGCCGCTATGTTGCGAACCGGAACAGGCAACCCAGAAAGGGTGGTGGAGGATCGTCTCTCTGGGGTCCGCCCCGGTTCATAGACAACATCGGCAAACAGCCCATGGCCTTTAGCAAGTCGCTTTGCCGTGTGAGCGTTCTACTTCGCGGCAATAACCGAGCTGACGGTAAGCGTAGTGCCCTTCAGTTCTCCGCTCACAGTAGCTTTCTTTCCCGCTAATGCGTTTAGCTCAGAGGTCTTTCCCGAAAGGATGTAAGTCTTTCCGTCTGTGGTCACGGCGAAGTGCGCACCTTCCTTTACGCATGCGCGGATGCATACTGCTTCCGGTTGACCGGTCATCATGTGCTTCTTGCCGCACATGTCATCGGTGACCACGCCCGTAACAGTGGTGGTGGCGGCCATCGCAGGAATCGAACAGAGAGCGGCGAGGATCATGGAGCATGCAAATATCTTCTTCATCAGCTTTCTCCTTGTTGGTATTGCATTGTTGTGTGAGTTAGGTCTGACTCGTCGGCGGAAAGTTTTGCCGCTCGACGGATTGCGGGTTGAACGTCCCAGTTCCACTTCCAGATGGCGAATAGAGGAGGATAAACCACTAGTTCCATCAGAAAAGATGTGATGATTCCGCCGACGAGTGGCACGGCGATTCGCTTCATTACGTCGGCACCTGCGCCGTTTGACCACAGGATTGGTAGCAACCCAAATATCATGCAAGCTACGGTCATTACCTTTGGCCTTAGTCGCTTCACCGCTCCGTGTTCGATGGCGTCACGCAGCTGTCTCCACGAGGACAACTGGCCTCGGGCCGCAGCTGCGGCACAGGATAGGTCGAGATAGAGCAGCATGAACACAGCTGTTTCGGCGTCCACGCCCAGCAGCGCGATCAGGCCAACCCATACAGCGACGCTCATGTTGTAACCCATCCAGTGCAGGAGCCAGATCGCACCAATTGCTGAAAAGGGAACCGCCAGCAGAATGATGCAGGTTTTGGCGGCCGAACCGGTGTTCGCGTAAAGCAGCAGAAACACGGCAAAGATGGTAACAGGCAACACCGTCTTCAACCGTTCTCGAACGCGTTGGATGGATTCATACTGTCCGCTCCATACCAGTTGGTAGCCAGTCGGGACGCTCACTTTTGCCTGCACCGCACGCTGCGCATCTGCCACATAGCTGCCAAGATCGCGCCCGGCTACATCGACAAAGACATAGCCGCTCAGTCGCCCATCCTCGTCGCGAATCATGCCAGGGCCTGAGCGCATGGAGAGTGTTGCAAGCTCTCCCAATGGAACCTGCGCTCCGCCGGGAATCTGCACCAGGATACGCTCCAACGATTGAAGATCGCTGCGATATCCGCGTTCGTAACGCACGGATATCGCGTAACGTTCGCGGCCCTCCACTGTGGTTGTTGCGGTCTGTCCACCAACTGCTGTCATCAGGACGGACTGCGCGTCGTCCATCGTGAGGCCGTAGCGTGCGAGTGCGTCGCGTTTGAAAGTGAAGTCCAGGAAATATCCGCCAGTCGTGCGCTCTGCATAAACACTCGCTGTTCCGGGAACGCTGTGGAGGGTTTGCTCGACTTCATGACCGACTCGCTCGATTTCTTCAAGGTTAGAGCCAAGCACTTTGATTCCGAGCGGTGTGCGGACTCCAGTGGTAAGCATGTCGATGCGGCCCTTGATAGGCATCGTCCAGGCATTTGTTACGCCTGGCATCGTGAGCGCTTCATTCAGGCCACGCTGGCTGTAGATGAGGTCGGCTGTTGTCTGACGATCGGACCAAATGTGCTCCAGAGCCGCGTAGGTCCAGTGCGGCACCCTATGAGAGTACCAGCGCTCGCGTTCAGGCCATTGTTCGCGAGGCTTCAGCACGACAACGGTTTCCATCATGGAGAACGGAGCAGGATCGGTGGCGCTTTCTACACGTCCGGCTTTTCCGAAAACCGACTGCACTTGGGGAAAACTGCGCAAGATTCGATCCTGCTCACGCAGGAGGACACTCGCTTCGCCAACGGAAATTCCCGGAGTAGTGGTGGGCATGTAGAGTAGCGTTCCCTCGTCGAGAGGCGGCATGAATTCAGAGCCCAGTTTGTTGTAAACCGGAATGGTCACAGCCATCAGCAATAACGCGGCTGTGATTGGAACCCATTTGTGATCAAGCGAGAACTCGACCACGGGGTGATAGATTTTCATCAATGGCTTGCTGAGGGGATGCTCTTCTTCGTTTCGAATCTTGCCTACGAGAACTGCGCTGGTAGCGCGGGCCAACCATTTCGGACGAAAGCTGAAATCCTTTACTCGTGTCATAAAGAGGCGCATTGCAGGATCGAGCGTGATTGCGAGCAGGGCCGCTATCACCATCGCCAGCGTCTTAGTGAGCGCTAGAGGTTTAAAGAGTCGTCCTTCCTGCGCCTCTAGTGCAAAGACGGGCATGAACGAGACGGCGATTACCAGCAGGGCAAAGAAGCTCGGGCCACCTACTTCTTTGACCGCGTCGATGACGACACGATGATAATCTTCTTTTCGCCCACCGGCTTCCCAGTGTTCCAGCTTCTTGTGCGTCTGTTCTACAACGACAATTGCGGCATCCACCATTGCGCCAATTGCGACAGCGATTCCCCCGAGTGACATGATGTTGGCTGTCATTCCAGAGAGATGTAGCGGAATGAAGGCGATGAGAACCGTGACAGGAATCGTGATGATCGGAATGGCTGCACTGGGAAAATGCCAGAGGAAAATTAGAATCACCAGGCTGACAATAACAAGCTCTTCGATGAGTGTGTGGCGGAGGTTATGGATCGCGCGATCAATTAATTCCGAGCGATCGTAGACGGGGACAATGCGTAATCCCTTCGGGAGAGATGGCTGCACGGAAACAATCTGCGCCTTCACGCGCTCGATCACTTTCTCTGCATTTTCTCCGACGCGCATGATGACTACGCCGCCGACCGCCTCGCCACGGCCGTCCAAATCGGTAACGCCTCTCCGTAACGCCGGTCCGTAGGTAAGAGTCGCGATATCACGCACGCGCACGGGAGTTCCACTCTGTGCATTGCTGAGGAGCACTATGTTTCCAATATCGTCGAGAGACCTAAGATAGCCGCGACCACGTACCATGTATTCACGGCCGCTGAACTCTACCAGTCGCCCGCCCACGTCATTATTCGATTTGCTGATTGCGTCGGCTACGGCATTTGCTGAAAGCTTGTAGGCCTGCAGGCGGATCGGGTCAATGTTGACTTGGTACTCGCGGACAAAACCACCGACCGGAGCCACCTCCGCCACTCCAGGCAGAGACTGCAGGGCATACCGCAGGTACCAGTCCTGATAACTGCGCATCTGCTCCAGACTGTATTGCCCGCTGTCGTCGACCAACGCGTACTGATAAACCCAGCCGACGGCGGTTGCGTCCTTTGCAAGTTCGACACTGGCTTCTTTCGGTAGACGAGCGGTGATTGAATTGAGGTACTCAAGTGTTCGCGAGCGCGCCCAGTAAATGTCCGTTCCTTCTTCAAAGACAATGTAGATGTAGGAGTAGCCGAAATCAGAGAAGCCGCGAATATCCTTCACCTTAGGCATTCCTAATAGTGCGGAAGTAATCGGATATGTGAGCTGGTCTTCGATAATGTCAGGACTGCGATCCCATTTCGCGTAAACGATCACCTGGGTATCGCTTAGGTCAGGAATGGCGTCTAGCTTCGTGTTGCGCATGGCGCGGTATCCGAAGATGGCCGCCACTGCAACGAGGATCAGCACCAGGAAGCGGTGATGTGCACTGAACTCGATGATCGCGCCGATCATTTTCCGCCTCCCATCTGCATTGGGGCGTTCAGTCGCGTATCGGAGTCGAGCAGGAAGTTTCCGCTCTCAACTATCGTGTCGCCCTTCTTTACGCCAGAGGTGAGAATGGTCTTTCCATCAACCGTGGCACCCATGCCGACCATGCGTGGCTCAAAGGTCGCGTCATCGCGAGCGAGGAAGACCGTTTGCATGGTGCCGCTATTCAACACGGCCTCAGCGGGGACAACCAGGTGGCGGCCGTATTCAATTCGTAGTTCAACGTCAGCGAGCATGTTTGGCTTTAACACCATGCCGGGGTTTGCAACTTCAATGCGGATCTTCGCCGTGTGCGTTTGAGGGTCGAGCACTGGATAGCTGTAGCCCACCTTGCCAGTGATGGACTTACCCGGCTCGTAGGGAAAATGAATGACCGCTTGTTGTCCGACTTTCACGTATGGGAGATCAGCTTCAAAAACATCGGCCGTCACCCACACGCGTGAGAGGTCTGCAATCGTGTACAAGTCCATATCGCCGGATGTGGAAGTGTGCGGAAACGCTTTGCGATCTGTAATGAAGCCACTGACCGGAGAGTACACCGTGATGGTCTTGCTTACTTCTCCCGTGCGGTCAAGGTCCGCTATTTGCTTATCCGTAAGATCCCACAATTTCAGCCGTTCACGCGCCGATTCCATCAGTGACTGCGAACTCTTGGCTACCTCGGCGTATTGCGACTGTCCAAGCTGCTGCTGTCCGCGACGTGCTATTAAGTATTCCTGCTGTGTTGCGACTAGGTCGGGACTGTATAGGGTGAAGAGTGCTTGCCCTTTGTGTACTAGCTGTCCGACGAAGTTCGCGTAGACATCTTCGACCCAGCCTGCGGTCTTTACATGCACATGTGCAATGCGCGTTTCATCGGCGGTTACGACACCAGACGTCCGCAGCGTGCGACTTACGGTCTGTTCGTCCACGGTGGTCAGACGCACTCCGAGAGCCCGCTGCTGGCTTTGAGGCATATGAATCAGACCTGCATCGGCACTTGCTTGCTCTGCGGGAGTCTTTGATTCATACATTGGGACGAGCGCCATGCCACAGTCGGGAGCTATGCCTGCTTTGTCCGAGTGATAGGCCGGGTGCATGGGGTCGTACCAGTAGAGAATGCGTTTTTGTGGCTCAGTGCTCTCTGATCCGGTGGTTTTGGCTTCAACGCGTAGGGATGAATGTGAAGCCTTGTGTTTGCCTAACAGTAGAAATGCGACGAGAGCAATGGCGGCTACAAGAGCAGAAATGCGAATGATTGTTTTCATCAATGTGCCTCCGGTGCTTCTATGTCGCCTGTAAGTGCATGAATGCGGGCGATTGCAATCTCGTAGTCAGCCCGCTGTCGATGGTAATCAAGTTGGTAGGAATAGATAGCCGTGTAACTTGTGATTACGGTAAGGAAGTCAACATTGCCGACCGTGTAGGACGCCTGCGCTGAATCGCGAGCCAACTCTGCTTGCGGTAGGATTGCCTGGTCATAAAGATCAAGCATTTGTTTTGCAGTTTGGGCCGCTGCATATGCTTGTTGCAACTCATAGCTGACTTCGAGGCGTCTAGCCTGCTGTCCTTGCCTTACTGCACGCACTCGCAATTCGCCTTCTGCTATCTCTTGACGAAGCCGTTCGCGATGGAATCCAGGAAGATTCACGGTAAATTGCATTCCGTGCATGTCTGGCATTCCGGTGCGCTGCTGATACATGTAGCCGATGTTGAGGTCTGGAGTACGATCCTTTCGCGCCAAAGATAGAGCCGCATTCTCACGTTCGCCAATACGAGTTTCGCGTAGCAACATGAGGTCGTTGCTCTCGGCTTGAGGTGCGAGACTCTCAATTGTTGGCAAGACGCTGGCGACGGGCTCTGCCGCTGGTGGAAGTGGGGCGCTTGCGGGGCGTCCCATCAGAGTGTTGAGTCGGGCTGCGCTAGTTAGCCGCTGCTGCTCGAGCGTAGCGGTGCGTTGCAGAAGCATAGAGATCTCAAGGCGCGCTCGCAACACATCCTGCTGCATCGCTTTTCCAACCCGGTATCGTGCTTCGGTAATTTCCGCGAGTTGTTCGAGGCGCTGCCGATTGCGGGCGGTGATGTCAATAGCCACGCCATAGTAGAGGTAATCGAAAAACGCTGCCCTCGCCTCAGTTAGGAGATTTCTTTGGGTTGCGCTCTCAGAAACCTCTTCGATAGCCACATCCCTGCGGGCGACCTCGCGCTGGAGTGAACGCTTTCCACCCAACGGGAGCATCTGCATCACCGATAGCCCGCGGTAGCTAGATGGATCGTTGTCCTGAACCTTGAACGGTACCGGATCTCCCATCCAAGAGACCGTCAATGTGGGGTCAGGCAGCACTCCGACTTGTGAGACGTGCGCACGTTGAGCTGCGACAAGTGTTGCAGCACGTCCTAAGGCGGGGTTGGAAGCCTGCACTTCGCGTAAGGCTTCTTCCAAGCGAAGCTCGGAGGCATTTTGGGCAATGGCCATTGAACTCTGCTGGGCCACAGCAAAAGACGCTAACAAACACACTATGAACAAATTACGAAACATTGGTGATCTCTCTTCCTTACGATTGCCAATTCACGCGCCTAAGCAATAAGCCGGGCGCACGTTAGAAGCAGGGAAGAGAATTCAGATCTGAAGAGTGCAGAGCAGCGAGAATGGATCAGCAAAGCGAGGAGGAGTGCCCATATGGGCCCTGCGGAATTTCGCTGTTGCCGTAGGTGTGGTAATTACGGAAACAGCTGGCATCAGCACCAGTTGCACGGGAGCTACGACCTGCGCGGAAGACTCATTCAGTATCGGAGTTGGCAATTTGCGCTCACAGCATGGCGATGTCGGAGCGGGTCGGTGTTGCAGCCCTGCATGGGACCAGTTTCCTTCTCCAGGGTGCGAGTGTTTCATTGCGCAATGCGCGGCGCAACGAGACTTCGTCGTGACGCTTGCAGACATACACGCCGCCACCCCTAAAACAGGTGCCAGAAGCACCGCCAAGAGCAATCCGGACGAGATGAGCCTGCGTAAATGCATGGGTCGTTTATACACCCGATATCGTGTGAAATGTGTGATTAGAATCACTTTACGGATCAATTCTAGCAAGGGGCCCCACGCTTTCGCGTGGGGCCCCTCAGAATGCTGACAAAGTCCTCGATTTTTCGAGGGCTTTGTTGTATTCAGAGTTCATGCTGAAAAAGGCAGAGGTTTCGCAGGAAGAGATGGAGTTTGTGACGATCGGGTCGCTGGTTCCCGA
>Ga0224527_1001356_pt1 | contig 12401 bp, 4 predicted proteins | sample CBST0metaG_FD_179882 | JGI IMG/M metagenome (GOLD analysis project Ga0224527, IMG submission 179882) | Peat soil microbial communities from Stordalen Mire, Sweden - C.B.S.T0 | ecosystem: Environmental > Terrestrial > Soil > Wetlands > Peat | place: Sweden: Norrbotten County, Stordalen Mire... | reverse complement strand
ATTCCCTAATTGTTGGTGCAAAAGGCCTAGATTAAAAGTAAAGCTGGCATGAGTGCAAAAAGATGCCACAGCATTCTCGATTTGCGCGAGAATTTCTGCGGCTTCCTTATGGCGGTTTGCTTTTATATAAGTGAAGGCCGTGTGTAGGTTTTGATCTAAGTCTGCTTGCAAAGTGCCGTTCATGGTTTCCTCCGGTGATATATATATATTATTTGATGTTATATCTATAATCTTATGAGATTATGGATATAAGTCAATACAAAATATTATATATTACAAGAAAATACAATTCTATTGTTTTCTATACCTGGGAAAATAACAGAATATTGAAGAGTGACCATAAAATTCTTGACTTTTAGCCGGTTTTTTTCTAAAATATAGTAAAATACAAATAATCACAACAAATAGGCTAGTATTAATTTTGTTTTTAGATTGCAATGAATAACCGTGAGTACTCGGATGCGATGAACATTAGCCTTTATCTGGACACTTGGGCTGATTGGAGCGAGTAGTGTAACCGACCATCTATGATATAACATAGTGAGTCGGTTTTTTTATGTGCGCCCAGCATGGGCGCTTACTCGTCGGTGCAAGTCCGATACGGGGGTTGATAGTGCCAACCGTTAGCTTAAGACAAGGGTGTCCACCGCGAGGTGGAATCTTAAGGAAGTCGGAGGCGAAGCTCTGGTCTGAGGAACACGAACTACATATAAGGCATGTGTCCACTGGGTGAGTTTGCATAACAAAACAAAGCCCTAAACTATTCGAAGTGGATGGTGTAAATGTAGCAGATAGATGGAGTGAAAGTAAGTGCTCTTACCTGGGGAGATCTGACAGAGACGCTATGCACATAGATTTGGAAATAGCAACTTATGCAGTGATGTATGACTGAACTGTCAGAAGTCAGCAGACGTCATAGTACCATAGCGGATATATACGCTATGGGAAGGACTGAACAATAGGAGGTTTTGGAATTTTGAAAGACAAGATGAAATATGTTGAAAGCAGACAACTTCATAAAGAAGACTGCCTACAGGAGATAAGAGTGGAACTCGGAGGTAATGTAGGAGTGCGTAGTATTTCATCCACGTCAAAGAAAGGAAGAAACGATGTCAATGAATATGCCAGTGGATTGCTTGAGGTAATCCTTGAACCAAGTAATATGAATTTAGCATAAAAAACAAAATTTTTTGATCAGGATAAAAAGCAAGATGGGGATTTTTTACGAAAAATCCCTCAAGCGCCTACTCAATATCAAACTAAACGTAGTTGCGGATTTTACATGCAATCGTGGAACCGCTAAAAATCGCTCTAATATAAGGCATAGGGTTGTTGAGTTTATAGATTATGAAGGCAAAACAATAAGAGTTGTCACTAATCTTTATCATGTCACAGCAGAGGAAATTGCTGCTATGTACAAAGTACGCTGGAGAGTGGAACTATTTTTCCGATGGATCAAATAAATTATTAGACAATTTTATTGTGATCGCTTTTGGGCACTTCACAATGTGGATATAAATGGTTAATCAACACCGGTGATTATTTATAAAGGTATGGTGTATATGTTATTGAAACAGAAAAAAATGTTAACAGTTATCCGTGTATTATGCTTAGGTTCTGCTATTTTAAACTTAACTGTAGGGTGGAATGGTTATTGGCACTCTATTCTTCATTCAGCTTTGATTTGCCTTGCTTCATGGATTGTAATACCTGAAGGATGGTATCTTTTGCTGGCTAGCCTTATAGCACAGAGCATCTTCGATTTAGGTGGGGATATTTTCAATAATTGGATGCTGGGCAAATATTTAGTACTCAGATTTAACTATCAATCCTGGTTTGCCTTGCCAGCTGTAATTATGGCTGTTTTAGTATATTTTTCAAAGGGGATTTTTTTAAGCAACAAAAATATAATCCACTGGAGAAAGGTTATGGTTATAGTGTTTGCTTTAGTTTTTCCCTTTCTTCCGATAATTCAACAAGTTGCTATGGGGGAGACAAATCCGACGATATTCAACTATTCCATTCCTGTCCAGCAGATTACTTTTAATGTCGATGGCATCCTTGGCGCACAGGCACGCGAGGTGGTTCTGCGTGACATAAAGTCTGGCAAGGTTACAACTTTTATTCCTAGGGGGGTTCCACATTTAATGTGTTTTAGCCCAGATAAGAAATATTTGGCTCTAGGACGGGGACTTTCTTATAAAGATAAAGAGCGGGACAATGTTTGTATAGATTTGTGGGATTTACAAACGAAACAGTTAATTCTGCTGACTAGGTCTATTCCTATTGATAAAGAAAGAGGAACGCCAGAAGTGCAAGTGGTAGCTTTTAGCCCAGATAGCAAAAAACTGGCTACTGGGACTGGAGGAGGTCAGGGTATTGTGGAAATTTGGGATGTTTCTACAGGAAGTTTGGAAAAAACTATCAATATAGGAAAAACAATTAGACCGTTAACCGGACATTTAAGTAGTATCTATACATTGGTTTATAGTCCAGATGGAAAATATCTAGCAGCTGGGGGGATCGATGGTACTGATGGCATCGTAAGCATATGGAATGTAGAAACAGGCGAAGTATCACAATTTCTAACAACTGGGAAGCATGGAAATATTGTTGAATTAAAATACAGTCCAGACGGTCAGTACCTTGCTTCTGCTATTAATCTTTTCATACCGCCACTAAGAGGGAATAGTGAAAAAGGTGAAGTCGAGATTTGGAATCCGCATACGGGGGAACTAGTAAAAATTTTAACATGGGAAGAGGATACACGGATTCGAAGTTTAGCATTCAGTCCAGATGGAAAATCCCTCGTATCAGGTGGAGAAAGTGGTGGAGTTAGGTTGTGGGATATTAGTAGTGGACAAAACATAAAAAGCTATCTAGATCATCCATCTGCTTTAATTCAATCTGTTGCATATAGCCCAGATGGTAAAGTATTGGCCGCTGCTGGCAATGATAAAGTAAAAATTTGGAATATAAATAATTAGAGGAAGGGATAAAAATGGTATCGACGCAAGAATACGCTAGTTTAAGTAATGTGGTTTACTATGATGGGGGGCAGCCACCGCCAGGATGGTCGCGTCTTGAAGGGAGTTTAGGAGCTGTGGGAGATGAAGAAACCGGCTTCTATGCCGAAGCATGGCAAAACGATTGTGGTGATATCGTTATAGCGGTAAGAGGTACTGATAATGGGTTAGGTGTTTTGGCTGATGGGCAGTTGGCTTTAGGGGCTACTCCTACACAGTTTCCTAGTTTAGTATCGTATTATACAACATTGAGTAATATGTATCCCGATGCTACAATTTCTGCAACTGGACACTCTTTGGGAGGCGGGTTGGTACAATTGCTTGATGCATATTTACTAATTACCAATAATTCTCAAATACATGCTGAAACTTTTGAGGCTCCAGGAATGATGCGTGTTGCTATGAATTTATTGAATGTAAATGGAGAAGATTTAGCGTCTTGCGATGTGGTAAATTACATGAGATTAGGTGATGTCGTTCCTTTAGTTGGTTCAGAAATAGGGAGTAACCAATTTTTACCTCCATCTTTTAATATAGATCTTGCTATTAGTTCGACAGGAACGCCACTACCTTATCTGCAATTGCTAAATATTATGAAAGCTGAGCATAGTATGCAACAGATAAGTGATTACATTGCAGGAGCTGGTGATGGTGCAATAACCATTTCTGCAATTTTACAGCAAGGTATTTCTTCTGGTATTTCAAGCATAAGTGATAGTATAGGTAATATTAGTAATATGGTTACATCAGAAGTTCAGCAAGTATCTGGTGAGGTTAGCGGTTTGGCGAATCAGTTTACAACGAGTCTAAATGAAATTAGTAATACAATTTCATCAGGAATTCAGCAGATAAGTGGTGAGGCTAGCGGTTTTTTGAATCAGTTTGAACTAGAGTATTCACATAGCATAGATACTATATCTTGGATGATAGGAAAGGAAAAGGACTTTTTTGGTAATTACGAGAGTTATGGTGACTATTTTATAAATTGGGTGGATAACAATGCGGACATAGCAGCCTCGGGCTATAGCCAAAATGATATTGGTGAACTTCTAGCAAATGAATGCACAGTTACTCAAGATTCTGGTGGTAATTTTGTATTGGGGGAAAATGGATCGTGGTTGGGATTGGGCTGTGGTGTTGGAAATAGTGAATTTGTATCGAATGCGGACGGATCTTGCTGGGATCAGACTAGTAATAACGCGACAGGCTATGTTAGTTATGAATCAAACAATGCAGACGGATCTTGGTGGAGCTATAGTAATGATGGTCAAGGGGATATTAGTGAACATATATCGAATGCAGATGGATCTTCGTGTGGTTATTATAGTAATGATAGCCAAGGGGAGGTTATCGAGCAGGCATCGAATGCAGATGGATCTTGGTGGAGCTATTATAATGATGGTCAAGGGGAGATTAGTGAGTATGTATCGAATGCAGACAAATCCTGGTGGAACTATTATAGTGATGCACCAGGCAATATTAGTTATGTATCAGGAAATGCAGACGGATCGGGGTTGGACTATATTAATGATGGTCAAGGAGATATTAGTGAGTGTGTATCGAATGCAGACGGATCGTGGTGGAATTATTGTAGCGATGCACTAGGCGACGTTACTTACAATGCAAAAAATTCAGATGGCTCTGAGGACGGATATACGAATATTGTTAATGGTGATCAAATCGATTATGAACAAGATGCTGCAGGGAATAGAACTACGTACCTCTGCAACGATGATAGTGTGATATTGGAATCTCCTTGTCCGCCAGCATCATCATATGATAGCCCCTCTTATGGCAGTGGGGCATACATCGACGGAAATTCTTTATATGCTGGAACGACCAACGATACTATTTACGCTGGGTCAGGCGATGATTGTTTATATGGAAGCAGTGGTAATGACGAGCTTTACGGTGGTAGTGGGATGGATACCATGTATGCTGGTAGTGGTAACGAGATATTGGTTTGCGGAACCGGAGATGATGTGATGTATGCTGGTAGTGGCAATGATACTTTTGTATGGATGGGCTCTAATAATGACACAATTTACGTGACTAATAGTAGTGGCGGAAAGACCTTAGTTGATTTTAGCGAAGGGATAAGCGAAAATTCCATAGCCTTTTCTTTGGTTGGCGGTGATTTAATACTCCAAAACCAAGCAAACGGAGCGGTATGGTCGATGGCAGACTGGAGCAACAATTCTCAATCAAGCAGTTTTGTTTTTGCCGACGGCACGATGGATGTAGCTGTTGCTGAAGATGCAAATACACTAGAGCTTTATAGTTGCAATGATGACAGTATGATTGTGGAATCGTCTAGTTCAGCAGCAGTGGGCGGTGATATTGGGGCGATTATTGACGGGAATGCTTTATATGCAGGAACAACAGATGACACTATCTATGCAGGGTCAGGCAGTGATTCTTTGTATGGAAGCAGTGGTAACGATATATTGTTTTCCGGAAACGGGAATGATGTGATGTATGCTGGTAGTGGTAATGATACCTTTGTGTGGATGGGTTCTAATAATGACACAATCTACGAGGGGACTGGCAGTAGCCAAGGACAGACCGTAGTTGGTTTTGGCGAAGGGGTAAGCGAAAATTCCATAACCTTTTCTCTGGTTGGTGGCGATTTAGTACTTCAAAATCAAGCAAGCGGAGCGGTATGGTCAATGGAGGACTGGAGTAGCAACACGCAACCGAGCAATTTTATATTTGCAGACGGCACGATGGATGTGGCTGTTGCTGCGGATGCAAATACACTAGAACTGTATAGCTGTAATGATGGCAGTATGATTGTGGAATCATCGAGCTCGGCAGCAACGGGAGCGATGATTGCTGGGAATGCTTTATATGCTGGAACAACCAATGATACTATCTATGCCGGATCAGGTAGTGATTCTTTATATGGAAGCAGTGGTAACGATATATTGGTTTCTGGAACCGGGGATGATGTGATGTATGCTGGTAGCGGCAATAATACATTTGTATGGATGGGTTCTAATAGTGATACAATCTATGAGGGGACTAGTAGTAGCCAAGGACAGACCCTAGTTAGTTTTGGCGAAGGAGTAAGCGAGAATTCCATAGCTTTTTGTTTGGTTGGTGGTGATTTAGTACTCCAAAATCAAGTAAATGCAGCGGTATGGTCAATGGCGGGCTGGATTAATAATGCTCAAACGAGCAATTTTCTTTTTGCTGATGGCACGATGGATGTAGCTGCTGCTGTGGATGCCAATACACTAGAACTGTATAGTAGCAATGATGATGGCAGTATGATTGTGGAATCGTCTAGCCTAGTAGCAATGGGCAGTGGCATTGGGGCGATTATTGATGGGAATACTTTATATGCTGGAACAACAGACGATACAATCTATGCTGGGTCAGGCAGTGATTCTTTATATGGAAGCAGTGGTAATGACGAACTTTACGGCGGTAGTGGGATGGATACCATGTATGCGGGGAGCAGCAACGATATACTGGTTTCTGGAGCTGGGGACGATGTGATGTATGCTGGCAATGGCAACGATACTTTTGTATGGATGGGTTCTAACAATGATACGATCTACGAGGGAGCTGGCAATATCTCAGGACAGGACATGGTGGATTTTGGAGAAGGAATAAGCGAAAATACCATAGCCTTTTCTTTGGTTGGCAATGATTTAGTGATTCAAAACCAAACGGGCGGAGGAATCTTGACGCTGGCGGGCTGGGGCAACGGAACTAGTTCTCAGATGAGCCAATTTCTTTTTCCAGACGGTACTTTATACACGACTAGCCAGAATGGAAATATAGGTCCTATGATTGGTGTAGTTGGTGATGATGGTAGTGATGCTACCTATTCCTGTGATTCTGGTGATAATCTCGTTCAGGCGGGAAATGGTAATGATACCTTGTATGGTGGCTCCGGCGTTAATTATCTTGTTGGCGGTACGGGGAATGATGTATTCGTTGCTGGGAGTGGGAATGGCTATTTTATTGGTGGCACAGACAATAATACGTATAATTGGAATGTTAGTGCAGGGAATGATATCATCTTTGAAAGTTCTGCACAGAGCAACATCGTAGAATTTGGTAGCGGTATTGCAGAAAATTCACTGGAGTATTTGATTAGCGGTAATGATTTAGTAATCGAAAATCAAACTGTCGAGAACTCATTAACTCTCTCAGATTGGTTTAGCAATGGCAGTACAGACAGCCAAAATACTACTTTTGAGTTTTCTGACGGTACTAGTTATACGGGGCAGCAAATAAACAATATGGCTCAATATATTCTAAATGATGGGCAAGCAATACAAGGTATAGATAATGTGAATTATGAAGTGACTTTTGGCAGTGGTAATGAAACTTTCTACGCCGGTAACGGTAATAATACCTTGTATGGTGGGTCTGGCAATGATTATTTAGGTGCAGGGAGCGGTAATGATGCACTGTATGGTGGAAGCGGTAATGACACACTTGCTGGTGGTTTCGGTAATACCTTGCAGGTTGCGGGAATTGGCAGCGACTATCTGCAGGGCGGAATTGGCAACGACACCTATGAAATTAGTAGCAGTTCAGGCAATGATACCATTAATGCTTTTGCTAGTGGCAAGACTGGACAGGATACGCTACAGTTTGGTAGCGATATTTTGGAAGGAAACATGCAGTATGTAATCATTAACAGTGACTTGCTACTAGAAAATCAGACAGATGGGCAAATCACAACCCTGGCTAGCTGGTTTAATGGACCTGACAGTACAGTGGGGAGTATTCAATATGCCGATGGAACAACATATACAGCGCAACAGTTAAATAACAGTGGGATGGAGCAATACTTGCTTTTTGGTAATGAAATTGTAGACGGGGTGAACAATGCAAACTATGCTGTGCAGTTTAGTAGTGGAAATGAAAACTTTGTTGCTGGTAATGGTAATGATACACTTACTGGCGGCAGTGGCAATGATACGCTAATTGCTGGAAGCGGCATTGATACTCTGATCGGTGGAAGCGGTAATGATACCTTTGTAATTAACAATGCAAGTGATGTAATAAACGCAGGTACAGGCACCAATACAGTAGATTCTAGTATCAACTATACCTTGGGAACTGGTCTGCAGAATTTGACGCTAACCGGCACAGCTAACCTTACTGGTGCAGGTAACTCGCTCAGCAACGTGGTTACTGGTAACGTTGGCAATGATACACTTACTGGCGGCAGTGGCAATGACACGCTAATTGCTGGAAGCGGTATTGATACTCTGATCGGTGGAAGTGGTAACGATACCTTTGTAATCAACAACGCAAGTGATGTAATAATTGCAGGGCAAGGCACTAATTTGATAAATTCTGATATTGACTATATCTTGGGAACTGGTCTACAAAATCTGACGTTGACTGGTATCGCTAACCTCACTGGTACGGGTAATTCGCTCAACAACGTGCTTACTGGTAACGCTGGCAATGATACACTTACTGGTGGTAGTGGCAATGACACGCTAATTGCTGGAAGTGGTATTGATACTCTGATCGGTGGAAGTGGTAACGATATCTTTGAAATCAGCAATGCAAGTGATGTAATAAAAGCAGGTACAGGTACCAATACAGTAGATTCCAGTATCAGCTATACCTTGGGAGCAGGTCTGCAGAATCTAATGTTAACTGGTACTGCTAACCTTACTGGTATGGGTAATTCGCTTAACGACGTTATTAATGGTAACGCCGGCAAGGATACACTTACTGGCGGTAGCGGCAATGACATGCTAATTGCCGGAAGCGGTATTGATACTCTGATCGGTGGAACTGGTAACGATACCTTTGTAATCAACAGTGCAAGTGATGTGATAAAAGTAGGTACAGGTACCAATACAGTAGAGTCTAGTATCAATTATACTCTGGGAGCAGGTCTACAGAATTTAAGATTAACTGGCACAGCTAATCTTACTGGTATGGGGAACTCCCTCAACAACGTGCTTACTTGTAATGCTGGTAATGATACACTTACTGGTGGTAGTGGAAATGATATCATTTATGGAGGAATGGGTACTGACTATCTGCATGCGGGCACTGGCAATGACACGATTAATGCTGGCGGCGGCACGGATACGTTGTATGGTAATACTGGTAATGCGGAATTTGTAACTGGTACTGGTAGTGACTACATGTATGCAGGTAGCGGTAGCGATACTTTCGTATGGGGAGCTGGAGCAGGTAACGATACAATCAATACCGACAGTTCCTACGATAAAGACTTACGAGGACAGGATACCGTGGTATTCGGTGCAGGCGTGACGGAGAATATGCTGAACTATCAGATCAGTGGCAACAACTTAGTGGTAGAAAACCAGACAAACGGTACCAATCTAACGATGTTAAATTGGTTTGCAGGCAATGCTGATCAGGTAGATAGCTTCCAGTTTGCCGATGGGACTAATGACAGTGCGCAGCAGATCAACAATGGCATGGCTACTTATGATCTTGCAAGCGGTAATCAGTCAGTAATTGGAGTAAGTGGATACACTTATACTGCTTATTGTGGTAGTGGCAATGATACCTTCACTGCAGGCAACGGCAATGACACTATTTATGGGGGGGCAGGTAATGACTATCTGCACGCGGGTACTGGTAATGACACAATCAATGCTGGCAGTGACATGGATACCTTATATGGCAGCACTGGTAACACTAAATTTGTAACTGGTACTGGCAATGGCTACCTGTACGCTGGCAGCGGTAGCGATACTTTCGTGTGGGGAGCTGGAGCAGGTAACGATACGATCAATACCAACAGTTCCTATGATAAAGACTTACGAGGACAGGATACCGTGGTATTCGGTGCAGGCGTGACGGAGAATATGCTGAACTATCAGATCAGTGGCAACAACTTAGTGGTAGAAAACCAGACAAACGGCACAAATCTAACGATGTTAAACTGGTTTGTGGGCAATGCTGATCAAGTGGATAACTTCCAGTTTACCGATGGGACTAGTTACAGCGCACAGCAGATGAATAATGGCATAGCTGCTTATTATCTTTCCAGCGGCAATCAGGCGGTGACGGGACTAAATGGTTGCAATTACGCCGCGTATTGTGGCAGTGGCAATGATGCCTTCACTGCCGGCAATGGCGATGACACGATTAATGCCGGTAGTGGTATGGATACCTTGTATGGCAACAACAGCACCACCAGCAATACCGAGTTTGTAACCAGTAACGGCAACGCATATATGTATGCGGGTAGCGGTAACGATACTTTTATGTGGGGAACGGGAGTGGGCAACGACACGATCAATACCAACAGTTCCTCTGATAAAGACTTACGAGGACAGGATAGCGTGGTATTCGGTGCAGGCGTGACGGAGAATATGCTGAACTATCAGATTAGTGGCAACAACTTAGTGGTAGAAAACCAGACAAACGGCACCAATCTAACGATATTAAACTGGTTTGCGGGCAATGCTGATCAGGTGGATAGCTTCCAGTTTGTCGATGGGACTAATGACAGTGCGCAGCAGATCAACAATGGCATGGCTACTTATGATCTTGCCAGCGGTAACCAGTCGGTAACTGGAGTCAGCGGCTACAGTTATACTGCGTATTGTGGCAGTGGCAATGATACCTTCACTGCAGGCAATGGCAATGACACCATTTATGGGGGAGTAGGTAATGACTATCTGCACGCGGGTGCTGGTAATGACACCATCAATGCTGGCAGTGGCATGGATACCTTATATGGTAGCACTGGCAACACTGAGTTTGTAACTGGTACTGGCGACTACCTGTACGCGGGCAGCGGTAGCGACACTTTCGTGTGGGGAGCCGGAGCAGGTAACGATACGATCAATACCAACAGTTCCTATGATAAAGATTTACGAGGACAGGATACAGTTGTATTTGGTGCAGGCGTGACGGAGAGTATGCTGAACTATCAAATTAGTGGTAACAACTTGCTAGTGGAAAATCAGACGAATGGCACGGCCTTGACGGTGTTAAACTGGCTTGTCGGTAGTGCCGATCAGGTGGATAGCTTCCAGTTTGCTGATGGGACTAATGACAGTGCGCAGCAGATCAACAATGGCATGGCTACTTATGATCTTGCCAGCGGTAACCAGTCGGTAACGGGAGTCAGCGGCTATAGTTATACTGCGTATTGTGGCAGTGGTAATGATACCTTCACTGCAGGCAATGGCAATGACACCATTTATGGGGGAGCAGGCAACGACTATCTGCACGCGGGTACTGGTAATGACACCATCATTGCTGGTAGCGGCAAGGATACGCTGTATGGCAATACTGGTAATGACGAGTTTATAACCGGCAGTGGTAGCGACTATCTGTACGGTGGCTCTGGTAATGACACCTTCGTTTGGCAGAACGGATCTGGTAACGATACGATTAATACGGATAGCAGTTATAGCAACTCGGGGCAAGGTCATGACACACTTCAGTTCCAAAATCTACTGTTAGCCAGTGTGGAATTTAGCCACAGTAACAATAATCTAATATGTACGGTAGAACAAACGGGACAAACGGTCACCGTTGCTAACTGGTGCTTGGGTAGCAGTTATCAGGTGGGGCAGATGCAGTTTGCCGATGGGACGCTAAGTTCGGCGAGTATCAATCAGAAGATCTCATAGATTCATTACTTTATTTGCAGCCAGTCGATACCGGCAGAAGTTTCTGCCGGTATCGGCATTTCCAGGTTATTTATAGTAAACAAGGAGGTTAGAAATGCAACAAAATCATCAAACCGCCAACGAACAAACCTTGGACAGTGGACTTATGTGTCTGGTAACAGCAGCACGTCTCTTAGGAATCCCAGCAGACTATCAGCAACTCAAACGGGCTTTTGTGGTTTCAGACGGTATGGCCGATACGGTTACCTTACTGCGCGCCGCCAAAGATTTGAAATTAAAAGCCAAGAAAACTCGGACACAAATAGAAAAATTGCCAAAATTAGCCTTACCAGTGATGGTTCAGTTAGAAAACGGGCAATATGTGGTCATTGTCAAAGCCGATGACCAGCGAGTATTAGTGTTTGACCCATATAAACAACGGCCGCTAACCCTTACCCATGCTGAGCTAGCAGCCGATTGGAATGGTCAGGTGATTCTTTTGGCGCGCCGTTTTAGCCTGGCTAGCTTGGAACAAGAGTTTAATTTTAGCTGGTTTATTCCCGTAGTGGCTCGTTTTAAGCGGTCTTTCGCGGAAGTACTGGTCGCTTCTTTTTTTCTGCAAAGTTTTGGTTTAGTGACGCCGCTATTTTCTCAGGTGATCATTGATAAAGTCCTCGTACATAAAGGAGTCAGTACTCTAGATATTTTGGCATTAGGTCTTTTATTTATTAATACCTTTGAAGGTGTTTTAGGGGTGTTACGGTCTTATTTATTTTCCCATACC
>Ga0224527_1001354_pt1 | contig 12413 bp, 10 predicted proteins | sample CBST0metaG_FD_179882 | JGI IMG/M metagenome (GOLD analysis project Ga0224527, IMG submission 179882) | Peat soil microbial communities from Stordalen Mire, Sweden - C.B.S.T0 | ecosystem: Environmental > Terrestrial > Soil > Wetlands > Peat | place: Sweden: Norrbotten County, Stordalen Mire... | reverse complement strand
GGCGATGTACGGCCTGCGCGGCAGTCTGCGCTCATGGATCGACGGCATTCTGACACTTCCTCTTGTCCTTCCGCCCACTGTGGTCGGTTTCTTTCTGCTGCTGCTGCTTGGGCGCCGGAGCTATATCGGTCATGCGCTGGAGCAGATAGGTATTGTCATTGTCTTCTCCTGGCCGGCGACGGTGATTGCCGCAACCGTGGTGGCTTTTCCTCTGATGTATCGCACCGCGCTGGGCGGGTTCGAGCAGGTAAATCCAAACCTCCTCGATGCGGCGCGTACGCTTGGGGCTTCGGAGCGCGTGGTGTTCCTCAGAGTGCTCTTACCACTGGCCGCGCCAGGTGTTCTTGCCGGAACCGTCCTTGCCTTTGCGCGCGCGCTGGGAGAATTTGGCGCAACGCTGATGTTGGCCGGCAACATCCCAGGTCGCACACAAACTATGCCGATGGCTATCTTTTCCGCGGTGGAGGACGGCGATACGCGCGCTGCCCTCCTGTGGGTCGGCCTGATCGTTTCACTTTCCCTGGGCATCATTCGGCTGTTGAACTGGCAAAGACGGACAGGGACGCCAAAACGGTTGGCTGCTCCTCCCGCGGGCGCGTTGCAGAGTGATTCAGCCTGTCGAGAACTTCCGGCTCTCAAGGGCCAGGCTCCGGAGTCCGCTCCAGTCGAGGAGTTCGATATCCATGTGGAGAAGGCGCTGGACAACTTCAGTCTGCGGGTGGCCTTTCGCACGGGCAGAGGAGCTGTTGGGCTGCTGGGCGCTTCCGGAGCGGGAAAGTCCATAACGCTACGCATGATCGCCGGTATCGTTGCGCCCGATCGCGGACGCATCGTCTTGAGCGACCGGGTGTTGTATGACAGCGCAAGCGGACTGAACCTCTCCTCCGCTCGGAGAAGAATCGGCGTCGTGTTTCAAGATTACGCGCTCTTTCCCAACATGACAGTGGCCGGCAATGTTGGCTTTGGGTTGATCGCTCTTGCTGAGCGGGAGCGGCAAGCGCGCGTCCAGAGGCAGCTTGAGTTGATGCACATTGCCGAGTTGGCCGGCCGCTATCCGAAGGAGATCTCCGGGGGCCAGCGCCAGCGCGTGGCCATTGCACGGTGCATGGCCATTGAGCCGGATGCGCTGCTGCTCGATGAGCCATTCGCTGCGCTCGATCCGCACCTGCGGCGGCAAATGGAAGAGCAGCTTCGCGAGACGCTGGCCGGCTACCGGGGCGCGGTAATCTTTGTAACGCACGATATGGAAGAAGCGTTCCGGTTTTGTAGCGACCTGTTGGTGTTGGACCGCGGGCGGGTGATCGCGAGCGGGCCGAAGCATGAGCTCTTTGAGCGGCCGCAAACCGTCGTGGCCGCGCAATTGACCGGCTGCAAGAACATCGTCGCGGCACGACGCATTAGCGCGAATCGGATTGCTGTCGATAGTTGGAACTGCGAGCTGCAAACTGCAATCCAGGTTCCCGATGCAGTGACTCATGTCGGGATTCGCTCGCACCAGATCGCCTTCACGCCGGCGGACAACGAGGAAAATGCCTTTCCATGCTGGCTTGTGAACACGAGCGAGGCGCCCCATGAGATGACCATTTACTTGCGTCTGCAGGTCGCGCCACGGACGGGTGAGCCGACACATTTGCAAGCGGATGTGCCCAAGGATGTTTGGCGCGCCTTGAGTGTGGAGCCTCAGCCGTGGCGCGTAAAGCTCGATCCCGCGCGCTTGCTGCTTCTGCATGGATGAGGACACGCCGCCTGGCGCAAAAGCTTCTTGAATTCATTCATTTAGCTCCAGGATCATGGGCATCTATGGTTCGCGCTCAGAGATGGACGGTTTGACCGCTCGTGAATTTTCTGCCAAGATATGCGTACGAACCGGCAAGGTTGCAGGGGATTTTCATCTGGCGCACGCAGGATGAGCCGGGCGCATGGTTTTTCGATTTCTATCTTTCCTCAAGCCTGTGTCGTTTTCTCAGGTCCTGTTGGCAGTGTCTTTTTTGCCTTCACCCGAAAGGAGGGGGGCGTGTCGAACCAGTACGAGATTCCCAGCCTCGAGCTAGCGATGCAGTCGAGCGGTCGCGCGAATTCCGCGCTGATCGGGATATACAAGATCTCGCAAGCCCTTACGCGTCCAGGGCCACTGGAGATGGCGCTCTCTGCTGTGATCAATCTTCTTGCCAGTTTCCTGGACATGAACAACGGCCTGATTGCGCTGCTGGACGAAGAAGACCGGACCTCCATCGTGGTTGGGGCAGGGTGGAGCGAAGCGACTGCAAGGGAGCATTTTGAGCGGCTTCCCGAACAGGCCGTGGGCCAGATCGTCGTGTCGGGCATGCCACTGGTGGTGCGCAATATAGCTGAAAGTCCGCTCTTCGCGGACTGGGGCAAGTTGAATTCCGGCGACCCTTCAATTCGAAGATCGTTTGTTGGCGTTCCAATTAAAGGGGAGAACCGCACAGCCGGCACCATCATGATTGAGCGCCGCGATGGGAATTCTTCTCCGCACACGCTTGATGAAGACGCGCGCTTCTTGTCCATGGTTGCCAACCTGATCGGCCAGACGATTGCGCTTCACACGCTGATGGCGAGAGACCGCGAACGGTTGATGACCGATCGTCACAGGCTGGAAAAAGAGTTGGAGCAACGCACAGAGACCAAGCATGACGGAATCGACTGGATCATCGGGGAGAGCTCAGCCATCCGCGACGTGATCGGAAAAATACAACAAGTCGCGCGATGTAATCTGCCTGTTCTGCTATGCGGGGAATCGGGTACAGGAAAGGAACTGTTCGCGCGCGCGATACACGAATATTCTCCCAGGAATCAGAAGGCATACATCCGGCTGAATTGCGCTGCGCTGTCCGAGTCTGTTTTGGAATCGGAACTCTTCGGTCACGAGCGCGGAGCATTTACAGGTGCTGTTGGTTTGCGCAAAGGGCGGTTCGAACTGGCCGACGGAGGCACACTTTTCCTTGATGAGATCGGGGAGATTTCGGGAGCCTTTCAAGCAAAACTGCTGCGCGTGTTGCAGGAAGGAGAATTCGAGCGGGTGGGCGGCAGCCGCACTATCAAGGTCGATGTTCGCCTTGTGGCGGCGACCAACCGGAACCTTGAGGCGGCCGTGCTTTCAGGCCAATTCCGCTCCGATCTCTACTATCGCATCAGCGTGGTGCCTATATCTCTTCCGCCCTTGCGGGAGAGGCGCGAGGATGTGGAAATGCTTGCGCAGGAGTTCTTGCGCCGTTTCAATCAAGAGCACGGAGTATCGCTTTCATTGTCAAAGCGCGCCATGGATGTGCTGAGAGCCTGTGACTTCCCCGGAAATGTGCGCGAGTTGGAGAGTTGCGTAAAACGCACGGCGGCGCTTGCCAAGAATTCCGTGATCGTGGTGGAAGATTTTGCCTGCAGCAACGAAAGCTGCCTTTCGCTTGTGCTGGGCAACTCGATGAACAAGGCGCGGCCGCAACAGGCGGGCTATGTTCCGCTTCCTGTTAACTCGCCGGCGCCGGAGCGCATCTGGCCAGTGCGCAGAATCTCCGAGCCGTCGAGTGCGGCTAACGGGAACGGTACAGTGAAGCCCCAGCATTCAGAGAACGACCTGAACCAAAAGGACTCGACCGAACACCAGCGCCTGGTAGATGCCATGGAGGGGTCGGGCTGGGTCCAAGCAAAAGCGGCGCGCAAACTCGGCCTGACGCCGCGGCAGATGGGCTATGCGCTCCGCAAGTACAGCATCGAAATCAAGCGCCTTTAACTCTTCTCGCGCGATGCATTGCCCTTCTCGCTTGAAGGTTCTTTCTTGCCGATAGACATCTCAACTCCTCAACTTGTCGTCATGGCAGATTTGCGACAAAACCGTCGCATCAAGACCGGTGTGTCGCAATTACGACAGGCGTCTGACACCATATAACACCTCAATTATCAGCAGCTTCCACTTTGGTTATCGAGTTGCAGTAGTGCCATGCAACAGCCGCATTGCGGGATCGAGAATACCAAGGGGGATCGAATGGAGTTTGGCGGTCTAAAGAGAGTCGCGCAGTTGCGGGTGATGCAGCCTGCACAGTCCAGAAGCGGACAACAAGGCTGTGGTTCGAAGGGTGCGAACGGACAATCCAGTTGCGGCTCGGCTGCCGGACAAGGCGATCTGACGCCGGAGATCTGGGAGAAGGTAAAGAATCATCCCTGTTACAGCGAACAGGCGCACCATCACTATGCGCGCATGCACGCGGCTGTAGCGCCGGCCTGCAACATCCAATGCAATTTCTGCAACCGCAAGTACGATTGCTCGAATGAATCGCGGCCTGGAGTCGTCAGCGAGCGGCTCACGCCGGAGCAGGCAGCCCGGAAGGTGCTTGCCGTGGCTTCCGCCATTCCGCAAATGACTGTGCTCGGCATCGCCGGTCCTGGCGACCCGTTGGCGAATCCCGAGAAGACCTTCGAGACCTTCGAATTGGTCGCCAAAACTGCTCCCGACATCAAGCTCTGCCTATCAACCAATGGGCTCATGCTTCCCGATTATGTGGATCGAATTCATGCGCTCAATGTCGATCACGTCACGATCACGATCAACATGATCGACCCGGTCGTGGGCGCAAAGATTTATCCCTGGGTCTTCTATAACCACAAGCGGTATACGGGTGTGGAGGGAGCGAAGATCCTAAGCGAGCGCCAACTGCTCGGCCTGGAGATGCTCACAGCGCGCGGCATTCTCTGCAAGGTGAATTCAGTGATGATTCCCGGCATCAACGATCGCCATCTGGTTGCGGTGAACAAGGCGGTCAAGTCGCGCGGCGCTTTCCTGCATAACATCATGCCATTGATCTCCGCGCCTGAGCATGGCACTGTGTTCGGACTTAGCGGGCAACGCGGCCCGACAGCACAAGAGTTGAAAGCATTGCAGGACTCCTGCGAGGGCGAGATGAAGATGATGCGGCATTGCCGTCAGTGCCGCGCAGATGCAGTCGGCCTTTTGGGAGAGGATCGCAGTGCCGAGTTTACGGCTGAAAAGATCATGAGCATGGAGGTGGTTTACGATTTGGACCGCCGTCAGGCTTATCAGGAGAAGGTGGAGCTGCAACGGGAAGCCGCTGCTGCCGCAAAGAAAGCCGAGTTGGAGACACTTGCCGGCAAGCAGAGCCATATATCGATCCTGATTGCCGTTGCGACCAAGGGTGGCGGGCGCATCAACGAGCACTTTGGCCACGCGAAGGAGTTTCAGGTGTACGAGGTCAGTACCGCGGGCGCGAAGTTTGTGGGCCACCGCAGAGTCGATCTCTACTGCCAGGGCGGGTACGCCGAGGAAGACAGCCTGGAAATTGTGGTTCGCGCCATCAACGACTGCGTGGCTGTCTTTGTCGCCCGCATCGGCGGTTGCCCGCGCGACGGCCTGATAGCTGCGGGGATTGAACCGGTGGATCGCTTTGCGCTGGAATATATCGAACAGTCGGCAATTGCCTACTTCAGAGAATATCTGGAACGGGTGCGGACAGGGGAGATTCAGCACACCCAGCGCGGCGATGCGGATATTCGCCAGGGCGCGTTGACTGCATAGGGCCCGGGACAAGGATTCCTGAGAGGAGACAGGCAATGGCAATGATGATCAAGGAGACTCGCTGCATCGGATGCTCGGCATGCGTTAATGAGTGTCCCAATGACGCAATCTCCGAGCAGAGTTGCGCGTTCGCAATCGACCCCGCAAAGTGCACCGAGTGCATCGGCTTCTTCAGCGAGCCGCAGTGTGCCGCGATCTGCCCAATTCCGAAGACGTGCATCGTCAATCCGGATGTTCCGCGATTTGCGGTGGCGGTGTAGATGACCCAGGCAAAGCCACTGACCATGGAATTAACACCGGCGGCAGAGAAGTTTATCCGCAGGATGATGCGACTCAACGCGGACGCTACAGCTGGTTTCAGGCTCAAGGTTCGACCCGGCGGATGTTCCGGACTTGCGGTTGAGTTCGACCTGGCGGCTGAGCCCGGATTGGACGAAGTCGTCTGGGAGCATGCGAAACTGCGGATTTTCGTGGATCGAACGAGCTGTCTGTTATTGAACGAAGCAGTCGTTGATTTTGTGGATAGCCGCTCGCTCACTGGTTTTGTAGTCACAACACCGGGAGGAACCGCTCAAGCTTGTTCACCGGCCTCAACGTTGGTGCCGATCGAAGCACTGACCCGGCGCTGATGCAGAAAAGAGAGAGGAATTCGCAATGGTGCATAAACCGGACGAGGCTCTGGATTGGCAAGGCCAGAAGTTGTGCTGCGATGGATGCGTTCACCGCGAACTGATTCGCGAGTCTAGTTGCCGCAAGCAGCACGTCTGTGTTCAGGACCGTTCGCCCTCGCGGATCGATCAGTTCTTCAAGAGCAATCCAGGATTTGCGAACGACTTTCTCACTCATCCTTACTTCGAAGTGCGTGCGGCAGCGGCAAAGTATGCCGATGTTTTCCGTCTAACGGCAATGCTCAACGACGAAGATGAATCCGTTCGCTGGAATGCGGCGCTGCGTCTTCCTCATCGCTTTTTGTTGCGGCTGCGCGACGATCCACATCGCGAGGTGCGCATTCGTATTGCGTCTCATCTCGAAGGCGAAGACCTCATGCCAATGATGTCGGACCCCGATTACTTCGTGCGGCAGATTGTTGCTCGGAGAATCGGTATTCCGCAACTGAAAAACATGATCGACGACCCGGATCCGGAAGTGAGGCGCGTAGTAGCGCAGAGAATTGCTCCTGAGTGGCTGGTTGAGCTTATCGACGATCCCGATGCTTCAGTCTGCCTCACGCTGGCCGAACGACTGGCGCCCGCGCAACTGTTGCCCTTGCGCTTTCACCCGGCCCTCCGTGTCCGGTATGAAGTGGCAGGAAGGGTTCCAGTGAACGCGCTCGACGCAATGCGCGCGGATGCGGACCCGCTGGTGCGCGAACGAGTTGAAGAGAGACTTCTGGCGCATGACGCGGGGGATGGCGAGCATATGGTGATCGAAATGAATCTGTCCCATAGAGAAAGCAAGAGGCGCTGATATGCCGGATATCGTGCGAGATGGCTGGGTTGTGGAATTGGATGGGCCGCCTTGCTTTGAATATGGGCAGAAAGTGAGGTCAAGCCAGGTTGTGCGCAATGATGGCACCTTCGGGGGCAAGGAGATTGGCGAAGTCCTGGTAAAGAAGGGTGAGGAGGGGTATGTGATTTCGATTGGCACATTCCTTCAGCAGTTCTATATCTACGGTGTCGAGTTCCTGAACACGGGTTACAGAGTCGGGATGAAGCGCAAGGAACTGGAGCTTGTGGACGTCGCCCTTTGTGGAGAAAAGGCATGATGGAGACAGGCAAGCCGCGGTTTGAATGGGGCCAGCGTGTTCGGGCTTTGACAGACCTTTTCAACGATGGCACCTATCCTGAGCGTCCTTTCAATGCGCTGCTCGTGGGAGCGGGCGACGCAGGAGAGATCGTGCAAGTCGGCCGGCATGTCGACTCCGGCTGCTTTGTTTACATGGTAGAGTTTGCGCTTAACCAGGTCGTCGGTTGCATTGAGCCGGAACTGGCTCCCTGGCAATCAAGTGCGGAGGCACAATGAAAGTCATGATTCGCAGGAACCAGGCGGGCGTATTGTCGGCGTATATCGCCAAGAAGGATCTGGAAGAGCCGATCATCGAAGTGGAAAAGCCGGAGCTCTGGGGCGGTCTGGTTACGCTGGCGAATGGTTGGCAATTGCTGTTGCCGGAGATGGATTCCGCCACAACGTTGCCCATCACCGTGGAGGCACGAAGGGTTGCGGAGCTGGAGGTACACAGTTGAATGCCTCAGCTCTCGCTTCGGTGGCCCAAGCTTTCGATCGGGGCATGGCAATCCCTTATCTCGGCCCAGGCGTATTGTCGATGGACGAGAACCCGCTTCCTGGCTCGCAAGATGCCCTTGTTGTGCATTTGACGGCGAAGGCCAGCGTGCCGCCCAGGATCAGGAACAATTTGGGCGCCGCGGCGCAGTTCATTGAGAATTTCAAGCACCGCAGCACTGTGACAAATTCGATGAGCGAGGCATTCTGCCTCGAAGCACAACCCACTTCGTTGCACACTTTGCTCATGAGCCTGGACGCACTGCCGCTGGTGGTTCACGCCTGGTACGACGACCTGCCACAAAAGGCCCTGCGCATGCGCTCTGGCTGGGGAATGGCGCAAGGAGTGAGCCAGGCGGAACATTTCGGAAACTGGGTACATTATTACCACGCGGACGGGTCTCATGCCGGAGTCGAATCAGCAGGCCTTGCCACTGAATGGAAGACTCTGCTCTATCAGCCGTTCGGTTCCGTTTGGCCCGCGCGCAATTTTCTCGTCTCCGACTCAGACTTTGTAGAGGTGCTGACAGAGATCGATATTCAAACGCCGATCCCCGAGTCCGTGCAGGAAATCCGAAAGGGGAGAAGCTTTCTGTTTCTCGGCTGCCGGTTTTCCAAACAACTGGACCGGCTCTTCGCTCACCAGATCATCAAGCGCTCCTCACAGAAGCATTGGGCCGTCCTGCCCGAAGAACCGACGCGCAATGAAGCGCGTTTTATGGATGAACATTTCATTGAGCGCATGCCCATAACGTTAAGCGAGTTTGTCGCGGCATTTGAAAGGGTCCAGCATGTGAATTGAATACCGGCGCATAGTTGCTATGAGACATCGTCACCTTGTTTGCACTGCTCTTCATAACCGATTCATACGGAGGCCTCGATGAGCGTCGATCCATTGGCTGAATTGAATTCATTGGTTGCTCGCGTCGAGAAGGCGCAGCGCACATTCTCGACTTTCACCCAACAGCAGGTCGATCGGATATTTTCGCACGCGGCTCTGGCTGCCGCCGACCAGCGAATTCCATTGGCGCAAATGGCCGTTGAGGAGACGGGCATGGGCGTGGTCGAAGACAAAGTCATCAAAAATCACTTTGCGTCGGAGTACATTTTCAACAAATACAAGGATGAGCGGACTTGCGGCGTGCTGAGCGAAAACGAGGAGGCCGGCGCGATGACCGTGGCCGAGCCCATGGGAGTCATCTGCGGCATCATCCCCACCACCAACCCCACCTCGACGGCTATTTTCAAAGCGCTGATCGCGCTCAAGACTCGCAATGGGATCGTCTTCAGCCCGCACCCCCGTGCGCGGCGGTCAACGTGCGAAGCGGCGCGCATAGTGCTCAACGCCGCAGTGTCCGCGGGCGCTCCAAAGGACATCATCGGATGGATAGAGGAGCCTACACTGGAACTCTCCACTGCGCTCATGCATCATCCCTCCATCAAGCTGATCCTGGCGACCGGGGGTCCAGGCATGGTTCACGCGGCATACTCTTCAGGAACGCCGGCGATTGGCGTTGGTCCGGGCAATACGCCGGTAGTGATCGACGAAACTGCCGATCTGAAGCGCGCGGTTGCCTCGATTCTCATGTCCAAGACTTTCGATAATGGGGTGGTCTGCGCCTCGGAGCAGGCGGTTATCGCTGTGGATGAAATCTATGACGAACTGCGCGCCCGTTTCCATCGCCATTGCGGCTACATCTTAAATGCTGCGGAAGCGGACTCTGTGCGTGTCGTGCTGATGAAGAACGGCGCGGTGAACCCAGCTATCGTGGGTCAATCCGCCTTGCGCATTGCCATGATGGCGGGGATTCAGGTTCCCTCCAACACGCAGGTTCTTATCGGGGAGGTCACGGAGATATCCTCACGCGAGCCGTTTGCGCATGAAAAACTCTCAACCGTGCTGGCCCTCTACCGCGCTCGCGACTTTGAAGATGCAGTGGAGAAAGCGGCCGCGCTGGTGGCGCTCCAGGGCATCGGCCATACCTCGGTGCTCTATACCGACCAGGACGGCCAGCGAGAGCGTGTTAACTATTTCAGCGCGCACATGAAGACTTCTCGCATCCTCATCAACACACCCTCATCCCATGGCGGAATCGGCGATCTTTACAACTTCAGCCTGGCTCCATCCCTCACCCTGGGCTGCGGCACATGGGGTGGCAACTCGGTCACTGCGAACGTGGGACCGCACCAGTTGCTCAACATTAAAACCGTAGCAAAGAGAGCTGAAAACATGCTTTGGCACAAGCTGCCCCAGTCGATCTATTTCCGTCGCGGCTGCCTTCAGGAAGCACTCAAAGATCTCGCAGGCAAGAAGCGCGCGCTCATTGTCACCGATCCTTTTCTCTTCAATCACGGTTATGCCGACGAATTGATTGCGCAGTTGAAACGGCACGGGCTTGAAGTGGAGACGTTCTTCCAAGTCGAACCCGATCCAACGCTGAGCACTGTGCACAAGTGCACCGAGGTGGCAGCTGCATTCCGGCCCGATGTGATCGTCGCTTTTGGCGGTGGATCGCCGATGGATGCAGCCAAGATTGCCTGGGTGCTCTACGAACATCCCGAGGCGGACTTCCACAACCTCGCCATGCGCTTCATGGACATACGCAAGCGCATTTACCGGTTTCCAAAACTCGGCGCCAAAGCGACCTTTGTCGCCATCCCCACCACGAGCGGTACGGGCAGCGAAGTCACTCCGTTCGCGGTCGTAACCGACGACAGCACAGGCAAGAAGTATCCTATCGCCGACTACGAACTCACTCCGCGCATGGCCATCGTGGACCCAAACCTGGTGATGAATATGCCGAAGTCGCTTACCGCCTTTGGGGGAATTGACGCGGTAACGCATGCAATCGAGGCATTTGTGTCCATCATGGCGACCGAGTTCACCGACGGACACGCGCTGCAGGCTCTTAAACTGCTGAAGGAATACCTGCCGCAGGCATATCAGCGGGGCGCCAACGATCCAGTTGCCCGGGAGAAGGTACACTATGCGGCAACCCTGGCCGGCATGGCCTTCGCCAACGCCTTCCTGGGCGTGAACCACTCGATCGCTCATAAGCTGGGCGCGGAATTCCACATTCCACATGGCCTGTCAAATGCGTTGCTGCTCGCAAACCTCATACGCTATAACGCCAACGATAATCCGACCAAGCAGTCGGCCTTCTCACAATACGATCGTCCTAAAGCGCGCTGCCGATACGCCGAGATTGCCGACGCTCTCAATTTGGGCGGAGACACTATCGGGGAGAAGGTGGAGAATTTGATTGCCTGGATTGAGCGGCTCAAACGGGAGATCGAAATCCCCGCGTCGATTCAAGCAGCGGGCGTGGCTGAAGCCGAGTTTCTCTCGTGCTTGGACAATCTGGCCGTGGAGGCGTTTGACGATCAGTGCACCGGAGCCAATCCACGTTATCCGCTGATCGGAGAACTGCGGGCGATTCTGCTGGATTCTTACTATGGGCGTGAGTTTCAAGAGACTGCCGGGAGCGCGACGAAGGTATGCGCGGGCGCGGACAGCCATAGCGGCAGCTGACCTGAACCACAACACCACCAACCAGCAACGGCTCTCCACCTGCGAGCGGACCGGTTCGCAGTTCGGAAAGCCGCTGCACGGTGTTGCGACCTCCTGCCTCAAGGCCAGAAATAGATTCGAGTTTCGATATTGATAGCGAGCAAGTACGAGCTTCGAGACTCCCGCGAATCGACCGATTATCTTTCCCATTGTCATGCATACTTCCGGCTCGCGAGTGGGGGCCCGATGCCCATCTGGCCCCTTGGTCCATTGTCTGGAAGCGCTCACCCATCAGAGAGGAATCAACAGACCGTTCGTCGCATTCGCTACAACGAAAGGCCCGATTGTCGCGTTCAACACAGGCGAACTACAAAGCCAAGGAAAGTGAATCGCGGTGAATCCAATAGGCTTACCAATTTCTTGAGTTTGGCAAAGCGATTGCAGATAGTCAGGTAGATACCGGAACGTGAGGATGCAAATTGAAAGCCGCATCCGCAGTCCGGCCATAACCTGGCCACTGCTTCGCTTGCTGCAACCGAACACCGCCAGGCAGGGAACTCAAGATCCAGCAACACAGAACCGATCGACGAGGAGGAAGAATGGCGAAATTGAGGCAGATTGCTTTCTACGGCAAGGGTGGAATCGGTAAGTCCACAACATCGCAAAACACACTGGCGGCGTTGGCTGAGATGGGGCAGAAAATCCTCATTGTCGGCTGCGATCCAAAGGCTGACTCAACGCGCCTGATTCTGCACGCGAAAGCGCAGAACAGCATTCTGAGTCTCGCGGCCGAAAAAGGTACCGTCGAGGACATTGAGCTCGAAGAGGTGATGAAGTACGGCTATCAGCGCATCCGCTGCGTTGAGTCCGGAGGCCCCGAGCCCGGCGTGGGCTGCGCGGGGCGCGGCGTGATCACGGCGATCAACTTTCTTGAGGAAAACGGCGCGTACGAAAATCTGGACTATGTCTCTTACGACGTGCTCGGCGACGTTGTCTGCGGCGGCTTCGCAATGCCCATCCGCGAAAACAAGGCCCAGGAAATCTACATTGTCATGTCGGGCGAGATGATGGCCATGTACG
>Ga0224527_1001353_pt1 | contig 12413 bp, 10 predicted proteins | sample CBST0metaG_FD_179882 | JGI IMG/M metagenome (GOLD analysis project Ga0224527, IMG submission 179882) | Peat soil microbial communities from Stordalen Mire, Sweden - C.B.S.T0 | ecosystem: Environmental > Terrestrial > Soil > Wetlands > Peat | place: Sweden: Norrbotten County, Stordalen Mire... | reverse complement strand
GATCTCGCGCCTGGCAGCCTTCAATGAATTCGGACCAGTCTCTGGCAGTAATATTAAGCTCAAAGCGCCGGTGCCGATCCTTCAGGACATGTTCGAGAAAATCACCAAGAAGGCGGCTATACCTGATTGTCGCAGCCAGCACGGTTTGAGTTGCCACTTCAGTTGAACCATCGCGAACCATTGCCCACGCCGCCGGCTCCAGAGTTCGCAGGCGATGTCCTATAAACGAAGCAAATGTCCGGGCAGTATACGGGCTTCGTGTCTGGAGCACGTTATCCACCACTATCGCCCTATGCCACGCGGCGGCGTCCACGCCGTCAAGCAGCAGCCCAGCGATAATGCGACTTTCCGGAACTTTAAGAGATGCTTTTACCAGATTCGCGTTGTACAGCCCGTTCCCCTGCTTGTGTCGCGACATATTCGCCCCTTCCGGTGTCAATATTGTGGATTCGGGGGTTTCTAATCGTGGTAACAAATGGCAGCCCATTCCGCTATTGATTTTATCATTTTACCATAGGGTTACTTTGTCAATTGCAGCCGCGGGCGCTTTTGGTATCCTCCATTCTATGCTTGTCTATTCTATCTACTCAAATAATTTCCCCAAACCCGGCAATGTCCGGGCAAATTAGGAAAGGATTACAGGCGGGACGCATATACCAGCGGATGATTCTGGGAGGAAGGAGAGGAGGGAAAGAAAGAAGGTTTCTCCATGCGTTCGGCCTGAGAGCCTCTCTTAGTCGAAACGACGGGGTGTTGCGTTCGGCCTGGGGGCTCGCTTAGTCGAAACGACGTGGTGTGTGGTGCGGTTGGCCTGAGGACCTTTTTTCGGTTAAAAAGTGCAAAAAATTAGACACCCTTTGCGCTGAAACGCAAAGCGTGGCACCCGGGAAAGAGAAGAAGGTCTCTCGACTTCGCTCGAGACGACGTGGGGGGGCGAGACGACGTGGGGGGTACCAAGGCGATGTGCTTACTGGTGGAATCTGTCGTTTATTCTTTGATTTGCTTAACATGAATAAGCAGCACAGCCGGTAGTGCGCAGACAAATACCACTGCAAGGAGTATAAATGCGTCTTCAAACGCCAGTGTGGAGGCGTTTAGGGTGATGTCCTTGTCCAGTATCGCGAATCCTGCGGTTTTTGCCGCAGCCAGGCTGTATCCTCGCTCCATCAATAGATGTATCAGTGCCTGCATACGAGACGTTATCAGCACATTTCCTGACCAAATATTGGCCACGAACTTTGTCCGATGGTAATCGGCCATGCTTACCAAATAGGTTGTAGCGATAGCAATGCCGAATGATCCGCCTAGCTGCCTGGAAAGATTAATCAGCGCAGAACCCTGCTGTTCCTCATGCGGGCCGTGGAGCGATCCTAACACTGTGCTGTCGATACAGTAAATCATTGCTCCCAAGCCAAAGCCGCGAACGAGCTGTGCTATGCTCGTGTCTGCTGCGCCGCTTATCATTGTAAAATGGAACATCTGCACCATAGAATAGGCGAAAATAAGCATACCTGCAGCAATGATCCACCGTGGATCGGAATTGGGACGGTGTAAAAACATGCTTGCAAACGCAATTCCGGCACCTTCGGTAATCCCGGCGAGCAGCATAACCATCCCCGATTGTGTCGGAGTAAAGCCCAGGATTTCCTGAACAAACTGAGGAAAAAGAAAAAGGCTGGTATAAAGCCCGAACCCCAAAGTCATGCTGACAATTACTCCACCGGCAAGCGTGGAATTTTTCAGCACCCGCAAATCAACGATAGGATCTTTGTTGGCAGAAGAGAGTTCCCAGAAAACTAGAGCGATCAATGCACAAATTGACAGGATTGCCAGGCGAACAATGAGGACGCTGTTGAACCAATCATTCTGCTGGCCTTCTTCGAGAATATACTGCATGGAACCAAGGCCCGCGGCTAGAAAAACTATTCCTGCCCAGTCGACCTTCAATTGTTTTTTGACGGCGCTTACATCGGTCAAGAACTTCGCGACAATGGCACCCGCTATCAAACCAATCGGCAGACTAATAAAAAAGATCCATGGCCAAGAATAGTTATCGGTAATCCAGCCACCGAGCGCGGGACCGACAGTAGCCCCCATGATTACCCCAAGGCCAAATAAGCCTGTTGCAACAGGGCTTTCACGTTTCGGAAAAATCTGAACAATAGTCGCTTCGCCGGTAGAAAGCAATGCAGCCCCCGCAGCTCCCTGGAGGACACGAAAAGACACAAGCATTGCCAGCGTATGCGAAAATCCGCATCCCATTGATGCTATGACGAAAATGGCTATTGAGGAAAGCAGATACAGGCGTCTTCCGAAGCGCTGTGCTAACCAGGCAGTCATCGGTAAAACGACGACATTTGAAATGATATACCCGGTGCTCACCCACGCTATCTCTTCGCGAGTGGCGCCAATATTGCCCATCATTTGCGGCAGCGCCACGTTTGTGATGGTGACATCAAGCGTTTCCAGCATCGCCGCTGTGACAAGGCCAACTAATATTATCCAGCGAAACTGAGGATATTGAATGGGTGAAGAGTCAGCCTTTCGCGTCCTCGAGCGTGGTGAGTAATGGGTGGTCAAAACAGGCACAGAAGCACCCGGCGGGTTATCCAATTTCAGGGTATGCAATAGCTCTGTTATACCCCGTCAGGCTCCGGCAAAATCGAGAAAACACGCGAAAAATAATGTCGTATATTCGACCCGGAATCTGGGTGCCACAGCTTTGCATCTCCGCGCAAAACGAAGCTATTGCGCCGGTGTCCCGGCGGTGATCCAGGACGCTTGAAAATCATGATTCGAATTGAAGTTGCCGCTCATTTTAACGGTCATCCCCGCCTTAAGCTCGTGCACAGAGACCGGTCTCTCGCCGATCGTTATTGATATTCCCTTAGGCACAGTTACTGCGATCACTGAGTCGTTGTATCTCACCCTTATATCACGCTTGAAAAATGTGGGTTCCTGGGTTATTTCCCCGTAAATAACATCTTCCGCCGCATCTGCAGACGCAATTGACGTGGAACTATGTTCAACAATGTTATCGGCATCAATACTGCCATCGGCTTCTGCAGTACCGCGTATATCCACCTGATCGCCGTCCGCCATTGAGGATAAGCCCAGCATATGACCGCTTGGGTCGGCTATTGCTGTTTGTGAGAGCATGTGTATGACATGCGTCTGCCCGCTTGATGTCACAATAATCGTTTTTGCGGAGCTATCCAGGGCTGAGATAGGGCCAGAAATATTAACCTCTTTGGCTAAGGGAATAACTTCCACTGACGGGACATTTTTCGGGGCGGCCGGAGGTGGTATATAGGGCATAACCCGAACCGCCTGAGCGCTGACAACGTTACCGTCCGCCAGTGCTCCCGCAACTTGGACACGCATGCCGACCACCAGGTCGCCTGTCTCCGGCGGGGTAGCCAAAGGCGCTAGGAGGTGAATTTGTGCCTTCTGTGTGTTGACAATATAGGTCTTCCCGGCAGAATCGCACGAGAGTTTATTATGGACAGGATCGACATTGGAAATGTATCCAATCGTTTGAAACGGCGCAGCTATCTGAGCAGTGGCGGCCTTGCAATTAAACAAGACCGCAACTGCCAGCACTGCCGAAAACCATCCAATTGGGGCACATTTTAGAGTCTTCATCACAGAGTCTCTTACCTCTTTGATGAATATCTAAAACGTCTATTTGGCGATGGACTGCTGAATTTCTGCGAGTATTTGCCGAGCGGATTCCGCTGGAGATTCACTCGCGGTGATAGGCCGCCCAACTACAATATAATCGGCCCCGCGGGACACCGCTTCCCCCGGAGTAAGGACACGCTTTTGGTCGCCCAGAGCGGCTCCTGCGGGACGGACACCGGGCGTAATCACCATAAATTCCGTTCCGCAGGCCTGTTTGATTGCCTCAATCTCATGCGGCGAGCAAACCACACCGTCACACCCGGAATCCTTTGCTAGTTTGGCGAGCGCCACAACTTGCGCCGCGGCAGTCCTATTAACGCCAAGATCGTTCTTCAAATCGGAATCATCGAGGCTGGTCAGAATGGTCACAGCAATAACCAGCGGCTTGGGATCGGCTTTTGATGCCGCCTGAACTGCTGCCGCCATCATTGCCCGACCGCCGGATGCATGGACGTTAACCATCCAGATACCGTTGGCCACCGCTGCACGCACAGCTCCAGCCACAGTGTTTGGAATATCGTGAAACTTGGCGTCATAAAAGATCTGTGCGCCTGGATCGGCTTCCTTCAGCACACGAAAAATATCCAGGCCCGCAGAATTGAAGAGCTCCAGGCCGACTTTATATGCGCCGACCGTGCCTGAAAGCTGAGTAACAAGAGACTTCGCCGCATCCGCGCTGGTAACATCGAGCGCGACGATAATGGGATTGTATTGCATAACTTAATTGTACCTACCTAGTTTATTGTCAGGTTCGCAATATAGTTGCTTAGATCTGCGCTCCGCTGCGAAAGCTCTGTTTCCAGCGCATCATGCTGCGCAGTCAGATCATTTATTTTTGTCTCCTGAGTATCAAGTTCGGCAGTGTATCGCTTATAAAGCGGCATCGTTTTGTCAAGCGCCGCCATGTTCTTCCTTATGCGATCCTGATCGGTCGATAGCTCAGCAGCCTGATGTTCATTGCTTGCAATTTTAGCTTCAGTGTCACTGACAAGACCGCGCAGCGCAGATACACGTTGAAGCGCTTTCTTGGCCGCCGCGCTGAGCGAAGTATCTCTTACATAGACCGCAATTTCGTCGTCACGTAAGTTAGTTACCCAGTAAGTTTCCGAGACCGGCTGGCGCAACTTAACTATCAGAGTTTTGCTGGCGTGTGGGCCTACAGTAAGAGCAAAACGATAATAATCAGCAGTTTTTTCCAAATAAGCTTTCGGTTCCAGCAATTGGTCATTATCGGCAACATATGCTTTTTCAACAATAAGAGATCGGGACTCGTCGCTGTTGTTCTTGAACTCATAATCGGTCGTGCTGTCAGTGACCCTCACCTCGGTCAAAGTCCCTTTACTGATTGTTACGGTAGTCTCGATTTGTTTATCTCCAGTCTCATGCATCGATGCATCAACCGCAAGATCCACTGCGAATGAGATCAACTTTGTTTGGTCAGCTTCAGTATCATCAATTAATGCATCGCCAACATAACCGTTTCCGTTGGAAGCGCTGTCGTCGAACACCGTCACCGGTCCACCCATTAAATGCATGCCGGTAGTGTTCTTAATCCTCGCACCGGTTAAAGGATGATCAGCCTGTACGAAGTAATTGTAAATCGACACGGGCTCTGCCTCGATTTCGCTCCCAATAAACGGAATCATTGCAGACTGCTGGCGCGGGACAGTTACCGGAACTTTGATATTGTAAGCGAAGAGCGATGTACCCAGCTTAGCCCCGGACACCCGAGTCGGGGGGAAAGCAGATAAGTTCAGCGCGGTCGTGGATGTCAGCGCTCCTGGGGCGTTGACATTACCCTGAACCATCAGACTATTATCCTGTCCATCGGCGATAATCGATGTGATAGTCTTTGGACGAAGGGAGGGGGCACCGTCAAAAGTTGAGCCAAAACCAGATGGGGTCGCGGCCGCTGCATTTAGTCCTCGATCAATGTCAAGACCGCTTGCATACACCTGCGGTGTCGGCGAACCGGTTATTTGCGACTGGACAACTGGACGGTCGATATAGACAGGTGAATAGAGATCCTGGATGAAAGAAATAGGACGTCCGGCCACCAAGGACAACGAGACATTGTTCCAGTCTTCCTGCCCGGTGTTTTGCACCAGCGCCCAGCCTTGTAAAAAAGGCTTTTTTCCAAGGATCAACCGATAAGTGGTCTGCCACAACGGCGTCTGCGTCAGGTACCCGACATACACCTTTCGCTTGCCCTTGCCAACGAAGTTGACAGTCACCGGGCGTTTAGAGGCATCTCTGCCGGAGGCTACTGTCGCCAAGGCCTGTTTGAGCTCCTGGCGCAGCACAGGATCTGTAATTTCCACACTGGCAACGCTGCTTAAGGGCACAGAGACTAGCGAGTCCGTAGTCATAACATTTATCATCGACTCCGTTGTCGTTGTAGGAGTGGCGCCGGGAAGCTGCACGTTCTTTGTCTCAACACCAACAATAATTCCGGTAACAGGCGCGGCAGGGTTCGGGCCTAAATAGGTTACGGTCACCTCAGCGCCGCGAAGCCGGTCAAGAATGACCGCCTCACTGGGATCATCACTCAAATCGATGGAAAAGGCCTTGAGCTGCTTGGTCAATGGGTCTTGTGCCCCGTAAGTAACCGGCTCAATAGTTCCACCGCCAAAATCAAGCAGAACAAGTGATTTAAGAACGTCATTGACCTGCTCAAGCGGAAAATACATGGTAGATGACAGATCGCCATCTATGGTCCCGGTTCGTTCAAAGTACCCCACCCCGCTGGTATACAGAGTCACATGCGTCACCGGCAAAGGAGCAGAAGACTGAGCGAGAACAACACCGCTCACGCACATTGTCAGTAGTAAACTTAAAATTCGATACATATTAATCTCCTCATCGGCGCGGCACTTTGCTGAGCTTAAAATATCGAATTTGGGCCGCGCGATCGCAATGGATAATTACTATGGGCATAGAGTGTTTGAATGCCTGAAACCTTCAGTGACGGTAGTCAATGTCGGCGTGGCCCCTTCACTGCACTTTTTTTCATACAGTATTCATAAACAAGTTTTCTCGCCGGTCATCGCTCCGCCTATAGTAAGATATAATGGAGTATATGTCGGCTGTAATTGATATAATTGAAGCCAAGCGGGACGGTTTTGAGCTTTCCGCTGGTCAAATCGACAATATAATTGACGGGTACTCCGAGGGGGCCATTCCAGATTATCAGATGAGCGCCTTCCTTATGGCTGTTGTATGCCGCGGCATGAGCGACGAAGAAACAATCGCCCTCACACGAGCAATGCTCAAAACCGGTGAAACCCTGGATCTGGCCGCCGTTCAAGGCATCAAGCTAGACAAGCACAGCACCGGAGGAGTAGGCGACAAGATCTCGATCGCTCTGGTTCCCATAGTTGCTGCTGCCTGCATTCCAATTGCAAAGATGTCCGGCAGAGGTCTCGGCACCACCGGAGGGACACTAGATAAGCTTGAAAGCATTACCGGATTTAATGTCGAATTATCAACCGCAGCAATTATTAACCAGGTGAAAACAGTAGGGGCCTGCCTGTGTGCGCAGACCAGCAAAATAGCGCCGGCCGACAAAGCAATATACGCCTTGCGCGATGTGACCGGGACAGTCGAGAGCATACCACTGATTGCCTCCTCAATAATGAGCAAAAAGCTGGCCGGCGGCGCAGATATTATCGTCCTCGATGTCAAGGTAGGCAAAGGTGCGTTCATGAAGCACATAGAGGATGCCCGCAGGCTCGCCAACCTCATGCGTGCGATCGGTGAGGGCTTCGGCAAGAAGGTCATCTGTGAGCTTACAGACATGGACACGCCAATCGGTCAGTCTGTCGGCAATCTTATTGAAATAAAAGAGGCTGCAGATCTACTGCGCGGCAGGCCGGTCGACCGAAGATTAAAGGATCTTGTGCTAACACTAAGCGACACCGCCCTCAAGGCGGCAGGTGCCAATCTCAGAGCATCTGAGCTGGTAGAAAGCGGAGCAGCGTGGAATAAGTTCAGTGAGATTGTTACTGCCCAGGGCGGCGACATCTCAAGTATTGACCTATGGGATTCAGTGCCGCCCGCCTCGGTTGTTACGGCCCAAGCATCCGGTTATATCGCCGAGATTAATGCCGATATCATCGGCCGAGCATCAGTTGAGCTCGGCGCAGGACGACAGGTCAAGGACAGCTTAGTCGACAAAAACGCAGGGATACACATCGAATCAGTCGTCGGCTCTGAGGTCCAGCAAGGAAGCCTGCTTGCAAAACTATATGGAAATGAAAACAAACAAATAGACAAAATTAGTAAAGCGGTCAATCGAGCATTTCTCATCGCGGAAAATCGCCGTCCAGCAAGGGCAGCAATCCTTGAAACGATACCGGCGGATCTGCCTTGATAGATTTCCATTGTCATATATCGACCGACAGCGCAATCACGCCTGCCGCGGAGGGCAAGTATTACCAAACTCTGCCTCCGATCATTCCGCCAGGTGATTGGCTGGACTGGGTATGGCAGGAGACAATTGAAACAATCTCCGAAACCTGGCGCAATCCGCTGGCCCTGCGGCAATATGAGCAGCTCGCGCCGGTAATCTATTCCGAGATGACCAGGCGAATGCAGTCATCAAGTGTTCAACGTCTTACAATGGAGATGGCCCGCAACCATGTTCGGCAAGCAGTAGTGGTGGCAATAGATCCTTATGTCCCAACATCGGAAGTAGTGGAAGCATGTATTGCAACGAAAGGCATATTGCTTCCATTCGCCAGTGTGGATCCTCTTAGCAGCAATTGGCGCAGTGAACTCGAAGAAAACCTGGCACTGCCTATTTGTGGATTCAAGCTGCACGACCAGCTGCAGCAAATGCCCTATGCTGCACCACGCATTTCAGAAATATTGACTGTAATACAGAATATCCGCCCCAACCTGCCGGTCTACCTGCACACAGGTCAATTTCCAATTTACAAGCCGATTGGTGAACGATGGCATATCGGATTGGAACTGCTCCTCAATCAATTTCCCGGCCTCAGATTTATCTGCGGACACTGCGGCTGGAACCGTCCCTCACTAGCGCTGCGCGCAGCCAAGAGGCACAGTAATTTGTGGCTTGAAACAAGCTGGCAGCCGCCAAAAGTTATTCGCAAGCTTTGCGATCTCCTCGGCCCCGAACGGCTTATTCTCGGATCCGACTATCCGCTTTATTCAATGCGACGATCGATACGAAACAGCAAGCAGCTGCTTACTGTGGCCGAATTCCGTCAGGTTTCCGAAGACAATGCCCGTAAAATCTTGGAGACCTCCGATATATGAATATGACAACCACGCAAGAACGAATTTCAGAAGCACCACTGCAAAGAGTAGGAACAGAAACAAAGACGGCAATGCTCGTTCTTTTGAATACTGAATTCGATCGTCTCAACCAAACATTCTTTGAAAATAAACTGCGCCGCCCCGTCATTGAGTTTTCGACTCGAAAATCGTTTGGCGGCTACTATCAAAAACTCGCTCATCGTATAGTTCTGTCCTGGCAGGCATATGTCGAATATGGTTTGTGCGAAACGATGAATACTTTCAGACATGAAGTGGCGCACATTGTCCACCAGCATCACCGGAAGGAATTCTGGCAGCTTGCGTATACTCTGGGAGTCACCAAAAAGTACGCATCCGTCCCAGTTAACCCTGTCAAGCGCAAGTCACGCTGGTATACTTACGAGTGTCCTGCCTGCAAGGGGTTGCTCCATCGCAAGCGCAGAATTAAGAATAATGCCTCATGCGCAAAGTGCGATTCAGAGTACAATCCGCTTTACCAACTGCGTCTAATAAAAGCAGAAACAAAGTAGAGACGCGCTTGCAGAGGCCTGGTGGATTGGAATAAAATGCCTTACTCTCGACTCACAGAGTTCATCGATCGTCTGGACCGCGCCGGTGACCTCTATCGTATCAAGCAGCCAGTTTCTGCTGATCTTGAGATCACAGAAATTTCAGACAGAATAATGAAGCAGCCCGGCGGGGGAAAAGCAATTCTCTTTGAAAACGTCATCGGCAGCAGCATGCCGGTAGCAATCAATCTTTTCGGATCGACCAAACGCATGGCCTGGGCTTTGGGAGTCGACAACCTCGATGACATTGCCGCGCGTATCACAGAACTTGTCAAACTCCCAGGTAATATGCCGCGCACCCTTCCAGACATTATTGCGCTGGCCCCAAAGCTGCTGCCGCTCGGAAATATCGGCCCGAAAGTAGTCAGCAGCGGCCCATGCCAGGAAGTTGTCAAGCTAGGCAATGATGCTTCGCTGGATGAGCTGCCGATTTTGAAGTGCTGGCCTGGGGACGGCGGCCCCTTTATTACTCTTCCTATGGTATTCACTAAGGAAGCCAATACCGGGAAAAGAAATGTCGGCATGTATCGTATTATGAAATACGACTCGCATACAACCGGGATGCATTGGCAGAGGCATAAGGTGGGAAGCCGGCACTATGCGGAATATGAGGCCCTGGGCCGCGACATACCGGTAGCAATTGTACTTGGTGGAGATCCTGCCCTCACGTATGCCGCAACTGCTCCGCTGCCGGATGAGATTGATGAGCTCTTATTCGCCGGCTTCATTCGGAAAAAGCCGATCGAGCTGGTGAAATGCAAGACTATCGACATAGAAGTTCCAGCCGATGCAGAGATAGTGATTGAAGGAACAGTCCCGGCAGGTGAACGCCGAATGGAAGGCCCGTTTGGAGATCACACCGGCTACTACTCACTTGCCGATATGTATCCTGTGTTCAACATCACCGCAATCACGCACAGAAAAAACCCGGTGTACCCGACAACGATAGTCGGGCCGCCGCCCATGGAAGATGCTTATCTCGGCAAAGCAACCGAACGGATCTTCCTGCCGCTGATCAAGCTCGTACTGCCGGAAATAATTGACTACAACCTGCCCGTTGAAGGCGCGTTCCACAATATGGCTCTTGTACGGATCAAAAAGCGTTATCCGGGACACGCCAACAAAGTTATGCATGCCCTGTGGGGTTTAGGCCAGATGATGTTCACCAAATGCATCATCGTTGTCGATGAAGATGTCGATGTACAAAATCCCCGTGAAGTAGTATGGCGAACGCTTGCCAATATCGACCCTGAGCGCGACATCACGTTTGTAAAAGGGCCCGTCGATGTATTGGATCACGCTTCGCCGGCAATGTCATTTGGCTCAAAGATGGGCATTGACGGCACCCAAAAATGGCCGGAAGAAGGCTTTACCCGGGAGTGGCCAACTGTGTTGGAGATGGCACCGGAGGTGCGGGCAAAGGTTGATCGGATTTGGGAGGGGCTGAAGCTGCGTTAACCGCTGCTGGAAACGCTTCCACAACGTTCGTTCGTTCAATCTGCCCGGCCCGCCCTGTAATAGTCATCATATACTCATAGATGTCCTCGATGGACTCGTCTGAGGCAGCGACGATCTGCAGCCCGTGGCCGAACTGCGACGGGTGATACGCTGTCGCCGGGTATACCCGTCGCACAGTGCCATAAAACAGCACCCGTTTCTCGTTAAGCTTGACGAGGAGCCGCATGATCGTACCAATGGGCTGTACTTCGGGAAGCCTCATAGACAGCCCGGTCGTACTGAGATTTGTGATGATGCCTTCCATTGGAGTCGGATGGCTGACCAGGCCTTCTGCCGTTGTCAACCTGACTTCCGCCTCGATCGACACAAGGATTCTTCGATTTTGCCGCTTTTCTCGCCTGAGCATTAGTGTCACCTTACCATTACCGAAAGAGTAGTTCCCTACTTATATCGGCATAAATGAAAGATGAAAAGAGAGTCCGTCCTCTTTCTCGCGGTTTTACAGTATTATTGCCAAGTTTACACTTGGCCGCTAAAAACCGTTTCGGCGGCACCGGTCATCTGCACCCGGCCGTCCGGCCGCCAGCTGATTTGCAAATCTCCGCCCGCTAAATGTACAAGTACGTCCTTCCCGGTATGATGATTCAGTGCAGAAGCGACCGCGGTTGCGCAAGCGCCGGTTCCACACGCTAACGTCTCCGCTGCTCCCCGCTCCCATACTCGCATGCGTACTTCATTGTCAGAGATTACTTGAACGAATTCCGTATTAATTCGCTTTGGAAAGGCCCAGTGACTTTCAAAATGAGGGCCAACAGCACTTAGAGGAAAAGCAGCCACATTATCCACAAAGACGACACAGTGAGGATTTCCCATTGATACCGTCGTTATGGCGTATGTTTTGCCGTCTACTTCAAGCGGCCCCGAAATTATCGGCCCGGTTTTGCCGTCGCGCAGGTCGACAGGAATAAGTGAACGCTCGAGTATCGCCTGCCCCATATCCACCTTAACCAGAGTGACCGCGCCATCGACAACGGTTGACTCTGTTGTCAGAAGGCCCGCTCCAGTTTTTACGGTGACAGTTGTATTGCGCGACAAACCGTTATCATAGACATATTTGGCAAAGCAGCGTATACCGTTGCCGCACATTTCGGCCTCCGTGCCATCCGGATTAAACATGCGCATTTCAAAGTCGGATCCGTCGCCGGGCGCGACAACGATTATCCCGTCCGCCCCTATTCCAAACTTGCGATCGCAAAGAAACACTGCGCGCGCCTGCGCTTCAGCAAGATTTCCCGCTCCATTTTTCCCTGCCGCATCAATCATTACGAAATCGTTGCCGATTCCGTGCATTTTCGTAAACTTCATTGCCAATTCCTAGCTCCTACAAAATTAATTCTGTTGCTTGCTCAGCGTATCCAG
>Ga0224527_1001345_pt1 | contig 12511 bp, 12 predicted proteins | sample CBST0metaG_FD_179882 | JGI IMG/M metagenome (GOLD analysis project Ga0224527, IMG submission 179882) | Peat soil microbial communities from Stordalen Mire, Sweden - C.B.S.T0 | ecosystem: Environmental > Terrestrial > Soil > Wetlands > Peat | place: Sweden: Norrbotten County, Stordalen Mire... | reverse complement strand
CGGATCTGGCAGACTCGCTGGTTTCCTATACCACGACGTTTAATACGTCAAATGCTACACGTACAAACAACCTATTACTCGCAGTCAAGAATATCAACGGCACGGTTGTGGGGCCTGGCGAGGTCTTTTCCTATAATGATTCTGTTGGACCAAGGACACAGCAGACGGGGTTTCAGGATGCTATCATCTATGTAAACAACCGGATGCGCAAGGACGTGGGCGGTGGAATATGCCAGGCTAGTTCGACTTTATATAACTGCGTTTTGCTTGCAAATATGCCGATTGTTGAACGCCATGCTCATTCTTTGCCGGTACATTATGTCCCAGCAGGCAGAGATGCAACGGTGGCATGGGGCGGCGATGATTTCAGGTTTAGAAACAATACCAGCAAGCCCATAATCGTTAAGGCAGTTGCGTCGGGTGGAACCCTAACGGAGTCCCTTATCGGAGATAAGAATTCGCTGCCACATCCAGGCGCGCAAGTGGCCATAGATGTAACTCCGCAGCGTCCATATGAAGACGGTTATGCGGTCAACTCGTATAGGGTGGTAAAAGAGGGCGGTGTACTTATCGCTCGAGAGCCATTGGGCATCTCTGTTTACCATAAGCTTGTTGGAGGTGTCCCTCGCTAGGAGCGCTAATGGAGTCGGTCACGGATACAAAACTCCCACCGCGGTTAATGCAAAAGAATAAATTTCGTAAGAAAATGTTTCTTTTTTCTCTTGTAATTTTACTTGTAAACATTGCTGTAAATCGCTAAATTACGGTGTATAGTAAAAGCAGCAGATACACCGATCATTGTTACGAAGGGATACGGCCATGGCTTATATGCGTGGGGATTATTATATCTGGACAGACTCCAGTGATCTACATGTTTGGTCGTCAGGCGGTTACGACGGCTGGGATCGCAGCAATTGGCACAAACAAGAGGGTGGCGAGGCCCGATCTTCTCATAAAAAGAGTGGTCAGGTAGTCGCCAGCGGAGTGTGTATACCGCAGGAAGTCGCTGACGAGTATGTTATGATGCGGCTTGCTGAAATGATCAAGGAAGGCATTGTTGACGATGTCATCGATCGTACTATTGATGTGGACGGCAGAAGCGATAATTTTGGCAGCCGTACATTATTACAATACGCTGATCGGCTAAAAGAAGCACTACAAGAGGTGAAAGCAGAGCGTCAGAAAGTTTAACGCCGTTTGATCATTCTTTTTAACATCCTCAAGGTCAGAGTATTCCAAAAACCGTTTTTTTGCTCTGACCATTGAGTTAACCATGCGTCCCCTATAGGCTTGCTCGTATATCTGGAATATCCGGGACAGCGAGAAGGGTAGGGCGTGGTTCAAATATGTGATAATCTGACGCCGCCTTCGCTGATTGGCTGCGAGTCGCCCATCCGAACATCGCAGAACAGAATTAAGGCGTGGACTATAGCTGAGCAAATGATCCCCCCTTCCCTTCGTTTGTCGTGCAGCGGCATCCTGGGACAAGTATAGCGCCTGGTGACTTTATGGGGTCGCCGGGCGTTATTGCCTGAATGAATATTGCCTGAATGAATGTTGACATCCGCATGCCCATTCGGTATAATTTGCAAACAATGAAAGTTTTGTGTACATTTTATACTGTCCGTCGTGAGCGTCGTCCTGTGTAGGAACGCTTGCGTTGTTTCGTGTGGCCGCAAGCGAATGCTCAAGGAGAGCGTTGCTGGCGGCTTTTATAGTTTTTAAGCTTAACTGCCGCGCACGATGGAGATGCGACGGCGGTTTTTTTGTTTTTTGGGAGCTTATTGATCATGATTAATGCGGGAATTGTTGGGGTCTCTGGATACGGGGGAGGGGAGCTTGCTCGGCTGCTTTCTATCCACCCGAATGTCAAGCTTACTTACGTTGCTTCCGGGACGTATAAAGGACAGAAGCTAGCGGCAGCGCTGCCTGGCTTTCCTCAAAAGAATCCGTTGATTTGTGAGGAGTACGACGAAGAGACGGTGATCAGTCGATGTGATGTAGTGTTTCTTGCGCAAGAGACCGGATTTGCAGCCAAGCATGCCGCATCTTTAGCTGATCGCGGCAAGAAAGTAATTGACCTTTCCGCGGATTTGCGGATCAAGGATCAAGCTGTGTATACACAGTGGTATAAAGCGGAGGCCAGCTCGAGGGACCTGCTAAAAAGGGCCGTATATGGCCTTCCTGAGCTTCATCGTGAGGAAATTCGAGAGGCGCAGATTATTGCTAACCCAGGGTGCTATCCAACGTCGGCAATTCTTGCACTTGCTCCTGTAATTGCATCTAAATCTGTGGAACTAGATCGCATCGTTATCAGCAGTATGTCTGGTGTGTCTGGGGCAGGGCGGTCGAAGCATACGCTCCAGTATCATTTTCCTGAGCTTAATGAGAGCGCTACTGTATATGGCGTCGCCGGACAGCACCGGCACACACCTGAAATTGAGCAGGCGTTGTCGATCCTTGCCGGTGAGCAGGTGATCATTTCATTTACGCCACATCTTATTCCGGTATCAAGAGGAATTTTGACAACGGTGGTTGTTGACCTTGCCAGAGACATGACCACAAGAGAGTTGGTCGGAGCCATCGCGGAATTCTATGAAAAGGAGCCGTTTGTTAATGTACTGCCGGAAGGTTCGTTCCCCGCAACTAAGCATACGCTGGGGTCGAATTTTGTGCACATTGGTGCGGCGGTGGACCCGCGCACGGGCAGAGCGACAATCGTCTCCGCTGAAGATAATCTTATAAAGGGCGCTGCCGGACAAGCAATTCAGAACATGAATTTGATGTATGGCCACGCTGAAGAGACCGGATTGACTATGGCAGGCATGTTTCCCTGATAAAGCATAATTAGGATTTTGAGAATTAAAATGATGAAAACGACAACTGGCGGCCTTTGTGCCTGCTCTGGATTTAAGACGGCGGGCGCTTATGCCGGAATTAAACGAAAGAGAAATGATATTGCAATTATAGTTAGCGACCGGGATGCCGTTGCAGCGGGAGTCTTTACACAGAACGTTGTAAGAGCGAGCTGCGTAACCGCAAATCAGTCGCTGCTGCCTTCGGACACTATCCGGGCTATTGTGGTTAATAGCGGGAATGCAAATGCGTGTAACGGTGATGCCGGAGATCGCGATAATGAGCGAATGGCCCAGATCGCTGCTTCTGAGCTTGGAGTTGAGCGAAATCAAGTGCTTACGGCTTCAACTGGCATCATTGGCACGGCGATGCCGATGGACAAAGTCGAAGCAGGCATAAAGTTTGCTGCAACAAAGCTAGATGATGAAAATAGTGATGCTGCCGCCGAAGGCATAATGACTACGGATACTTTTCCAAAGCAGTTTGCTGTCGATCTAACGCTTGGCGGTATTCCAGTACATATTGGTGCAATTGCCAAAGGTTCCGGAATGATCGCACCGAATATGGCCACCATGCTTTGTTTTGTTACTACTGATGCTGCTATTGATCAATCGGTTCTACAGGAAATGCTTACCAGATGTGTCTGGTATACGTTTAACTCAATCACTGTGGATGGAGACACGAGCACTAACGATATGGTGCTGGTGCTGGCCAATGGAGCCGCAGGCAACAAGACTATTACAGGACTGGATTCGCAGGATGCTTCGGAATTTGAGACAGCACTCTATAATGTATGTCTTCACCTCGCAAAGGAAGTCGTGCGAGATGGCGAAGGGGCGACGAAGCTGGTATCGGTCACAGTCAAGAATGTTCTGCCTCCTAAACAACTGATAGATGCTTATGCATCAACCGGTGTCGACCTTACTCCCGAGCAGCGTGCCAGTTTTGCTCGATCGGTTGCAAAAACGATTGCGAATTCTCCGTTGGTGAAGACGGCGCTTTTCGGCAATGATCCGAATTGGGGCCGGATACTGGCGGCGGCCGGACGAAGCGGTGTCGCATTTGATCAAAGCACAATAGAAATTTCACTTGCAGGGCACGTGGTCTACACGAGCGGCCAACCTACCGACTTTGATCATGAAATGCTGATTAAGTCGATGCAAGGTAACGAGCTGGCTATTACCGTCGACCTTCATCAGAATGGTGGTGAACAGGCCACTGTTTGGACCTGCGACTTCAGTTACGAATACGTCAAAATTAACGCGGAGTATCACACTTAGTCATGAATCATGTCGAAACGCTCATTGAAGCGCTCCCTTATATAAAACGGTTTGCCGGGCAAACCATGGTTGTCAAGTACGGCGGTGCAGCCATGCTCGATGAAGAGCTCAAGGCGGCCGTAATGCAGGATATTGCGCTGCTGCATTATGTTGGTTTGCAGCCAATCGTAGTGCACGGAGGCGGCCCTGAAATATCTGAAGCCATGAAGCGTATGGGAAAAGAATCCCAGTTTGTCAGCGGCCTCCGAGTAACCGATGCCGAGACCATGGAAATTGTAGAAATGGTTCTCGCCGGCAAGACTAACAAAGGTATTGTCGCACATTTGAATCAGCAAGGTGCAACTGCTGTAGGTTTGAGCGGCAAGGACGGCAATTTGATTATTGCCGAAAAAGACATTTCAAAAGGCGATATCGGCTATGTCGGTAAAGTCGTGAAGATTAATCCGCAGCTTATCCACACACTCACGCGCGACGGTTATGTGCCGGTGATCTCCAGTGTGGCTATTGGAGAGAACGGCGACTCGTATAACATTAACGCGGATACGGCTGCCGGTGCATTAGCGGCCGCCTTGGGGGCTACCAAACTTATTTTGATGACCGATGTTGAGGGGCTCTATCGCGATTTTAGCGATAAATCGAGCCTTATCTCGACGCTTTCGCAAAAAGAAGCCGCCGAGATGCTTGAGACTGGACAGATTGATCGTGGAATGATTCCAAAAATCGAAGCCTGTATTACCGCCTTAAACGGCGGGGTTGAGCGGGCCCACATCATTGATGGGCGAGCTCCTCACGCATTGCTTGCGGAAATATTTACCGATGGAGGGATCGGCACGATGATACAAAATATTGAAGCTAAGGAGAAAGCGATATGAGCGCAGTGCTAACCGAATCATCGCTTGAAAACGAAATTTCTGCTGAAGCCGTGAAGGCACTTGATGCTGCCCATGTCATGCATACCTATGCAAGACTTCCTGTTGTATTTACAAAAGGGCAAGGACAATGGCTTTGGGATACGAATGGTAAACGGTACCTCGATTTTCTGGGTGGTATTGCTGTAAATGCCGTTGGACATTGTCATCCAAGAGTGGTTGCAGCGATTCAGCATCAGGCCGCGGAACTAATTCACACATCAAACATCTACTACACGGCGCCGCAGGCGAATCTGGCAAATAATCTCTGCCGAATTTCCGGCCTTGACCGTGTTTTCTTTTGTAATTCCGGGGCAGAAGCAAATGAAGCAGCGCTAAAGATCTCCCGAAAGCACGGGCGTTCGATTAGTCCAAATAAGACAAATTTTGTTACAGCTCATCGCTCATTCCATGGTAGGACCATGGCTACAGTAACAGCGACGGCCCAGGCAAAATATCAGGATCCGTTCCGACCTCTTATTCCTGGTTTTCAGTATGTCAATCTGAACGATGCAGATGCTCTGCGAGCGGTGGTTGACGAAAACACATGCGCCGTATTGCTGGAGCCGCTGCAAGGTGAGGCTGGTGTTTTCGCCGCTTCCAGTGACTATCTGAAAAGCGCAAGAGAGATCTGTGATGAAGCAGGAGCTCTACTAGTGTTTGATGAGGTTCAAACGGGCATGGGCCGAACCGGGGATTGGTGGGCCCATCAAAATTCAGGCGTGACCCCCGATATTATGACTTCGGCGAAGGCGCTGGGCGGCGGTCTGCCGATCGGTGCCTGCATGGCACGTGGAGCGGCCGCTGAAGTATTTGTCCCTGGCGATCATGGCAGTACATTTGCCGGCAATCCTTTGGCGACGACGGCAGCTCTTGCGGTCATAGAAACCATTGAAACAGAGGGCTTATTAAGCAACGCTGCTGAAGTCGGAGATTACTTTGCGCATCAGATCCGCACTGTATTGGCCGATGATGTTTTGGAAGTCCGCGGTAGAGGGCTTATTATCGGTGTTCAACTCCGATTGCCTATTGCGAAGAAAGTTCTTATGGAGTCGATGGACCGTGGCTTAATTGTAAACGCGGTCGGTGATTCGATCCTCCGATTTTTACCGCCATTGATCATTACCAAGGGTGATGTAGATCAGGCTATTTCTGTTTTGAAAGAGGTAACAGCGTGACTTTTAATTTGATTGGCCGGTCTCAGCGAATGGCACCTCCGGGAAGCCGGTCCACCATCTACGATGTCCTGGGTGACTCGTCTTTGCGAGGACGCGATCTGCTATCAATCTCGGACTTTTCCGCTGCAGAATGTCTATTGGTACTGGATGTTGCCGCACGTCTAAAGCAGGCCAAGTTTGACGAGACGCAAACTCTGTGCGCCAAAGGTCAAACCTTAGCAATGCTGTTCGAGAAGCCGTCTTTACGCACGAGAGTTACTTTCGAAGCTGGTATGACACAGCTCGGAGGACATGCAATCTATCTTGAAGGGCTGCTTGGCGTACGGGAGACGGTTCCTGATGTAGCAAGAAATCTGGAAAGATGGATTGATGGCATTATGGCTCGAACATTTGCACACCAAACAGTGATAGACCTGGCTAAATATGCCTCGATTCCGGTGATTAACGGCTTGTCGGACCACGAACATCCTTGTCAGGCGTTTGCAGATTTTCAAACGATTATAGAGCATCGGGGCAAAGTTGTCGGACAAAAAATTGCATTTATTGGCGACGGCAACAATGTCTGCAACAGTCTAATGCTTCTGTCCGCAAAGCTGGGTGCGCATTTTGCGTTGGGGTGTCCTTCCGGATATGAACCGGATCCCACAGTCGTCGCCACCGCTGCGATTGATGCCGCGAAAACCGGCGCAGTTATTACTATTACAAATGATGTTAAAGAAGCTGCGCAAGATGCTGATGTCATATACACTGACGTCTGGTCTTCGATGGGGCAGGAAGATGAGCAGGCCGAACGTGGCGTTCATTTTGCGCCCTATCAAGTTAACAGCGCATTGCTGGACGGTGCGAAGGATGACGTTATTGTACTGCACTGCCTGCCTGCTCATCGAGGAGAAGAGATATCGGCGGAAGTGTTTGACGGGCCTCATTCCGTCGTGTTTGATGAGGCGGAAAATCGACTTCATGCGCAAAAGGCTGTGCTGGCGTTAGTATTGTAAGTCACCCGTCTGCGTGATGGTGACCGGAAATAGGCAGGAAAGTTCTCAATTATGAGTAAGCTCTGGGGCGGTAGGTTTAGCCAGGATATTGAAAGTTCTATTAATGATTTCAATGCCAGTATTGACTTCGATGCGCGGTTGTGGCAGCACGATATTCTGGGAAGTCTGGCACATGTTAAGATGCTGGGCAGATGCCGGATAATCAAGGCGGATGAATCGGAAGCTATTATTGCCGGATTAATTGCGGTACGTGCCGATATAGCATCTGGCGCTTCCGAGTTTTCACGGGACTACGAAGATGTTCACATGAATGTTGAGCAGCTTTTGCGAAATAAAATCGGCCCTGTTGCCGGAAAGCTGCATACGGGACGGTCACGGAACGATCAGGTTGCCACGGATTTACGCCTCTGGCTGAAAGATGAGATCACAGCAGTAGTCCGTTTGATCCATTCTGTGCAGTCCCGCTTAATCGTACTTGCTGAAGAATACCTAGATACCATTCTGCCTGGTATGACTCACCTGCAGCACGCTCAGCCCGTACGTCTTTCGCATCATCTGCTGGCCTATTTCTGGATGCTTCAGCGTGATCGTGAACGCTTACAGGACTCATTTGGGCGAGTAGATGTTTTGCCGCTAGGCTCCGGTGCACTTGCAGGAACCAGTTATCCAATAGATCGTCAAATGGTCGCTGACGAACTCCACTTTGCCAAGGTAAGCGAAAACAGCATGGATTCTGTTTCAGACCGTGACTTCGTTGTTGAAACGCTCTCTGCTTTAGCGCTGCTATTCGTGCACCTTTCAAGGTTTAGCGAAGAAATGATTCTCTGGAACAGTCAGGAGTTTAGTTTTGTGGTAATGGGGGATAATGTTACTACTGGTAGCAGTATCATGCCACAAAAGAAGAACCCGGATGTAGTTGAACTTATCCGTGGCAAATCCGGCAGGGTCTTTGGTAATCTTATGGCAATGCTTACTATATTGAAGGGGCTGCCGCTTGCGTACAACAAAGACTTGCAGGAAGATAAAGAGCCAATCTTTGATTCTATCGACACTGCAAAGGTGTCTCTGAACGCATTGTATGTATTGCTCAATAATATTGAGTTTAAATCTGATCGCATGCTGGAAGCTACGAGTGGGGACTTTTCTACCGCAACAGATCTCGCCGATTATCTTGTTAAAAATGGCCTCCCCTTCAGAGAGGCCCATGAAGTTGTTGGTAACATTGTCAAGTTTTGTGAGAAAACCAGCCAAACGCTGGAAGAATTAACACCGGCAGACCTGCTGCAATTTTCTCCGCTATTCAGCTCCGCAAGCAGCAATATTGGATCTGTGATTTCCAGTGTCAACAGCAGAAATTCCCGTGGGGGAGTCGGATCGGACGCTCTTGCATATCAAATGAATGCCGCAAGGGAAACCTTAGGAAAGACCTGATGTAATGCGAATTAGCCGTGAGCGGTGGCTGCTACTTTTCGGCTTATTTCTGTTGTTTGCTATTGGCAATGTAATAGCAAACCGAACCACTCACGTCAAAGAAATCGTCACTTTTGTCCTTCTTGTTGCTGGATTGCTGGTCTATCTCTTTAGTGATTATCATGGATGGATTGATGAGTTCTATCTAGTTTCACGAACCGGCAAGACAAAGGCTGCCAGTGAGAGGACGCAATCAAAGAGCAGTAACGGTTTACTGATATTCGCTGCAATGACTGTCTTTTGCGTTGCTTATGTTGAGTTGACCGGGGGAGCTGGTTCACCTCTGTTCTGTATTCTTTATCTTCTGCCGCTAATGGCTGGAGTTAGATATGGATTTTCTACTGCAGTTGTGATTGCCGTGCTATTCTCAGTAAGGTATTTTGGTGCTGAAATTTCTGACGGGAATATGCGGAGCGCCACCCACTCTGTTGCGCTGAGTTTTCCTTTGGCTGCATTGTTTGGCGCTCTCCTCCGTGTCCGTCTCAGTATTGGAATGTTATCTGTTTCTGAAAAAGTTACAGAGCTTCAGGGCTTAATGGACGTCTCTCAGATGCTTGAAATGGCACTTGATCTTGAAACAACGCTCAATCTGCTGCTGATCAATGCCCGCAGAATTGTTGATGCCGATGTGTGCGCCGTCTATTTATTGGACATAGACAACACAACGCTGCGCCTAGCTGCGCCATTGGTAGACGAAGTCTCAGCTCGCTTCAATCCATCCATTGCCGTCGATACGCTAGAGTCAGAAAAATGGACCATGGCATCTGAAAATGTCCTGCAGCTTCACCGCTCGGCCGGGGGATCCGATGATCCAAGGACGCTGCAATGGCCGGAAGCAAGATCAAATGATGCCATGATTGCTTCCCTTATTGGTTCAGAAGGTATTTTGGGACTTCTGTACGTGGCACGAAATCGATTTCGGCAGCCGTTTAGCGACAAAGAGGGACTTCTACTGCGGGCATTTGCTGATCATATCAGTATGCCGCTGCAGAAAGCCAAGTATCAGGAAACTCTCTCCCTTCTTGCGTTTAAAGACGAGATGACAGGTCTCTCCAACTTCAGATACTTCGAACGGCGATTGAGTGAAGACCTGATTCGTGCCAAACGATATAAGCAAACTTTGACCCTGATAATTATGGATATCGATCACTTTAAGAAGTTTAACGATGTCTATGGCCACAAAGCCGGGAATGTTTTGTTGAAACAGTTCGGGCAGCTACTCAAGGATTGCTTACGAGAAAGCGACTTACCCGCGCGCTATGGGGGGGAAGAGTTTATAGCCATCTGCCCGGCTATAAGCGGTCTGGAAGCACTTATTGTTGCCGAGCGAATTCGAACGACTTTTGAACAAGCGCGTTTTGATCTCGGAGAATCGTTGACAGGAGCTCCGGTCAATGTGAAAATTACGGTGAGTGTGGGCTGTGCAACTTACCCGGACCATGGCCTTAGCCCAAACCATCTGGTTCGTCAAGCGGATCGTGCGCTCTACGCGGCTAAAAATCGCGGCCGAAATATTGTTGTAAGCTGCGATGAACTTTCTGAATCAGACAATCCATCCCCAGAAAAATCGCCCAGTGAGCGTTAGCCCTTTGACGGGTTCGGTAAGCGGCCTGCTGCCGATTCGTATAGTCTAGCAATAAGCTGCGATTGGCCCTGCCGACTTCGATTTTGCCTGACCCATATTCCAGCGGCCCTCGAGAGTTCAGCGCAAAGAATTGGGTTTGACGCCAGTCGCTCTATTGCTTTTGACAAAGCCTCAGGGCTTTCCGGGGGCACTAATATTCCTGTCACGCCATCTATCAAGTTCTCGGGTATTCCTCCTACGGCAGCGGCTGCGACGGCGGTTCCGGCGGCGAATGCCTCCAGGACCGCGATGCCCTGTCCTTCGCTTCGGGAGGGAACAACGACACAGTCAGCAATTTTCATGAGAGCTCTAATGGTCCATCTCCAGCGATGATGAACTGTATATCCGGTAGTAAATTTGCGGCGCCAAGTAATATGTCGAGGCCTTTTTCGTGCGATAGCCGCGATGCACAAAGCACAACAAACTTGCTTTCTCCCAGCACTGGAATAGATTTTCTTATGATCTCTAGGTCAGGAGTTATTCTAACGCATTCGACCCCGTTCGGGATTACCACCGTTTTGCCGGAGGCTGTACTCTTTGCGATACTGTCTGATACACAAATAATGTGACTGGCTCTTTGTGATATCAATGCAAGCACCAGACGTCCGAGCAGACCTCTCGGCGGCAGGTTATGCAGCGTCACGATAAGCTTGAAGGAGATAAACTGCTGGGCAATTGAGCAGATCCATGCTGCGCGGATACCGTGAGCATGCACTAGATCGCCGGTGTTAAGCTGGCGTGCCAGCTCCCTGCCTGTCGCGTAGTCTGTTATGGATAATCTGCCTGCGATGTCGAGAGGAAAACTTTGGTGCGGTGAACCCCCTAAAGAAAGTGAACTGAGCAGAGCAGAGGGGGCATGAACCACCGGGTTCCAACCATATCGCGGCAGGTCTTCGAGAAGACCTGCCAGATGCGTTCGAATGCCGCCTGCAGCCGGCCGGGAGATGAGGTGCAGCGAAGTCGGCACTATCTCGCTTTAATTAGGACGCGGCGATGATGTTTTGGGCTGCCGACTGCAGCGGGAGTCACCATTGGCGTTCCTGCAGGAGGATCAACACCAAACCATGCCTTGATAATGGGAGCGGCCTTCGGCCAATCGGTTAAAACATAATATCCGCCTTCAACGCTCGGCATTGTATTCATCTGGATATTCGCTTTTGGAACGGATCTAAGCCAGTAAGCTAAGGCTATCTTTTGCTTGTCGGTGAGATCGGATGAGGCGCTGTCGTTTATCGTATTGATCAATTGAGGAAGAACAGGAAGCATTACTACAGGATTGTCGATCTTTTGCTTCAGAGAAGCAAGCAAGGCCTGTTGACGTGTTGTTCTGACCATATCGCTGTCCGAGTGGCGAAATCGAGCGAAACCCATTGCCTTATAGCCGTCAAGGTGCTGCTCACCGGGGAGCAGATGGATATGTAAATTGGCCCAATTGTCATCGTAATCCATCTTTTTGTCGACATCGACATCTACTCCACCAATAAGGTCAATTGCTTTTTGAAAGCCGTCAAAATCGACAGCAATATAATGATCTTCGGGAATACTGAAGTTTTGCAGCACTGTGGCAGCGGTCAGTGTCGGGCCGCCTTTTTCCTCGGCAGAATTGATCTTTGATGGCGGGTGCCCGGGAATGCTTGCTTTTGTATCACGAGGAATGGAAAGAATTTTCACCTGGTTATTGACAAAGTCCAGTTTGGCCATCATCAACAGGTCTGCCCGTGCGCTGGTCTTCATGACTACATCTTTGTTCGTGTAATCATAATCGCGGCCAATAATCATCAGGTTGATCGACTGCTGACCAGGAAACTGCTGGGCGACGCTAGCGGGATGCAGCACGTCGGGTAACAGGCGTGACGAGGATCCGGATAGATGATGCAGAAAATAGCCGATGTAAAACGCTCCAACAGCGACGAGGAGAAAAACTATCAGGCCAATTGCTTTCGAAGCCCATCCAAGCCTTCTTGGCTTGTTTGATTTTCGGCGGACTGGCTTAGGGGGAGGTGAAATGCTCATAAATACTCTCTGTGTCGAATTCTTTCGCGACACAATAGTATACGGCCGGTATCCAAAAAATGTCAATATGAAATCGATAGGACTGTCGCTCCAAAATAGAAATGTCCTATTGTCTCCAATTTGAGAATGTCCTAGTTGCCCTCGACTGTCGTTCCGGTAAGGTACAGGCAGGAGGGCTCAATGAAGG
>Ga0224527_1001344_pt1 | contig 12513 bp, 8 predicted proteins | sample CBST0metaG_FD_179882 | JGI IMG/M metagenome (GOLD analysis project Ga0224527, IMG submission 179882) | Peat soil microbial communities from Stordalen Mire, Sweden - C.B.S.T0 | ecosystem: Environmental > Terrestrial > Soil > Wetlands > Peat | place: Sweden: Norrbotten County, Stordalen Mire... | reverse complement strand
GACCTTGCGGTCGGCGGATTTTGAGTCCGCTGCGTCTGCCAGTTCCGCCATCCCGGCTCTGCACTGCTATTGCAGCACAATCAGTGATTTCAATTGAGGCCCACGATTCTGTCGTGGTGCTCTCAGATCCAACCATAATTGTAGTGATGGCACCTACATTTTGAGCAATCTCAGTATTGCACAATCTCTGTACAGCGGCCAACCTGTACTCTCTTCAAACTCAAGAACAGCCTAACGTTTAGGCATTTTGGGAGATTGAACATTTGCGCGGCCGTTTGTTCCCCCTTTTTTGGCCAAAGCACTTATCCATCCAGTGCCCTTCCAAATAGGCAAGATCTCGCTTTGCCGGGGTAAACAGAAAAGCAGTTCTGTGCCAACGGAAACGTTGGATCACGCCAGCTTGCAGCCCGAAGGGTAATACTCCCGCGCCTCTACTTGTCGATCGCACAGACGCTTACCGTGTCGTTGTGCCAAGGGCATCGGAGTCCACTTGATCTTGTATTTGCAACAAGTACCCAATTCACACCAAACTCAGAATTGAGCCGTTTGAAGTCATTGACTGTAAAGTTTTGCCAACCCTGTTGCGCTTGAATTTCGCGCTCCCACGCCCCGTATAGTTGAGGGACTTTCGTAACAACCGAAGGGTCCTTGATGGCATCGGCAAGAGCACTCCGCTCTGCCAGCGCGCGGAAGCTGTGGTAATCCTCTCCCGGCAAAGCCATGTAGCCAGGGTCGAGAGCGAAATGGGCATCTTGCGGCACGTTGTCTTTTATCCAGTCAAAGGCTTGTACCCACGCATTTGCGGGTTGCGATCTCGGAAACTCAATATGTTCAGTGCCAGCAAAAAGTTGTCTTTGCGACAAGAACATACCGCCGCTGGTGAGAACAAGAAAGGATGCCCAGCGAACGACATTTGTCTTCAACAGATATCGTCCGATGTATGCTCCACCGATAAGCATCAAGAAGACGTAGTCGAGATGCAGATAACGCATTGGCTCAAGCGTAGCGAGCGTAGAAGGCGCGATTGGGCTGAGAATCACCATTGCCAAAAGTTGCTGAAACACCGTATAGATCGCAAGCGCGGTGGCAAGTTGGCCCAGCTTCGTCTGCCCGTTTTTCGTTGCGACACGCGCAATGATTATGTACAGCACCATTGGCGCAATTACCCCGAGCCACTCATACCAGGTCCACTGATATAACTGCGACCAATGGCGAGTCTTTAATAGCGCGACCCATTCTTGAGACTGTTGCGTGAAGACCCAGCCTCCTGGAAGCAACAAAAGCGCTGGAAACGCCGTTTCCACTTCAGCGTTATCCAAAATAACGTTCGCCGTAGCTCGCTTTGGCAGCGCCACTTGCACCGATAATATGCAGCAAAACGAAGCGCCAAATGCACCCATTAATGGGTGCAGCGCAATCGCCGCTATAACCAACGGAACCGCTTGCCAAACGCGCGCCGAGAGAATCCTCGAAACTGCAAACAGTACCAATACCGTTGCCAACGTCCGAGGGTGAAGATACTGATCGACGATGTACAGCGCGGTTCCGGTCACCGGCAAGGCGAACATCGTGGCGAGAAGAGCCATCCCTCCCAGTTGCGCCGGCACATCGTCGAAGAGGATTCGAAGTATGCGACTCGCAGAGAAAATAATTAGGAAAACTGCGAGGCATTGCCAGAGAAAGGCAGAGGACTGAACCGATAACCCCGTGACTTTTACGAAAAACGCCAGCCACTTGTCAAAGACTGTCGCGTCAAGCTGAGCTTTGAAAAATACTTGATCGTACGGGTAAAGCGAAGGATTCACATCAGATTTAACGGCGGCCAAATAAACGCCATCATCTTCTGCACCAGGATGATAGCCTATCGTGACAAAACCAAGGACGCCAAAAAAAAGTGGGGCAATAATGCCAATCAATACTTTACGTGTTGGAAATGAGAACATCGAATTCCTTGGGAAGCATCTCTCCTCGACCCTTTTATGAGTGACGAAATTCGATGGATCTAGACGCTACCATCTTATTATAGCGGACCACATTCCTATGTTTGAGCGAGACGACCTTCGGCTGTGAAGGCACCGGCGACAGTTTCAATCGCATTCCAAATCCAGGTTTTCCAAGGAGACCGTATCGAGCCACGGGCGCTTCCGATGGACCTCCCTATTGGACCGGACCATATATTGGGTCCCGGAGATGCGCTCTTATTGAGTATTTGGGGAGGGCAAGCAAGTCAGCTGAGCCGTCAGAGCGACCGTCAGGGACAGGCTTCCCTTCTTGAATCAGGTATCGTCGTCGTTGGCGGACATACCATTGCCCGAAATCATCGCCCTTCCTTAACCTCGGCAGGATGCGCCCAAGCTCTCCGCCACCGAAATAGCATGGTCTCGCCCGCACCGAACCATACCAATCCGGGAATACACACTCGCTTTCCACATCGGTTCCATAGCCATCCTCTGTCCGTAACATGCGACAATGAAGGCAACGTGATGACCACCGCCTCCTCTGCATTAGTACCCGAGCCGGTAGCGGTAACCCCGCAATTGCTGGCCCAGCACAGCATCACCGCGGACGAGTACAGCCGTATCCTGGCAGCTCTTGGCCGCGTACCTTCTCTCACCGAACTCGGCATCTACAGCGTCATGTGGAGCGAACACTGCTCCTATAAGTCGAGCCGCGTTCATCTCAAGCGCCTGCCCACCAAGAGCGATCGCGTCGTCCAGGGGCCCGGCGAAAACGCTGGCATCATTGACGTTGGCGACGGCTGGGCCTGCGCTTTCAAGATCGAGAGCCACAACCATCCCAGCTATATTGAGCCCTTTCAAGGCGCCGCTACGGGCGTCGGCGGCATTCTGCGCGACATTTTCACCATGGGCGCGCGCCCCCTCGCCGTCATGGATTCATTGCGTTTTGGCTCCATTCAGCCCGAGCCCGGCGTCGATCCTGAGCTGATCAAGAAAAACCATTCGATCGTCGACGGCGTGGTCGCCGGTATCGCAGGTTATGGCAACTGCTTCGGCGTTCCCAACCTCGGCGGCGAAACCAAGTTCGAGGCCTGCTACAGCGGCAACCCGCTGGTTAACGCCTTCGCCCTCGGCATGGTCCGCAAAGATGAGATCTTCTACGGCAAGGCCACTGGCGCCGGCAATCCCGTCATCTACGTGGGAGCCAAAACCGGTCGCGACGGCATCCACGGCGCCACCATGGCCTCTGAAGAGTTCCACGCCGGCACCGAAGCCAAGCGTCCCAACGTCCAGGTCGGCGATCCGTTCATGGAGAAGCTACTCCTCGAAGCCTGCCTCGAAGCCATGAAAACCGGCGCCATCGTCGGCATTCAAGACATGGGCGCTGCTGGATTAACGTGTTCCACCTGCGAAATGGGTGCCCGTGGCGGCGTCGGCCTCGATGTCGAACTCGACCTCGTCCCCCAGCGCGAAACCGGCATGACCTCCTACGAAATCATGCTCTCCGAGAGCCAGGAGCGCATGCTGCTGGTGGCCGAAAAGGGCAGGGAAGACGAGGTCTTGAAGGTCTTCAAAAAGTGGGGTCTCGATGCCGTCATTGTCGGCACTGTGAAACCAGAGTCGCGCCTCCGCATCCGTCATCACGGCGTCCTGGTAGCCGATATTCCCAACCAGTCCCTCACCGACGACGCCCCGCTCTACCATCGCCCTGTCGGCACCTGGAAAGCCCCCGTTTCCCTGGAACCTTCGCCCGAAGCGCAAGCTCAACTAGCTGAAGATCGCGACTATCTTGCCGATCTCAAGCAGCTTCTCGCGAGCGCCAACATCTGCTCCAAACGATGGGTTTACGAGCAATACGACACCATGGTCCAGACCAACACTGCTCAAGGGCCCGGCGGTGAAGGCGGCGTCATGCGCCTCAAGGGAACCGGCACGCCCGGCCACGAACGCGCCCTCGCCATGGCTCTCGACGGCAACGGCCGCTGGGCTTATCTCGATCCCAAACTCGGCGCCATGCACGCCGTCGCTGAGGCCGCCCGCAAAGTGGCTTCCACCGGCGCTCTGCCCGTCGCCGCCACCAACTGTCTCAACTTCGGCAACCCTGAGAAGCCTGAAATCATGGCCCAGCTCTCCGCTGCCATCGATGGCATCAGCGCCGCCTGCACCGCTCTCGGCACTCCCATCACCGGCGGCAACGTCTCTCTTTACAATGAAACCCGAGGCGAGGGCATCTATCCCACCCCGGTCCTCGGCATCGTTGGCATTCTCGACGACGTAACCAAGGCCGTCCCCGCTGATTTTCAGCAGCCTGGCGACGCCATCCTGCTTCTCTGGCCCATCCCTGCCGGCCAGGATCCTAATCCCGATCTCCACGTCCCCTTCCATCCCGAGCCGACCGAGACTGAATCGACCCTTATTCCCGGCGTGCTTGGCGACGAAGCCGTAGTCATCCCGGAAGACGCGCTGCTCACCGAAGCCGCAGCCACCCCCGAGCTCATCGCCTTTGGATCGTCCGAATACGCGCACGTGGTCCTAGGCGGAATCTGGGGTCAGCCGCCCCCGCTCGACCTCGATGCCGAATCCGATCTGCAGACCCTGCTTCAAATCCTCGCTGATCGCCAAATCGTTCAATCAGCACGCGATATTTCTGACGGAGGCATCGCCGTTGCCCTCGCTCAGTCCGCTTTCCCCCACGCCATCGGCGCCAAAATCGAGCAGGAGCAATCCCTCATGGTCCATCCCCTCTTCGGCCTTTTCGCCGAGCCGGCCTCTACCATGATCCTCACCGCCAACCCCAGCCAGGTCGCCGCTATTGAAGAACTAGCCGACGAATACAGCTTCTACGCTGCGCGCATCGGCACCACCGGTGGCGATCGCCTTGAGGTCTCCGTCTACGGCGAAACCTTCCTCTCCGCCCCGCTCGCCGAACTCCGCAAGCCCTGGGCCACCGCCCTCGAAGCCACCCTCCACGACGAGGTGCTGGCATGACGCGGGGCATGAACCGGTTGCTCTTTCAGGGTGTTGCCGGCGAAATCGACGAATCCGAATCGATCAAAGCCGCCGCCCTGATCCCTGTTCCCTGTCCCCTGACCCCTGTCGATCCCGATGGGGACGACCTCCATGAAGAATGCGGCGTCATCGCCATTCACGGCCACCCCGACGCCTCCCGCCAGGCCTACCTCGGCCTTTACGCCCTCCAGCATCGCGGCCAGGAGTCCGCCGGCATCGCTACTGCCGACGGCCATCAGCTCGCCAACATCAAGGGCATGGGCCTCGTCTCTGAAATCTTCACCGACGACGTCCTCGCCAAACTGCCCGGCACCATGGCCATCGGCCACACCCGCTACTCCACCACCGGCGACTCGGCGCTGCTGAACGCCCAACCCATCCGCGTCGACTCCACCAAGGGCCTCATCGCCATCGCCCACAACGGCAACCTTGTCAATCTGGGCAACATACGCTCTCGCCTCGAACGGGCTGGCGCTTACTTCCAAACCACGTCCGACTCTGAAATCATCGTCCAGCTCATCGCCCATTCGCATTCCTCCACCCTGGTCGACGCCATCGCCGATTCGCTATCCCAGGTTGAAGGCGCCTTTTCCATCGTCATGATGACCCGCGACCGCGTCTTTGCCGCCCGCGATCCCCGCGGTTTCCGACCCCTCTCGATGGGCCGCATTCGCAATACCGACGCTCCCGACACCATCATCTTTGCCTCGGAATCCTGTGCATTCGACCTGCTTCGCGCCGAATTCGTCCGCGATGTGCTCCCCGGCGAACTGGTCATGGTCACCGAAGACGGCGTCACCAGCCGCCAATACGCGAGCGGCATTCCTCAATCCAGTTGCATTTTCGAACACGTCTACTTCGCCCGCCCCGACAGCCGCATCTTTGGCCGCTGGGTCCAGGAGAGTCGCGACCAGATGGGGCGCCAGCTTGCTCGCGAGTCCGGCGTCCTGGCCGACGTCGTCGTTCCCGTGCCAGATTCGGGCGTTACCGCAGCCCTCGGATACGCCGAGGAAGCCGGCCTACCCTTCCGTTTCGGCCTCATCCGCAACCACTATGTCGGTCGCACCTTCATTGAGCCCGAGCAGCGGGTACGCGATTTCGGCGTCCGGCTCAAGCTCAACCCGGTGCGCAACCTTCTTGAAGGCAAACGCGTTATCCTCATTGACGACTCCATCATCCGAGGCACCACCAGCCGCAAAATCGTGCGCATGGTCCGTGGCGCCGGCGCTCGCGAAGTCCATCTCCGCATCAGTTGCCCGCCCACCATTTCGCCCTGTTTTTACGGAGTCGACACGCCCAGCAAGCGCGACCTCATCGCCGCCAACAAGTCCGTTGAAGAGATTCGCCAGTTCATCGAGGCTGACTCGCTGTCCTATCTCTCGCTCGACGGCCTGCTCAAGTGTTGCGGCACCGCCGAGCACACCGGGTTCTGCGTCGCCTGCTATACCGGCAACTACCCCACCCAGTGGGTCGACGTCGAAGACATTCTTCCCGCCGCCGTCAGTCAATAAATTGTCAGATGTCGTTGGGGTTAAGATAATCGGTCCAAGGATTCAGTAACTTAGCCCCGATATCCTGCACATCCCTGATGTTCCGGGTCACCAGCGTCAGCTCTTTTGCCACCGCCGTAGCCGCTAGCAGTGTGTCGATCACCGTCCGTGGTCGCTCGCCAGACCACTCGCCCCACAGTCGCGCGGAGGCCGCATCAATCCCCACGATCCGATCTGCAAAGCTCACCTCCAGCCCTTCCACCCATGCGCTTAACCGGCTCGCGATCTCCGCGTCGTCGCGTCTTTTCGCAACGACGCCCTTTCGCAACTCCCCCAGCGTCAGCACGCTGATGTAAAGCGCGGCGCCATCCGTCGACCGCAGGAATTCCATAACCCCTGAGTTTGCCTGCTTTTTGCGCGTCTCGCTCAAGACATTCGTGTCCAGTAGATACTCCACGCGTCCGTTCACAGCGTAATCTCACGGCCCATGTCAGGTTGCCGTTCAATCTCGAAGTCGTCCACCTTCGGCCCGCCGAGCAGATACGCCCGCAGATCCGGCTTATGCGCCGCCAGCGCCCGATAGTCGGCAATCGACAGCAACACGGCGCGTTCCGTCCCATGTCGCGTAATAATCTGCGGACCCTGATGCTGAGCCTCCTCAATCACTTCGCTCAACCGTGTCTTCGCGTCCTGTACCTGCCACATTGCCATATAATCACCATCCGACCATTTCAACTATAAATATAGTCGGTCAGACCATATTTTCCAAGCATTTCTTTTCCCACCGCTCGCCCGCCTTCCAAAGTCCCTCCGCCCTTCTGTGTTAGCATCCGTTTTTTACATCTTTCATCGATTCTGAGGACTAGCATGTCTCGTCTCCGCTTTTTGTTCGGCTGCACCATCTTTCTTGCCTCATTTTTGCTCTTTCTCGTCGAGCCCATCGCCGCCCGCCAACTCCTTCCGTTTCTTGGTGGATCGGCAGCCGTTTGGATCACCTGCCTGGTCTTCTTCCAGACTGCCCTCCTCGTTGGCTACCTCTACGCCCACTGGCTCGCCCGCCGCCCCCAGTGGATCCTCTATCTACTCGTTCTCGCCGCTGCCGCCGCGACCGCCATCCTCTGGGTGCTCAAGACTTTTGCCACCAACAGCGGTGCTTCTCATCCCATCCTCGCTGTCTTTGCTGTTCTCGGCCTTTCCATCGGCCTGCCGTTCCTCGTCCTGAGCGCCACCAGTCCGCTTCTCCAAGTCTGGTTGGCCCGTCTAGGATCGGGCCAAATTGCCTACCGTCTTTACGCCCTTTCGAACCTAGCCTCATTGCTCGCCCTCGGCCTCTATCCCACCGTGATCGAGCCTCACTTCACCCTCCATGCCCAGCGCCTCGGCTGGTGTTGCGGCTTCGCAGTCTTCGCTCTATTGGTCGCGTTTCTTGCCATCAAAACCCGCTCCGCCACTGGTGTCGCATCCCCAGCCGTCCTCGACGACCCTTCCGCCCCACCCGCTCCCCTGTTCCACAAAGTCCTTTGGGTTCTGCTGCCTATGGGCGCGGCCATGCAGTTGTGCACCGTCACCAGCTATCTCACCGCCAATGTTGCCGCCATCCCTCTGCTCTGGATTCTCCCCCTCGGCGTCTACCTCCTCACCTTGATCCTCGCCTTCCAGTTCCGGGTTTCGCTGCCGTGGAACATCATTGCCCGCTTCATGGTGGTCCTGCTGGCCGGCATCGCCTACTCCCTCACCAAGACAAACTCCGGCTGGCCCCTCTGGGTCTCCCTCCTCTTCTTCCTCCTTGAACTGTTCTTCGCCTGCATCTTCTGCCACGTCGAGGCCTCCCGCCTTCGCCCCGCGCGCTCCTCTGAAGCCACCCTCTTCTATCTCCTCTTCGCCGCTGGCGGCGCGCTCGGGTCCTTCCTCATCGGCATCGCCGCCCCGCTCATCTTCAACTACAATCTCGACTTACCGATCACCTTCCTGGTCACAGCCCTGCTCGCTCTGGCCGTCAACTGGCGCAGTGCGTGGAGCCAGCGCCTTCTCTGGGTTGTTGCCAGCGCCGCCATGCTCGTCGTCACCTTCATGGTCCGCCGCGCCTACGAGCACGACACCATCGTCGCCGTCCGCAACTTCTACGCCAGCCTGCGCGTCACCCAAGACCTCTTCAGCTACCCCGGCGCCACCGTTCGCACCCTCATGAATGGCAGCATCCAGCACGGCACCCAGATCTACGGCACCGACCAGCTTCGCCACGTCCCCACCACCTACTACGCCCGCGAATCCGGCGTCGGTCTCGCGATTCGCTTTTGCTGCACCAGCGCTCCGCCCAATGCTCCCCGCAACATAGGCGTCATCGGACTCGGCGCCGGAACCATCGCCGCCTACGGCCAGCCTGGCGACCACATCCGCTTCTATGACATCAATCCTGCCGTTCCGCCCATCGCGCGCAACGTCTTCACCTACATCCGCGACTCTCCCGCCCAGATCGACATCGTTGAAGGCGACGCCCGCACCTCGCTCGCCGCTGAACCGCCCCAGCACTTCGATGTCCTCGTCGTCGACGCCTTCTCCGGCGACGCCATTCCCATTCACCTGCTCACCACCGAGGCTCTGGCCATCTACCGCCGTCACCTCGCCCCCAACGGCATCCTGGCTTTTCATATCTCCAACCGCCACGTCAATCTCGGTCCCGCCATCGACCTCCTAGCCAAGTCCGCCGGCATGAACGACATGCGCATCTCCACCGACTCTGCCCGCGAGCCCGGCGAATACGTCGCCACCTGGATGCTCGTCACCGACAGCCCCGACTTTTTCGCCATTCCTGAAGTAGCTGCCGCAGCCCACTCTCAAGAATCCATCCCCGGCCTCAAAGTCTGGACCGACGACTACTCCGCCCTTCTGCCCCTGCTCCACTGGTAATACTTGAATCTCCCTCGGCTCTGCTCCAAAACACAAAACGGCGGAGCCGCGCGGAGCGGTGAGCGGAGTCACGAGACGTTCACACTCCGGGTGTGATAGCATCCCGTTCTTAACTGATAGACGCCCGGCGGCTTCACCTCTGTTCCACACGCCAGGCGCCTGCCGGAGCGCCTCCGCATGGACGAGGAAGACGGCAGACCCGGAGCTTTGGCCACAAAAGTTGGCCACTTGGACGCCCTGAGCGACGTCCCCAAGCCCTCTCTGCGCCATCACCACGTGCCAGTCTTTCTGACTGCCTTTGTCCGCCTGAATACACAAATTTCATCGACATTTCGTCACCCGAAACGGGCGTTTTTGCCCTTGTTCGGATGGATTCAATGGAGAACAAAAACATGAAAACCTACCAGGGAAGTGAGATCCGCAACGTAGCTGTAGTCGGGCATGCGCACAGCGGCAAGTCCACCTTGATTGCCGCCCTGCTGCATGCCGCCAAGATGACTCCCACCCAAGGTCGCGTCCAGGACGGCACCGCCGTGACCGCTTACGATGAGGAAGAAGTGGCCCGCGGCACCACTATGCAAAATGCCGTGGCCTTCGCCGAGTGGCAAGGCGTGAAAATCAATTTCGTCGATACTCCCGGCTTTCATATGTTTACCCACGAGGCCCGCGCCTCCTTCCTGCCCGTTGAATCCGCAGCCTTTATCGTCAACGCTCAAAATGGCATCGAGGCCGTCACCGAACGCCTCTGGAAATTTGCCGAAGAAGCCGGCATTCCCCGCATCGTGGTCATCAATCAGATGGATCATCCCAAAGCCGGCGGCGGTGGTGGCCTCAGCGCCCTCATCGACGATCTCCACGACCGCTGGGGCCGCACCTGCGTGCCCGTCCAGCTTCCCATCTCCGATGCTGAGGGCTTTCACGGCGTCGTCGACCTCGTCACCATGGAGGCCTTCTACTACACTCCCGGCGGCGATGGCCGCGGCAAAATCACCGGCGAGATTCCCAACAGCATCGCCGCCCAGGCCAAAGCCGCCCACGAAGCCCTCGTCGAACTCGTAGCTGAAGGCAAAGACGAGCTCATGGAGGAGTACTTCGCCCAGGGCACCATCCCCGAGCAGCACCTCATCACCGCTCTTCATGAGGCCATCCGCGAAGACCGCATCTTCCCGGTGCTCTTCTCGAGCGGACTGGCCAACATCGCCACCGATCACCTGCTCGACTTCTTCAAGGTCTACGCCCCCGCGCCCACCGAGCGCGCCCCCATCGCCGTCAAAATTCCATCGCTAGCCGCCGTCGCCCACGCCGTCGAGGAAACCCCTTCGCAGTCAGAGTCCGCCGGCACCACCTTCCGCGAAATCTCTGACGCGCAGCCCGTCGGCCTCCTCGTCTTCAAAACCATGACCGACCCCTTCGCCGGCCGCATCAGCTTCTTCAAAGTCATTAGCGGCGTCGTCAAAAACGATGCGACCCTCGAAAACTACACCCGCAGCGGTCAGGAACGCCTCGCCCACCTCTCCGTCATGCAGGGCCGCAAAGCCATCGATGTCATCGAGTTACACGCCGGCGACATCGGCGCCGTGGCCAAGCTGCGCGAGACCCTCACCGGCGACACTTTAGGACAAAAAGGCGCCGACATCCAGATCGACCTGCTGCCCCTGCCTGAGCCGGCCATGACCTACGCCATCGAGCCCAAGACCCGCGCCGACGAAGACAAACTCGCCCCCGCCATCCACAAACTCATGGAAGAAGACCTGCTTATCCGCTTCTTCCGCGACCCCATGACCAACGAATTCCTCATCGCCGGCGCCGGCCAGCCCCACATTGAAACCATCGTGTCGCGTCTCAAAAAGCGCTATCATGCTGAGGTCACTCTCAAGGCTCCCAAGGTGCCTTATCGCGAAACCATTCGCGCCCGCGCCGAAGCCCAGGGCCGCCACAAAAAGCAGACCGGCGGTCACGGCCAATTCGGCGACTGCAAAATCCGCATGGAGCCCCTCGCTCGCGGCGGCGGTTTCGAATTCGCCAACGAAATCTTCGGCGGCGCCATCCCGCGGCAATACGTGCCCGCCGTCGAGAAGGGAATCGTCGAGTCGGCCGTGCGCGGTTATCTCGCCGGCTATCCAGTCGTCGACTTCAAAGTGACCGTCATCGACGGCAGCTACCACGACGTCGACTCCAATGAAATGTCCTTCAAAATGGCTGGCCGCCTCGCCTTCCGCAAGGCCATGGAGTCCTGCAAACCCTGTCTTCTCGAGCCCGTCATGAAAGTCGAAATCGAGGCTCCCGACGAGTTTGCCGGCACCCTCATGGGCGACCTCAACGGCCGTCGTGGCCGCGTCCACGGCATGGAGTCCAAGGGCCGCACCACCCTTATCAACGCCGAAGTTCCCATGGCAGAAATGCTCACCTACGGAACCTTGCTCACCTCAATGACGCAAGGCAAAGGCAGCTATCGCATGGAGATGCATCATTACGATATCGTCCCCCAGCTAGTCGCCGACAAAATCCTCGCCAACGCCAAACGCCCCGTCGAAGAAGAGGAAGAATAGCCCCACTACTGAACATCGCACGAACGTTGTGTGGAAAATCGATACTGTTTGGGTGCCCCATCCATTCCCGCGCTTTTTGGGGGAATGGGTGGGAAAGCACAAACCCCAATCGGGTGCCCCCGGCGAACCGGAGCCTCTTCAGTATCGATCAAGCGCGGAATATCTTCTGCAATATGGAGCGCCTTCAGGCCGCCCGCATCACGATGGGCGCGATCTTGACTCGCAGCTTTTTGCTGGCCTGCCACAGGTCGTAATCTGCCTGTAGCTTGACCCAAAGATCTGGCCTTGAATTGAGTGCTGCGGCTAGCCGTAAAGCCATGTCAGCGGACACCGCCGCCTTCCCATTCACAATTCGCGAAAGCGCTGCTCTGGTTACTTTCAGATGGGAAGCCAAGGCGGTCACGGTCAGCCCCAGGCCTTCCATGTACTCCTGGATGAGTTCTCCAGGGTGCGGGGGGTATGCATCATGTTGGCACCTCCTAGTGTCCCGTCTCTGAGAGTCACAACAAAACAGAGACTGTCATTCTGAGAGAACGGGGCCCCGAACGCTTTTCAGTTCGGGGGTGGTGAGCGAAGAATCTGCTTTTGTCCTTCGGCGAA
>Ga0224527_1001340_pt1 | contig 12525 bp, 13 predicted proteins | sample CBST0metaG_FD_179882 | JGI IMG/M metagenome (GOLD analysis project Ga0224527, IMG submission 179882) | Peat soil microbial communities from Stordalen Mire, Sweden - C.B.S.T0 | ecosystem: Environmental > Terrestrial > Soil > Wetlands > Peat | place: Sweden: Norrbotten County, Stordalen Mire... | reverse complement strand
GTGCGCGATCCTGCGAGGATTTTTCATCCTGGGCCGGCACGGCGAACAGAGAGGGCGAGAGCGTGGCCGTGAGCGTCACCCGATTGTGCTTTTGGCTGACGACCGCGGTTTTGAGCAACTCCTTGAGGCCGTTGTTGGCGGAGTTGTCGGGAAGCGGTGCGGTGAAGGTGCGGGCCAGGGCAACGAGCGTGGTGAGCGCGGCGGTCTGGTTGGCGGCCACTCGATCGCTGGGCGCGATTTCTTCCACCCGCAGGCGCAGAGAGCCGACGATGGGCAACTCCGGGGCCACGCTGGCCACGATGGTGGAGTCGGCCTCCAGGGGCAACGAGAAGCCAAAGACCTTGATGGCGCCGCTCTCGGAGAAGGGCAGACCGATTTGGCCCACGCCCCAGGCCAGGGAGAGCAGCGGCACCTCGTGGTAGTGCTGGTTGAGCAGCGTCGAGTCGGCAAAAGGCCACGCGGCGGTGCTATGGCGGTCGAGCATGGAGTGGATCTGCTCGGGGGTGGGGGTGTTGGAGACGGCCACCATGTCGTAGCCGATCTGGGCCACGCGCACCGTCCGACCCTCGGACGGGATGCTGTAGACCGTGTGCCCGGCGTAGGACTCGCGGGAAGCGGCGTGGGCTTCGAGCCAGGAGTTGAGTTTCTGGCCGGTGATCTTGCCCACCAGAACCATCGAGTAAGCCACCGGCCCATTGGGACCGTTGGGGTCGGGCATGCGGTGCAGCGCGATGGCTGCCTGGTCCAGGTCGCGCTCCCAGTCGATGCCGGTAGCGTCCACAAACTGCTGATAATCGGGCACGCGCGTGGGCGGCTTCTGGTTCTTGTGGAGGAAGCCGCGCATGGGCTTGAAGTTGACGTAGAGGATGCCGTCGGACTCGGGGAGGAGGCGGGCGGCTTCCGGTGGGGCCTTGGAGCGCAGGAAAACAGCCAGGGCCAGCAGGACCAGGACTGCGGCGACAACCCAGAGCGTTCTGCGGGTGCGTTTATTCATTTCTTCGGGTCAACTTGGAACCGTCAAATTAACCCTAACATTACCGACGGAGGGCGTGGGGCCTCAGTTCACGCCAAAGTCGAATACACGGCTCGAACCTGTTGCTCCGGAAATATAGGGTCCAGCAACGACTCCACCGCTTGGTGAGACGAAGCCGTATTCTCCTTTGGTCAGTGGTGCGCTCAGCGTGACCTTATAAACACCGGGCCGGATCTTGGCATAAGTGAAGGCCACCATGGCCTTGTCATCCGTGCCGCCTGATCCGCCATATGCGTTGAACTTCCCAATGGTGGTTTCTCGAGTAGTCTCCTTCACGTCGAAGCGCAGCAGAGTGTACTCATTGGGCGTGCTGGTTCCTCCGAATGGGCTGGAAGCGTTACTGAGTCCCGCGCCTTGTTGTTCAAAATAGAAATAGAAGGCGATGTTCGGGTCAGCGATACGAACATTTGAATGCGCATTCCTGATAACCGCTTTGATCTTGGCCTTTGCAATTCCATATGTCACCGCTGAGGTGAAGATTCCACCGGTTTTCCCCTGGCTGTAAACAGATGGCTCCAACATGACCATTTTGTGATCAGGGGCCATTTCACTCAATGCGTAGATCCCCGCTTCGTGCGGAGCTGAAGGATCATCAGGATTGGCAGCGACTGGCTCGGCAGCCGCGCCCGGCAGAGGAATTGGGGCCATGGTCGCCGGTGCAGAGGCTTTGACCACGATCGCCGTGACCACCTTGTCGCTGACGCCAGCGCTTTTGAGAGCAATCAGTCCATTGGCTGAGGTGTCATATGTCCCAGGCGAAGCATGGATCGTGGAAATAATCAGATCCTCTGACAACCCAGCCTTGACGAGCTGGATGACGGAGTCGTTGTTAAGCGCCTGTTGAGCTGCGAGCAGAGGGCAAATTGCCAGGAACACGAGTACGAGCAAACCCTTGCGCATAAGAAACCTCTTCACTTTCCTGAACCGGTAAGGTCAATCTGAGATAGCGGTAAAGGGGCGACTATTTCGTCGCCTGCTCCAACTCTGCGTTCAAGTGGATGGTGCCGCCAGTGACGTTAAGCGTTTTGCCCCAGGCGGCGAAGCCTTTCTTCTTGACGGCAATCTGATGGCTGCCTGGAGCGACAGAGACGGTGGAGGGGGTATTGCCGACAAACGCGCCATCAATCTCGATATCTGCGCCGGACGGGGCAGATTCAATGGCGAGTGAAGCCTGAACGGCAGCGGCAGGCGACGTGCCTGGTCCGGTAGCAGAAGGCGCTGCGCCGAACTTGCTCATGTCCAACTGCATGTCTCCGTTGATGTATGCCGTTGTTTCTGTACCTTTTGGTATCGTGATGTCCTTGCCATGCATGAGCAGAAACAAAGCCGAGCCGCCCAGAGTGAAGATAGCGGTAGCTGCCATGGCGCCGACCATTGCACCCGTATGGCTTCCTCCTTTTCCACCCGCGGTTGCTGTCAACGCGGCCTTCTCGTTGTCCACCAATCGCACGTAGTCCAAAGTCATATCCAGCTTGCCTTCGCGCCCCATTCTTCTTTTGGGTTGTGCATCGGTCACTGTTGCTGACGCACTTGCCCCTTTGGCAATCACCACCATACCCATCACTTGAACTTCATCGAGGACCTCGAAGTCTATGTGCTCGCCAACCTTCGCGTCTGCCGAGGAGATGTTTCGTCCAATGCGCAATTTGATGGGCGTTCCATCAACCAGCGTATTTGGCTTTGCCTGGACCGCAGGTGAAGAAGAGGCCGGAGTCGCTTGCTTGGCTGCAGGTGTTTCAGGAGTAGGTAGGGGCTGCTGAGCCACTAACAAAGGGCAGATTGTAAGGTAGAGGACAGCGAAGGAAGTATTACGCATACAGCTTCTCCTTAACTTTCAGGACTATCAAGAGGGTTATTGGGTTAGCGACAGCATCATCTACCCAAAGCATGGCTTTTGCAAATAAATCCTGAGGCGGAGAAGTTTCCTATCGGCCCTCCGGGACGAGGCGGTGTATGGGGAACGCGGACCCAAGGTTTCGCTGCGCTTCCCCTGGACTCCTTCGAAAATACCATCGGAGGAATTCAGCAGGGAGTTTGTCGGACGTATTCGCAGCGACCCTCCGGGGCGCTACTCCTGTTTGGCATGCTTACCCAGGATTGCGCTACGCTCCATCCTGGGCTATTTTCATTTCCTCCCTCTGGGAGGAATGCCCGCGATGGTGTTCTCTCCGTATTTCCGGGGTGGAAGGATTGCCCTTCCGGGAGGAATGTCCGCGATGGCGTTCTCTCCGTGTTTCACGGGTGGAAGGATTGCCCTTCCGGGAGGAAGGCCCCTTCGGAAGGATTGCCCGCGATGGTGTGACCTGCGTGTCTCCCGGAGGGAGGCGGCGAGAATAGCCCAGGGTGGAGCCCGCCTCGGCGGACGTAACCTTGGGTTAGGGTTCGACCAACACCGCTCCGCCCCGGAGGGTCGACCGAACTCAGCCCAGAGGGCCGGCCGAACCCATGCGTGCCCGTTGTTATAGGATGCGGTCTGACATGGGACATACCTATTGCTCCTCGCTGTTTCATTGCGTCTTCTCCACCAAGGAACGCCGCGGGCTCATTGCGCCGGACGTGCAGCCGCGCTTGTGGGCCTACATGGGCGGCATTGCACGAGAACACGAGATGAAGGCCCTGGCAGTGGGAGGAATGGACGATCACGTACATCTTCTGCTGTCCCTGCCACCGTCTCTGCCCGTGGCCACAGCGATGCGGGAGATCAAGAGCGGGTCTTCCCGATGGATGCACGAGACCTGCGAGTTACCGGGATTTGAGTGGCAGGAAGGCTATGGAGCTTTTTCGATTGGATGGGGGCAGGTGGAGGTTACCCTGGCATACATCGCCGGCCAGAAAGAGCATCACCAGAAGCGCGATTTCCAGGCGGAGTTCGTTGCCATCCTCAAGAAGCACCAGATTGAATACGATTCCCGGTATGTGTGGGGCTGAGTTTCGGTTGCGTTGCGGCCGGGCCTTACGGAGGCGCGGACCCTGCGCTTTACCCTGGGCTATTCTCGTTCCCTCGCTCCGGGAGGATGACCTTTCCGGGAGTGTTACCCCCTCAGGGAGGAAGGCGTCTGACCTCGCTTTTTTTCGTCTTCCGACCCCTCCGTTTTTCGCCGTCGGCCCCCGGTTCTCCACTCTTGATTCGGCCTCCGGTTTGCTCCCTTGGCGACGGTATGCTAACCTTTATTTCTGTGCCGTGGAACGTGCGGAGTGGCAGTGTGTCCGCACCTTTTTTGGGCTCCGGGGTGGTTTCCGGGTGGATAGGGCTGGCGTAGCTCAGCTGGTAGAGCATCTGATTTGTAATCAGAGGGTCGGGGGTTCAAATCCCTTCGCCAGCTCCACTTAAGGGAAACTGGAACGGACCTGAAGCGGCAGAAAGTTTTGCTGGCGAGCAAGTTTTCTTGAGCGCCGGACCTGTCCTCTGCGGTGATCCCACTGAGGTGCATGCTCCGAAAAGCCGGAGATTCTCCGGTAGGGATTTGATGCGCTGAATCGGGTATTTGCAAGGTACAGGCAGGGTTGGGCACAGGTGGCCGAGTGGTTAATGGCAGCAGACTGTAAATCTGCCGCTCTTTGGAGCTACGGAGGTTCAAATCCTCCCCTGTGCACCATGATTTGAGGGCGCTGGAATGGGCGAAGTGACGAAAATACGCCCATCTGGTCCAAAAGCCGCGGAGATGCAACGCAGCGGCTCGGACCTGGAGCGAAGATTTCCAGTGGCTCTTGCGCTGTATGCGGTGTTGGCAGTGCTGGTTTGGTTTACTCTGGATGGAGGCAAGGTTTTCGTCCTGGGTAAATGGGTGGAGTTGCGGTGGATACCGCTGTTGATTCTGGGCGGTTTGGCTTTGCGCACCGTGTTGGCCCGTCAGGCGGATCGAATTCGCCGCGGCGGGGAAGAGGGCGGCCGTACGACGCCCAAGAGTTTGTAGAAGGCTGATGTAGCTCAGTTGGTAGAGCACTCCCTTGGTAAGGGAGAGGTCACCGGTTCAAGCCCGGTCATCAGCTCCAGATTTTCGGTTGTCCGCGTTCAGTTCCCAGTTTTCAGCCAGTGCGGTTTTGGATCAGGCAGCAAGTGGCCTGTGCCCGCGGGGTGGAGTTCGAAACTGATGGCTGGCAGCTTAAGTTCGGGCGGGAGTAACTCAGTGGTAGAGTCACAGCCTTCCAAGCTGTTGGTCGCGGGTTCGATCCCCGTCTCCCGCTCCAAAGTCGGGGTCTCCGGCGATGGGTTCTTATCGCTGGGGTGAGAAGTTAAGCAAAGCAGTGGATGGGCTGAGAAGCCTGGGGCGAAGGCAGGGAATGATGTTCGAGCAGGCCACGATTGCAGTCCAGGACGAGCGGGATTATGCGCAGTTGCATGTGCTGATCGACGCCGCCTTCGACGCGCGGGATGTGGAAGTCTTCCTGAACCGCATCGTCAAGTCCAAGCTGCGGATTCGCGACTTTGAAGGCATTCTCGATCGCGGATTGCTGGGCAAGCAGGCGGCAGGGTTTTACACGAAGTTGCCCTCATCCGACCAAGGTTTGACCCGCGAGCGGTATCTGAGGCTTGTGGAAGCGGTGCCGGACGAGTTGCGGCAGCGGTATTTCAGGGTATACGCCAGCTACTGAGGGCGAACCCGAAGGTTTACATTTCCGGCATGGCCGGTGACAAGAAAAAGTCTAACGGAAGGAACTGAAGAGCATGGCGAAGGAAAAGTTTGACCGTTCGAAGCCGCACGTAAACGTGGGGACGATCGGACACATCGATCACGGCAAGACGACGCTGACGGCAGCGATCACCAAGGTATTGGCGAAGCACAATCCGAAGAATTCGTTCCGTTCGTTCGACTCGATCGACAACGCGCCTGAAGAGCGGGAGCGTGGTATCACGATCGCGACGGCGCACGTGGAGTATGAGACGGCAAACCGTCACTACGCGCACGTGGATTGCCCTGGGCACGCCGATTACATCAAGAACATGATCACCGGCGCAGCGCAGATGGACGGCGCGATTCTGGTGGTGGCAGCGACCGACGGTCCGATGCCGCAGACCAAGGAACACGTGTTGTTGGCCCGCCAGGTAGGCGTGCCGTACATCGTGGTCTTCCTGAACAAGTGCGACGCGGTGGAAGACGAAGAGTTGACCGACCTGGTCGAAATGGAAGTACGCGAGCTTTTGAGCAAGTACCAGTTCCCGGGCGACGATGTTCCGGTGATCCGCGGTTCGGCTCTGGGCGCGTTGAACGGCGAGCCCAAGTGGGAAGCGCAGATCGATGCCTTGATGGAAGCGGTGGACAAGTATGTTCCGCGTCCTGATCGTGCGGTTGACCTTCCCTTCCTGATGCCGATCGAAGACATCTTCTCGATCTCGGGTCGCGGCACGGTGGTTACGGGCCGCATCGAGCGCGGCAAGATCAAGGTAGGCGAGCCGGCAGAGATTGTGGGCTTCCGCGAGACGCGTCAGACGGTTGTGACGGGCGTGGAAATGTTCAAGAAGCAGCTGGATGAGGGCCTGGCGGGCGACAACGCGGGACTTCTTCTGCGCGGCATTCCGAAGGAAGACGTGGAGCGCGGGATGGTTCTGGCGAAGCCTGGATCGATTACGCCCCACACCAACTTCAAGGGTGAAGTCTACATTCTGAGCAAGGAAGAAGGCGGTCGTCACACGCCGTTCTTCAAGGGCTATCGTCCCCAGTTCTACTTCCGCACGACGGATGTGACGGGCGTAGCGCAGTTGCCGGAAGGCGTGGAGATGGTGATGCCGGGCGACAATGTTCAGCTTGAAATCGAGCTGATCACGCCGGTAGCCATGGAAAAGGGACTTCGCTTCGCAATTCGTGAAGGCGGCCGCACCGTAGGCGCGGGCACCATCTCGGAGATCATCAAGTAAGTCAAGAGTGAACAGTTGTCAGTGGTCAGTTGTCAGTTTGGAATGCACGGCGTTTTGAACTGACAACTGAAGACTGAAAACTGACAACTGAAAGGATTGCAGGATGCGGGAAATCATTACATTGCAGTGCACCGAGTGCAAGGAGCGCAACTACTCGACGACGAAGAACAAGAAGACGACCACTGGCCGTCTGGAGTTCAAGAAGTTCTGTAACCGCTGCCGCAAGCACCAGGTTCACAAGGAAACCAAGTAAAGCAGTCGTCAGTTTTCAGTTGTCAGTGATCAGCAAGTTCCTTGCGTACCAGGGCTCTTAAGTCTGACCACTGATTGCTGACCACTGATTCTGTTTTTAGGGGCGTAAGCTCAACGGCTAAACTGTCGGTCTCCAAAACCGAACTTGGGGGTTCGAATCCCTCCGCCCCTGCCAGATTGAGTACGGATGCGCCGGGCTTGAAGCCGGGCGCGAAGGAACGGAAGTATGGGAACCAAGGCAACACTCGTGAACGGCGAAGAACGGCCGATTAAGCGGCAGGGCGATAATGCGCCCAAGAAGTACTTCGGCAGCGTGGTTGGCCAGTGGAATGAGTTCACACGCTTTCTGACCGATGTTCGCGGCGAGATGCGCAAGGTGGTGACTCCCTCGCGCAAGGAAGTCGAATCCACCACCACGGTGGTGATCATCGCGGTTTTCATCTTCGGATTGTATTTCTTCGTGGTGGACCGGATCTTCGACATCGGCCTGAAACTGTTGCTGAGCAGGCTGGGCGGATTGCAGTAGCAGAGCAGTCGCGAATCGAGAACATGATGGCAGAAGAACTAGAACAACCCGCAGAGCAATCTGCAGAACAATCCGCAGAACCACCCGTCGAGCAACTCGCCGAGCAGCCGCAACCGGTGCGCAATGAGCGCTTCATGTGGTACATTCTGCACGCCTACTCGGGCTTCGAGCGCAAGGTGCGCGAGTCGATCGAGAGCCGCGTGCAGGCGTTCGGATTGAGGGACAAGGTGGGACGGGTGATGATTCCCACCGAGCCGGTGACGGAGATAGTCAACGGCAAAAAGCGCACGGTTGAGCGGGTATTTCTGCCCGGCTATGTGCTGGTCGAGATGGAACTCGACAACAACCTTTGGCACGTTCTGAAGGACACGCCGAAGGTCACGGGATTTTTGGGCACAGGCGACAAGCCGGTGGCGCTCACCGAGGAAGAAGTCAGTTCGATTCTCTTCCGTTCGGAGACCTCCAAAGACAAGCCGCGCATGAAGATCAAGTTTGAGAAGAACGAGTCGGTTCGGATTACCGACGGCCCGTTCGCCAACTTCAATGGCATTGTGGATGAGATCAACGAAGATCGCGAGACGCTCAAGGTCATGGTGACCATCTTCGGACGTTCCACCCCGGTCGAGTTGGAGTTTGGCAAAGTCGAAAAGATTGAGTAGTTGCAGTTTCCAGCTATTAGCTTCCAGCTTCTAGCCGGATCGTCCTCCTAGCGGACTCCGGTTGCAAGCGAACGCTTCGGCCGCAACTCCAAAATTTGAACAGGTAACACGTCCAGCTAAAGGCTAGAAGCTAGGAGCTAGAAGCTGGTCCAAAGGAACATACCATGGCACCTCCGAAGAAAATTACCGGTTACGTCAAGCTGCAGATTGTTGCCGCCAAGGCCACGCCTGCGCCGCCAGTCGGTCCCGCGCTCGGTCAGGCGCAGGTCAACATCATGGAGTTCTGCAAGCAGTTCAACGCTCGCACGCAGAACAAAGAGATGGAAGGCCTGGTCATCCCGGTCGTCATCACGGTTTACGCCGACCGCTCTTTCACCTTTATCACCAAGACGCCGCCCGCCGCTGTTCTGTTGAAGAAGGCCGCCGGCATCGCCAAGGGTTCCGGCACGCCGAACAAGGAAAAGATCGGCAAGGTCACCGAAGCCCAGGTTCGCGAGATCGCCACCACAAAGATGCCCGATCTAAATGCCGCCTCGGTTGAGACGGCCATCAAGAGCATCAAGGGCACCGCGCGTTCGATGGGTATCGACGTCGTCGCGTAAGGTTCCTGCTTCAAACTTTGAGAGGCCCTCCCCAACGGGAGGGCCTTTTTGCGTCTGGGTGATCAGGTGTATTCGAGTATCTATCCGAATCCTGTTCTTTAATCCCAGCTCGATGAGCACATTGGCCGGCAGCAACAACGGATGCCGGCTTTGGATGATTCAGGATTGTTTTATCCAACCGTTGCCGGGAGGAAACTGAGTCAAGGATAGGAAACCTGTCGTCCAGTGGCGGGATACAAATTGGCGTACGATCCGGCACAAAGCGGGTTTTCGGTTTCGCAAGCGGCGTCAGCTTTCTATTCCGGATTCATGGCGATGGTGTAGTCGTACCACTCGACGATCTTTCCTTTCTTGAGAAAGAACACGCCTACGCCATGCCACGACTTCAGCGGACCCTCGGCGAAGGAATCCATTCGTTCGGTGAAGACCATGGGACCCTTGGCGAGCGTGCCGAGAACTTTGAACTCTTTCACGCCGTGCAAACCCTTCTTGATTGCTTGGCCCACGGCTTCCTTGCCCTTGATGGGATCGTGCGTCTCGTCCACCCGGTAGGCGACATTGGCTGCCAGCGACGACATCAGCTTGTCGAAATCATGACTCGCCCAGGCTTTGCAAAACTCGTTCACGGTTCGAGCGTTGTCGTTCTCCTCGTTGCTCCACGTGGCAGCACTCGCCTGTGCGGGAAGGAGAAGGGGTGCCGCGATGCCCGTGACCGCTGTTGCCAGTGCCCTTCGGCGAGTGACCGGGGCGGCTGCTTTTGCGCCGTCGGCTTCTATCTAATTCGGTCCAGAATCTCATGGGTCATTCCCTCCTGTAGGTACGTCGCGCGCAGTCTATCATCCAGAGGGGCTGGGGAGGAGAGCGGCGGAAAAGCCGGGGACGAAAGAACGAGTTAAGACACCGGATCAAGTGACTGAATTCAACGCGCGCTTCTCTTTGCCAAGGCATTCATTGAAGTGGACCTCTACCGGAAAGGGGCCAAGTCTGAGGTTGTGAACTGCTGTCGTCAGGCCGAAGCGCTCCTCCACACGGCAAGTCTGCGTAAACGAGATGCCCGTGGCTAAAGCCAGGTCTGTTTGCAGGCCAGCATTCATGGGCCTGAAGGCCCATGCTCCCTCCGTTCACTGTATGGTGTGCAGGAAAGTCGCTTGGCGCAAACAGGCCAAGGTGCGCTTCCGGTCACGACTTGCCGCGTTTTGCGGTTCCGGCTGTATCGTCGCCCGCTTGGAAGTTACTCATCAGCAAGCGGAATTGAAGTAGGCATTCCGATCTATTCAGTACCTACCGTTGCGGGGTAGTCAAACCGAGTTTTGGATCGTTTCCTCGTGCTACCGTCCTATTTGCTGACATGAAGAGGAGCAGAAGCCCGGGCCTAAATAGGCTGCGGAAAGCGGCGACCTTGCACAATCTCCGACTGGACACAGTGACTCTGGTTTCGCTCTAGAACATCCTTCCCAGGGTGACGAAGACTTTGCGGTGGCCGGCGTCGCCGACTGAGACGCCCAGGGTGACGAAGCCGATGGGGGTGTTGGCGATCAGGCCGGCGAATCCGTCTTGACGCAGAATCGCGCGCTGGTCCGGAGACCAGATTTGTCCGCTCTCATAGGAGATGCCGGCATAGAGTCCCTGCCCCAGCCCGGTGGGCAGAGCCGCGATGCGGCGCAGGTAGCCGGCGCGGGTCAGGAAGGTGTCGGTGCCGCGGTACTCGTCGAACGAGGAGGCGGAGAGGCGCATTGGCCCGCCCAGTGTGAAGCGGTAGGGCTCGGCCACCCGGGCGCGCAGATAGGAGTTGAGGCTCGCGCTGACGGCCAGGATGTTGCGCTCTCTCCACTGCCGGGTGCGATCGACGGTAAGCTCGACGACGGGGGCATTGTCGCTGCTGGCGGCGTGGTACAAAGCTCCGGCAGAGGCGAACAGGCGGAAGCCGTTGGGCGAGATGGTGCTGGCGGCGGCTCGATCGAGCTTGATGTGCAGGAGGCCGGTCTGCGCGGTTCCGGAGAGGAAGGGACCGCCGCCGACGCCGGTTTTGAGGCTCCAGCGGGTGTCAATTGCGTGCCATTCGGCGGAAACCTGCAGGCTGCTGCTGAAGGTGCGTCCCACCTCCAGGCCGGAGCTGAGATTCTGCTGGAAGCGTTCGGCGACGCGTTTCTGATTGGCCCAGATGTAGACCGGTTCGCGGACGACGCCGATGTGGGGCTCGAGGAAGTATCCGCTGGGGTTGAGCAGACGGTAGTACTCGGCGGAGAGATTGGTTCTGTAGCCGACCGAAGCGCCGGCACGCAACTCGGAGCCGTAACCGCCCAGATTCTGGTCGACCACGCGCAAAGCCACTTCCATGCGGCTGATGTTGGAGGTGGATGCGGCTAGGGTGGGGCCAAACAGGAGATACGGCGGGCCGATGGGGTCCTTGCTCAGACGAACCAGGATCCCGGTATCGGGATTGGGAACCTCGGTGGCGCCGGCCGCGGGCGCGGGAGAAGGCGAAAAGGCTTCGTAGGTGGCGGCGTAATCGCCGTTGGACTGGATGGTCTTCAAGGCGTCGAGGGTGTGGACCGGCGAAACGGGCTGTCCTTCGAGCGGCTTCATGTCGCTCTGGACTTGGCGAATGGCCCCCGGCTCGCCACCATCCACGCGCACCTGGCGCAGCACGCCGGGCAGCGGCAGGCGGCGGCTGTTGCGGGCGGCAAGATACGTCTTCCAATCCTGCTCGTCGAGAGCGAAACGCAGCAGGCTGGCGCGGCTCTGCTCGGCGGCCTGATAGCCGGCCTGGACGAGTTCGGCGGCTTTGGCGTAGTCGAAGGCGGAGAACTTGCCGACCGGGACGTTGACGATTACATCGGCCAAGCGCTCGGCTTTTTCCACGTTGGCCACGATGCCTGCCGAGAAGGCGCGGTTGAGCACGCCGACGATGGAGCTGGTATCCGCGCCGGAGAGGGGCGCGTCCTCAAGGTGCACGGCGATGATGGTGTCGGCGTGGAGCTCGCGCTTGAGAACGTCGGTGGGGAGGTTGTCGAGGATGCCGCCATCGACGAGATAGTGGCCGTTGCGGCCCTGCACGGGCGGAAAGACGCCGGGAATGGAGATGGAGGCGCGCACCGCCTGGGGCAGCGGGCCACGGTCGAAGGTGACCGACTGGAGCGCATCCAGGTCCGTGGCCACGCAGCGGAAGGGAATGGGCATCTGGTTGTAGTCGAGTTCCTGGCCGTTGTAGGCGGGCATGTTGGTGAGGAGGAACTCGTCGACGCCGCGGTCGGAGAGCAGGGCATTGCGCAGGCCGAGCCCGTGTTTGAGGCCAAAGGTAATGGCTTGGGGCATCTCCATGCGGTCCTGGCGGCGGCGGAAGCTGGAGTCGGCATACGACGTTTGCAGGGTGAAGACATTCAGAAAGGCGTCGCTGACTGCAAGGGCGCGCATCTGCGCGGGGGAATCGCCGCTGGCGTAAAGACCGCCCACCAGCGAGCCCATGCTGGTTCCGGCGATGCGGTCGATGGGGATGCGGTGCTCCTCCATCCATTGGAGAACGCCGACGTGGGCCAGGCCGAGGGCGCCACCGCCCTCGAGAGCCAGTCCGATGGCGGGCCGGCCGGCAGGAGCAATTG
>Ga0224527_1001339_pt1 | contig 12534 bp, 11 predicted proteins | sample CBST0metaG_FD_179882 | JGI IMG/M metagenome (GOLD analysis project Ga0224527, IMG submission 179882) | Peat soil microbial communities from Stordalen Mire, Sweden - C.B.S.T0 | ecosystem: Environmental > Terrestrial > Soil > Wetlands > Peat | place: Sweden: Norrbotten County, Stordalen Mire... | reverse complement strand
CAACGTGGCCAACTTCACCAAGCCCGCTGCCGGTCAGCCGGCGCTGATCAGCTTCAGTGACGTGACCACGATGTTTCACGAATTCGGCCACGCCCTGCACGGCTTCTTCGCCAACAGCAAATACCCGAGCCTTTCCGGAACCAACGTGCCCCGCGATTTTGTCGAGTTCCCCTCGCAGTTCAATGAGCACTGGGCAAGCTGCCCTGAGGTTTTCGCTCACTACGCAAAGCATTACAAAACCGGCGAGGCGATGCCCGCAGAACTGGCCGCGAAGATCAAGAAGGCGGAAACCTTCAACCAGGGATACATGCTCACCGAGTTGCTGGCCGCTGCGGAACTGGACATGCAGTGGCACATCCTGGCTCCTGGCGCTCCCGTTCAGAAGCCCGACGCGTTTGAGGCTGCGGCGCTCCAGAAGACACACTTGTCACTGGCCACGGTTCCTCCGCGCTACCGCTCCAGCTACTTCATGCACATCTGGAGCAACGGCTATGCCGCCGGCTACTACGCCTATCTCTGGTGCGAGATGCTGGATGACGATGCCTACCAGTGGTTTCAAGATCACGGCGGCCTGACGCGCGCCAACGGCGACCGCTTCCGCCGGATGGTGCTTTCTCGCGGCAATACAGAGGACCTTGCGCGGTTGTATGCCGCATGGCGCGGCGCGGAACCCGCTCCCGGCCCCATGCTTAAAGCGCGCGGCCTGGAACCGGCAACGTCATCAAAATAACTGCGCTGTCGATTTTGCGCCGCATCAAAAACTCAGCCCCAGGTTTCGCTTCGATGCCTGGGGCTGAACTTTATATGTTGTGAAATTTCAAGAGGCTGTCTATTCGGTCGAGAGCAACTTACCAGGGTTTCCGAGCAAAACTGACGCTTGTAAAGCGACAGATTCAGCGTGCGATTGCTTTGCCTTCAGCTTCGGCCCCGCTGGCACCCATCAGGATGAGCGAGCGTTGAGCGAAGGGCGAATAGACGAGAAGCGTGGTGCAGGCCAGCGCTAGAGCGAAGCCAGAGTAACTATATCTCCTGTTGAGTTTTGTGCAGGGCCGTCGCTCCCTGGGGGGCGCGTCGACTTGACCGCTGCGGCTTCGAGATACATCAACTCTGGTTTCGCTGTAGTCCGATCTGTTCTGCTTCATCGTGAATTTTCTGCTCGGAGATGGATGGGCTTTCGCGGGGAGGACAAGGGCGAATGCGGGCTGATCCGGTATGCTTCCCTCATGCGTTTGCCGGATGGCGACAGGGTATTGGTGCAGGTGATGGACGGGGCGCTGGCGGATGCGGCGCGGCGGGCGGGGGAATGGCTGGTGTGTCGGCCGGGTTGTACGCAGTGCTGCTGCGGGGCGTTTGCGATCAGCGAGCTGGACGCGCTGCGGCTGGGCGCGGGGATGGATGCGCTGCGGAGCGCGGAACCGGCGTTGGCCGCGGAGATTGAGCGGCGGGCGCGGGCGTGGATTGCGGAGAACGGGGCTGATTTTCCCGGCGATACAGAAACGGGGATACTCGGCAGCTCCGACGCGGAACGGGAGAGCTTCGAGGAGTTTGCCAACGAGGCGGTTTGTCCGGCACTGGACCCCGCGACGGGGCGCTGCGAGGTGTACGCGTCTAGGCCGATGACTTGCCGCGTCTTCGGCCCGCCGGTGCGCATGGAGGGCGGCGCGGAGGGAGCCGAAGGGCTGGGCCACTGCGAACTCTGCTTTACGGGCGCAACGCCGGAGCAGGTGTCCGCCTGCGAGATGGCAGTTCCGCTGGAGATGGAGGCAAAGCTGCTCGACAAGATTCAGAAAGCGGGCGAAACCGTGGTGGCTTTTGCGCTGCTGCGGTGACGGGAGTTTTGCGCCGAATGGTTTGAATCCTCAGGCGAGAGCGGGGTTCGTGCTTGCCAGGGTTTGAAAATCCAGATTTGGGGCACCTGGCGTTTTTGCCTTTCATGCCTTCGTTAACCGCCCGGACGAATGACGGGCAAACCAGAAACTGGCTCTCGGCTTGAGCATCGGAATTCGGCATGGGGTTTCCGGGAATGGCCTAAACTTGAGGTGTGGACACTTTATTGCCAATGCGCCCCTGCTGGGTTGAGATTCGCACACGTTCCCTGGAAGAAAACTATCGATATCTGGTGAGCCTGGCCACTCCCGATGCGGAGCTGCTGGCCATTGTGAAGGCCAATGCCTATGGGCACTCGCTGGAGATTTGCGCTCCGGCGGCGGTGCGCGCAGGAGCTAAGTGGCTGGGCGTGGCCTGCGTGGAAGAGGCCGTAGCGGCGCGGGCCGTGTGCCCCGAGGCACGGATTCTGGTGATTGGCAGCGCCTTTCCCGGACAGGGGGCGGAGGTGGTGGCGAACGGACTGACGCCAGCGGTGTGGGAGACTTGGCAGTTGGACGAGTTGGAAGCGGCCGCGCGCGCGGCGGGCTTGAGGGCTGGATCGCTGCCGGTTCACATGGAACTTGATACAGGCATGAGCCGCCAAGGCGTGGACGAGGACACGATCGGGCCGGTGCTGGCGCGGTTTACGCCCGAGTCGCCGCTGAAGCTGGAGGGCGTGATGACGCATCTCTACGCTGCGGACGAGACGGACGGGCGGGTGACAAAAGAGCAACTGGCGCGGGTGGAAAAGGCTCTGCAACGGCTTGAGGGCGCGGGGCTTTATGCGGAGTGGCTGAACGTGGGCAGCTCCGCCGCGCTGATGGCTGGCGAGACGCACAGCATTGTGGAAATGGCCGCGCGGCACGGGATGAAAGCGATGATTCGGCCAGGGTTGGTGCTCTATGGGCTGGCTCCGCGCTTTGAGCCGGACGAGCCCGCATCGGTGGCCGCGGCGCGCGCCAGGCTGCAACCGGTGCTGAGCTGGAAGACACGGGTGGCCGGTGTACGGTCGATTTCCGCAGGGACAACGGTGGGCTACAACGGAACGTTTGTGGCCACGGAGCCGATGCGGCTGGCGCTGTTGTCGGTGGGCTACGCTGACGGGCTGGACCGCAAGCTTGGCAACCACTTCAGCCTGCTGGTCGGCGGACAGAGAGCGCCACTGGTGGGACGCGTCAGCATGGATCAATCCGTGGTGGACGTGACCGATATTCCGGGAGTCAAAGCCGGGGACGACGTGGTGATCCTGGGAACGCAGGGGAACGAAACCGTTTCGGCTTTCGATCATGCCGATGTGGAAGGAACGATTCCGTGGGAGGTGTTTACGCGGATCGGGCAGCGTGTGCGGCGAATTGAGGTTTAAGAAACAGGGCCAGGGACTATAGTGGTGCTCCAATTGGTGCTGAGGGAAAGCGCAACCGCTCTATATATCCGGCAAATAAATACCGCCTTCGTGCTACCCCATCCTAGCCACAAAAACAAAGACGTGGCGAGGATGGGGCACCCGAACATTGTTGGTATTTATTTGCCGAAGCATCTGTTACTGCGTGACTGGCTGCGCGGGCAGCGACTTGTGCGCCTTCAAGTGGCGCGCGTTGGGCGGCGCGGGAGCAGCGGGAGACTCGGGTGCGGCCACCGCGTTTGGCAGCGGCGGCTTGGCCGGGAAGGCGGGGCCCTTTTTGAGGCGAAGGTCGCCGTTCTCCGTGTTGAGGACGATTCGGGAGCTGCCGGAACCGATGCGGCCGTTGACCGTTTTGCTTTCGTCACCGCTGATGGCGAGTCCGAAATCCGAGACGATGTCGCCGTTATGCGTACGGCCATTCACGTTGGCCGAGGCGTTGGGCGGCAGGGTCAACTCAACATCGCCCTTGCTGTTCCGGGCTTCCACGCTGTAAACGCCAGCAGGCTCCACGGAGATGCTGCCAGTGCGGTTTTCCACGTAAACATCGCCGTAGATCTGGTTGAGGTCAATATCCTTCGAATGCGTGACCACGTGAAGTGCTCCGGTGGCTTCAGTAACGCGCAACTCGTCGGAGTCGAGGGCCAAGTCGCCGGGAAGCGCGGTCACCTGCAGGTCCGTGACCGAGGTGTGCAGCTTGATGGGTCCCGAGATGTTCTCCATGTGCACCTCGCCGAAGATCTCTCCATTCACGTTGATCCTACCCTTGATTTCAGAGAAGGTCATGTCACTGGAGTTGCCTTCGAGGGTGAGATCACCCGTCACCTGGTTGGCGAAGAAGTCGTGCTTGCCGCCGGAAAAGCGCGCCTGCACCGGACCGCTAATCGCGCTCAGATGCGTGTCGCCGTGCGCCACGTCGATGGTGATTCCGGCGCCCAGTCCAGATGCAGTGACATCGCCATGGCTGGCGTTCACCGTGACCCGCGCGGCCTTGGGAACGGTGACGACGAGGTCAAGCCGCCCGCTGTTGCTGCCTACGGACTTGATCAGCACGGCGTTTCCACTGACGACGGGATGAGGCATTTCCGCATCAAAGATTTTCTTTGCGTCTTCGTCGGAGCGGGCGTAGGCCACTTCATGCGCCTGTACCTGGACAGTGGACGAGTCGTCCGCGGTGACGCTGACATCGCCGCGGGGATTCTCGATATCGATGGAGGCGTTGGCGGCGATTTGCTGGTTCAGGATCTGCTGATCGTAGTCATGCTCGGGCAGTCCGAAGGCGTTGAAAAAGTCGCCGTTGTTGTTGTTGTTCCACTGAGAAAACCACGGATTCATGTGGTTCCATCCGGCAGCGGCAAAGCCCATGATGGCCAGCAGAATGAGGAGGCCGACAAAGCTGCCGCCGCGGCGCACCGGGGTTTTGCGTCGCAGATCGAGCGCCCACTCGCCCAGCAGGGCCAGCCCGGCGCCGATCAGAAGCAGCGGCCACCAGCGGCCATACCAGGACCAGAAATCGCCAACCGCGATGCGATTCGTAACCACCAGCAAAGCGACCACGCCGATGCCGATGAGAATGACAGGGCCGACGACCGAAGGAACACGCGGGCCGTACACACCCGCGTAGTTAGCCTTCATGGCATGACGCTGGGCGCGCCAGGCGGCCTTCTGCTGCTCCCGATAGATGCGCCACTGGGTCTTGGGGTCGTAAGGAGGATACGGGGGTGGCGGTGTGCCGCCCGGAGGCATGTTTGGAGGTACGCTACTCATAATTGCCCTCCTTCGGAGTCCTTCCCGAAGTCTTCCGAGTGAGCGGGAACAATGGCTGTGCCCGATGACGCCGGAGTTTGCACAGAGGCCGCGCCGGGATAAGGTTGACCAGGATAAGGCGCCTGGGGATAGTCGCCGCCTTCGGCAGTCAGCACCGCGCGCTCAGCCAGCAGGAGTACGCCGATCAGAATCAGCAGCAACGGCCAGAAAAGATGCCAGAAGTGATCGATGACGCCTGCCTGGTGCAACAGTGCAACCACCCCGATCAAAAGCAGAATGGCGGGCCAGCGCAGACGGCGAATCATAATGTAATGGCTCATTTGGAACCTCCTTGCGATTCTCCGATACGGCGAACGATCAGCCAGATGCCAAGCCCGATCAACAGTACCGGCCAGGCGAATTCAAAGACACGGCCAGAAAAGATATCGAACTGCTCCAGCAGGAAGAGCACACCCAGGGCGATGAGAATGATGGCGCCGATGGGCTCCCTGCGCCGCCAGCAGGCAGACGGAGGAATAGGCGGAACAGGAGGAATGGGAGGAACTCCCACACCGGTAAAACCAGCGGACGGCGGCGCATACGGGCCTGTGTACGGCTGCTGGTAGGGAGCCTGATACTGCCCCGCAAACGGCGGCTGAGAACCTCCGGCGACCGGACCAGGATTGACCGGGCCAACATCGGGCTGCCCCGGATCCTGCGGATGCCCGCCCCGGTTAAACCAGTTACCCGCTTCGTTCAGGCCCAACGGATCGGGCAGCGGCTGGCCGTCGCGGCGCGCCTTGGCGGTATAGTAGGCCTCGAACACCTGGTAGGCGATCCATGCGGCGATGAAGATGCCGAAGATGCCGTTAAAGTCGGCGGCGCTGACCAGCACGGCGAAGATTCCCACGTGAATCAAGCCCTTGATGAGCTGGCCGTTGTACATGGCGCCGACACCGGGGATTAGTCCCAACGCCGCAGCCGCGGCAGGGTTGGGCGCGCTCGGATAAGGGGCGACAAAAGGCTGTTGATAGCTCTGCCAGGCTATCCAGCAGGGCTCGCAGAGAACCTGACCTCCAGCCGCATTGCGCACGCAATCGGGGCAGAGGGCCTTGCCGCAGTTCTGGCAATAGGCTGTTGCGTTTACTCCTGTGTGATTTACGCAGTCCATGTTGTGCTCCTTTCCCATACTGCCGTTTCCGTAGTGCGATTCTGGAGCCGCCGGAATGCGCGGGATGTTCCATGAAACGTCAGGCTAGTTTCTAAAAAGTCAGAACGTTCTTTGAGCGCCGGGTGATGCACCGGGCTGCCCGACTGTTGCGGCAGAGGGTTCATGTGCGAACCTCCATCCTTGGGGGCGGGAATCTGTTTTGACTCGCCGGGCGCGGTGTCTTTCGGCTTCTGCTGGTTGCCGTCAACGCCCTGGCCCTCGCCCTCCGTGGTACGGTGCAACTGCCGCATTCTGGATTCGACCTCGTAGACAAAGCGGAGATGATCGTAATAGCGGATGATCGGAACAGAAGCCGTGGTCAGACGCCGCTCCATGAACGAGCGCACCGCAATGGGGCGCAGGTCGGCGAAGCGCACGTTGCTCAGGCGAACGCCGGTCAGGTTGAGCGTAAGAGCGATGGAAAAGAACGCCATGGCGGCCGTCATAAGCAAACGAGGCTCGGCAAAGCGGCGAATGGAGCCAATAAAGCCAGGACGCTGCCAGGCTGGGATGGGAGCCAAGGGCATGGGTACAACGTTGGCTCCGGCCGGAATCATCCCGTAGCCCTCAACTTGCCCGGGACCGGTCTGAGCCAGGATTTTGTCCAATAGCCCCTCGGGCACCTCCGGCTCAGGGGAAAGGAACTTCAGCCACTCGCGGCCCCGGCGCGCTTCTTCAAACAACTCCGTGCAGGCCGGGCAGACAGCCATGTGCACGGTAAAGACAGCCTCGTCTTGGGGCTTGAGCAGCCCATCCAGCGCATCGGCCAAAAGTGTCTCCCACTGCCCACAGGCTGGAGAGCTCGGAATGTGTCCACGGTCTGCCATGATTACATCACCTCCCGTTTATTACGTTCCAGCAGGCGCGCAAGTTCCGCGCGGCCACGGCTGATGCGGGACTTGACCGTTCCCTCGGGAATGCCCAGCACCTGGGCAATCTCCTTGTAATCAAGATCCTGAAGGTCACGGAGAATGACGGCCTCGCGCAGTTCCACGGATACGCGCGCCAGAGCGTTCTGCACCATGGCCGCGAGTTCTTTTTGGGCTGCCGCCTCATGCGGCGAAACTCCGCGCGCCGTGAGCCGGTCCACCGGCTTCAATTCCTCGGCCGACTCCCAACCATCATCCAATGAAGATGTTGCGCGCTGATTGCGGGTGCGGCGGAAGTTATCCACCAGCAGGTTGCGGGTCATGGTGGTGATCCAGACCTGCAAAGAACCGCGCGCGGCATCGAAACTACCCAGGTTCGAGTAGATCTTCAGGAAAACGTCCTGAGTCATGTCTTCGGCGTCGGCCGGGTTGCCGGTAAAGCGGTAACAGAGGCCGTAGACACGCCTATGGTGCGTACGGACCATCTCGGCCCATGCGCTGGAATCTCCGTCCATGCAGCGGCGGACGATTTGAGGCCAGTCGATTTCCAGAGGCTTCACCTCCGCGTGCGGCTGATGAGTGGCCGTGGAGATGGCTATGCCGCCTGGAACAGTAGCAGCGGCTGGCGCCGTATGCGGGCGGGTTTCCGGAGCTTCCAGGTCGCGCCGCGACGGCTTAGCCATCGGCGCCAACCCCATCATGCTCCAGCTTAATGTACCCACGCTTGCCATGGTAAGCATTACGCAGATTTTGGCGGGTTGGTTCCCGGGGTGGTAAACGAACGGCTCCGCCAGGGTTGGCTTTATGTCAGGCGATCCGTCCCATAGGGCCGGAGCGAAATTATCCCCATACATGTCGCGGGTCGTATACAATCCGATGTTTCTTCAAAATGGCAATGAACTCAGCCTGAAAATCGCGCTTCCGGTGATGCTCTTCCTGTCCGGCTATGTAGGCCAGAGTGGCCTCTACCTGCCCCTGTCCTATGGAAAATGCCCCATACCCCTCCTGCCATTCAAAACCAGGCATCTCGCAGGTTTCATGCATCCAATGCGAGGAAGCACTCTTGATCTTCCGCATCGCCTCGGCAACCGGTAAAGACGACGGCAGAGACAACAGAAGGTGCACATGGTCGTACCTCCCGCCCACCACGAGAGCCCTCGTCTCGTGTTCTCGCGCGATCCCGCCCATGTATGCCCATAGCCGCGGCTGCGCATCAGGCGCGATGATTTTGCGACGTTCCTTTGTGGAGAAAACACAATGAAACAGTGAGGAACAATAGGTGTGTGCCATATGAGACCGTATCCTACCGCAACGGTCGTCAAGTCGGGGCATGATTCGCGGCGGCCCTACGGGACGCCGGGCGCGATGTGGCATGAAACCCAGGGTTCCGCTGCGCTTCACCCTGGGCTATTTTCGTCCCCTCCCTCCGGGAGGGGGTGTCCCACTAATCTGCAAAAAATGCGCTGGGGGTTCGCGCCGGATGAAACCGGGTCTGGCACAACAACCGGCATTTACGGTAAGTGCGAGACACAAATGTTCAAAGTTCCACTCCGTGGAATAGGAATACAAGGCCTTCCCTGTTTCTCCCGGAAGGAAGGAAGAAACACAGCATGATTGTTCTCTAATACCGCGGCAAGAACTCCGGAGCTACGGGGTTTTCAAACATCGAGGCGTCGCGGGTAACGATGGTCAGGCCCGATGGCGTGACGAAATAGCGGCGCTTGTCCTCGGCCGGATCGTAGCCGATGATGGTGCCCTCGGGAATATGCACGTCGCGATCAATGATGGCGCGGCGGATACGGCAGTGGCGGCCAATGTTTACGTGGGAAAAGATGATGCTCGCGTCCACTTCTGAATAGGAATTGACCCGCACATCCTGCGAAAGCACGGAGTCTGTCACAGAAGCGCCCGAGATGATAACGCCAGCGGTGATGATCGAATCAACCGCCATGCCCGTGCGGCCCGCCTCGCCGAAGACGAACTTGGCCGGAGGATACTGGCGCACGCGGGTGCGGATGGGCCAGCTTTTGTCGTACAGGTTGAAGACCGGCGAGACCGAGCACAGATCCATGTTGGCGTCGTAATAAGCATCCAGCGTGCCCACATCGCGCCAGTAGCGGGCCTGCTGCTTGTTCTCATCCAAAAAGCTGTAGGCCATCATCTTCTTTTTGCCCAGCAGATTGGGAAGAATGTCGTGGCCAAAGTCGTGCTTCGAGTTCGGATCCTCGGCGTCGACGATCAGCGCCTTCAAAAGCGTCTCGGTGTTGAAGAGGTAGATGCCCATGGAAGCATCCACGGCGTCGGGATTGGAGGGCGAGCGGAAGCTGGTGGAAGCCGGCTTTTCCTCGAAGCCGAGGATTTCCCCGCCCTTGCCCACCTCAACAACACCGAAACGCAAAGCTTCGCCGGGAGCAATCGGTATCGTGGCCAGAGTCACATCGGCGCCAGTCTCCTTGTGCTGCGCCAGCATCAGGCTGTAGTTCATCTTGTAGATGTGGTCGGCGGAAAGAATGATCACATACTTTGACTGTTCGCTGCCGATGGAGTAGATGTTCTGGTAAACAGCATCGGCGGTGCCCATGTACCAGTTGGCGCCAGTGCGCTGCATGGGCGGCATCAGTTCGTAGAACTCGCCCAACTCCTGGCCCACAACCCCCGACCATCCTTCGCGAATGTGTCGGTTCAGCGACAGAGCCTTGTACTGGGTGAGGATATAAACCCTGCGCAGGCCGGAGTTGATGCAATTGGAAAGGGTGATGTCGATGATACGGTAATGCCCGCCAAAGGGCACTGCCGGCTTGGCCCGGTCTCGGGTAAGTGGAAAAAGCCGTTCTCCTGCTCCGCCTGCAAGCAAAACTCCGAGTGTGTCTTTCATCGCCGCCGGAACCCACCTTCCGTTTTCAAATGTCCCCGCCAATGAAGGAGTGCCGCTATATGAAACAGAGTGCTTTTCTGCGGTACTTTTCACTGACACTACTGAACGGTGGAGAATAACACACGCAGATGCACTTGGCAGCCCACCCCGTATTTGATGATGGTGTATCGAGGAGGTTGCACTGGACGAAAAGCGCCGTGGGCACCAATATGCGGGAGAAGCGATCGCAAGCCGGATCAGATTCCCGGAACGGTTTCACCATTCACATACACTTCTGAGCGAGCGCGCAAAGCGGCAGCGGCATTTTCTCTGAGAAAACACGCTATAAACAGCAGCGGCTCCACAAAAATGTGGAGCCGCTCAATCACTGGTGAAAATAGAACGCTGTTTACCGCTTTGTCTTGAACTTGTACTCCAGCCCAACCGAGATGGCGAAGTTGACATCGAACTGTGTGGTATTGGGGTAGTAGTTGATGCCATAGTGGGTGATCACGGCATCGGGCGTGATGCGGAAGACCCAACGCGGCGAACGGTTCAGGTCAAAATGGCCGCCAATGATGGCCGCCGGAGCGATCTGGTCGTTGTAGAAATCCACCAGCTTAGGGGAGTTTCCACGCAGTTCTTTTTCAAAGCTGCCTTTGACTCCGCCCACCAGGACATGAGCCAGCATGGCGCCGTGCTTGTTGTGCGGGCCCAGCCACTCCGGACCGGCGGCTCCGATGTACTGAGCGACAAACGGCCCCTTGATACCCAGGTTGTTGACGCCTGCGCCGCTGCTGCCCAAGTAGGCGCGGCCAGAGCCTTCCACAGCCCAATGCTTGCTGAACCAGTACGAGCCGCTGAGATCGAGCCCGCCGAGATTCGAGCCTTGCAACAGGGTCGGTCCGGCCTTCATGTGGTCGTAGGCAAAGCCTAACGAAACGTCAAAACGGTTGTCGTAGCGGACTTTTGCCAGTGGATCGGAAGCAACGTAGATGCCATTGGCGGAAGCCGGGGCGGCGGTGCTCTGGGCATAAGTGCGTATTCCGGCACAAAGGGCCAGGGCGGCAACAACGGCGAGGGAGACTGAGAATCTAACTGGGTGGCGCATCACTCATCAGCTTACAGGACCATGCCGATGGGGGACAACGCTGTAGACACTACATTTTTGCAAGCGTACATGAATTGAAAGAGTTCTAAGGCTCGCAGCGATCAATCTGACGAGCCCACACGAGGTAGCGAGCCGTCTTCAGAGTCTCAGCCGCCACGACAGCGCTCGAATATATCGCTGACTCGGGCTCAAGCGGCGGTGCAGCGTGCAGGCTCCACTCCAGCGGCAAGCGGCCGAAGATGAGTGCGGTGCGGGGCAGGTGAGCGGCACTGGAAACCACCTCGGCCGAGCGCCAGCCGTGGGTTTTCATGATGCGCGCGGCAAAGCAGGCGTTCTGAATGGTATCCATGGCCTCCGGCTCCTCCAGGATGGCGGACTCGGGGATGCCCTGGGCCTTGGCAGTGCGGGCCATGACGCGCGCCTCGACAAAGCTGTTGTGGGCCGCGCCGCCGGTGAGGATTATGTGGGGGGCGACTCCGCGCTCGTACTCATGAACCGCTTCCGTGACGCGGGCGAGCTGGACCGGTTTGGGATTGCCGTCTTCATCAGTAGGCGTGCCTAGCACGATGATGGCGTCAAAGCGTGTGCGGGAGGTATTGGCGGAAGGCGCAAAGCTGCGCGCGAGGATGGCCCACGCCAACAGTCCCAAAATGAGCACAATGGAGGCAAGGACGAGCCAGAAAGGCAAGCCGATGCGCCAGCGGCGTGCTGAAGAACGCCGCTGGGTGCGACGGCGAGTTGGGGTACGGCCGCGGGTACGGGAGCCGGTCAAATAAATTGCCTCCAGAGTCCACTGTAACGCGGAGATTGGAGTTGTTGCCGGGACAGCGATCAGCCGAGTTTTGCCGGTGTGTCCCAGGCGGAATAGGCGACCTTGCTCAATGGCTTGCGCTCGCGAGGCTCGATTTCCATGGCAATCATCTGCTCGTTGCCAAGAGCGGAGGGCTCTCCCTGGTAGCCCAGAGCGATTACGGAACCAAAGGCATAATCTGCCGGAATGTCAAAAGCTTTGCGGGCGGCCTCGTGGTCAAACCCTGCCATCTGGTGGGTGGTCAGCCCAAGCGCGGCGGCTTGCAGGGTGAGATAGGAGCTGGCCGCACCCAGGTCGTAGACCGCATAAGCATTATCGGTGCCGTTGTGGGAATATTTGGTACTGGCAACGCCGAGAATCAGCACCGGCGCTGAGCCAGCCCAGCTCTGGTTGAAACCGATGAGCGTCGAGAAGATTTTCTTGTGGGCCTCTGAGTTGCGCGTGCCAACCAGATAGCGCCACGGCTGCTCGTTGTAAGCCGAGGCGGCCCAGCGGGCAGCTTCAAAAACACGCGCCAAGTCAGCGGGTGCAACATCGCGGTTAGAAAAGGAGCGTGGGCTCCAGCGACTCAACACGACGGGCAACACGCCTTCGACGGCGGGGGCTTGCTTCAGGGTTCTGACTTCTTCAGCAGACAGGATCATGGAAATTAACTCCTTCAGGATTCT